>Ga0209395_1003180_pt1 | contig 20669 bp, 17 predicted proteins | sample GOMGulsemesocosm_3_FD_184635 | JGI IMG/M metagenome (GOLD analysis project Ga0209395, IMG submission 184635) | Methane-oxidizing microbial communities from mesocosms in the Gulf of Mexico - GOM9D Gulf of Mexico (SPAdes) (version 2) | ecosystem: Environmental > Aquatic > Marine > Cold seeps... | reverse complement strand
TCGGTGAAACAACCTTATGTACGTGTTTAGTGAATGAACAAGGTGTTAAGATTTCCACCGTCGAACACTTGTTGTCTGCAGCTGCAGGCTTAGGGATTGACAATTTAATTGTTGAAATTGACTCTCCCGAAATTCCAATTATGGATGGAAGTGCTTTACCGTTTGTCTATTTAATACAATCGGTAGGCATCAAAACATCAGCCGTTGCAAAGCGTTTTATTCGCATTAAGAAAAGCATACGTGTTGAAGAGGGTGACAAATGGGCAGAGTTAAAACCACATAATGGTTTTAAAATTAACTTTGCCATTGAGTTTGAGCATCCGGTTATATCTAAAACTTGTCAAACGATGTCTATGGACTTATCAAGCACTTCTTTTATAAAAGAGATTAGTCGTGCACGTACCTTTGGCTTTATGCGTGATATCGAGTTTCTCCGCTCGCACAATTTAGCTTTAGGTGGCAGTTTAGAGAATGCTATTGTACTTGATGAATACCGTATGCTGAATAAAGATGAACTTCGCTATGATGACGAATTTGTTAAGCACAAAATATTAGATGCCATTGGTGATTTATACATGTGCGGTCATAGTATATTAGGTGAGTTAAATGCTTTTAAATCAGGTCATGGCCTGAATAACTTGTTACTAAGAGAAGTATTTAAACAACAAGAAAGCTGGGAATGGGTGACTTATGAAGATGAAACACCATCGCCTATACAGTATCAAGAAATTGCTACTGCAGCGTTTTAGTTTATAACACCTAAGTATTAAATTATTGAAGCCAGTCAAATGACTGGTTTTTTTGTGACTATTAAAGGGCAAAATTAAAGCTAGACGTAGCTTAGGAGTCGAAGCTAAATAAATAGGATTGAAAAAGTGGACTTTTAATTTTTATTGGCATGCTTAGCTAGTTTTTCTAATTTTTTTCGTAAGCTATCAGGTGCGTTTTTGGCTACGGCAAGTAATTGCTCTGCTGTTTTTTCTGAAATTTGTAATGGCTCTGCAACTTTTTCAGTTTCTTTGTATGTCACCTTATTACGATAGGGAGAAACTTTAATTTCTATTTGATCAAACTCATTTTCAGTAACTCGTGCTAATTCACGACCAATATTCATTCGCTCGAATTGTAAACGTTGACTCCAAACTGCAGAAGTTACCTCTATAACTAAAGATTTTTGCTTAAAATTGGCAATATGCCAGACATCTGCTGGCAGGTCTGGGCATGTTTGTCGTACAATGTCGGCCAAGATAGTTAAAGAGTTGGTTTTTGCGGCTATATGTGCCAAAGTGCCTTTCGATGATTGGAAGAGATCCGACATATCAGCTGGCTTTCTTGTTTTACGTGCCATTGAACACTCTTTATTAGGAATACGATTTAATTAATTATGAGTTTAACACTACTGTACCGTGGAAAGAACGTTAGATTTTCGATGAGACTTAATAAGTTGCATTGGCTGTCAGCGATCCTGTTTTTTGCACTTATTTCTGGTTTTGTCATGCATTTGGTCTTTTCTGCGGACGAAATCCCTAAAACAGTACCTTACGCATTATCACCTTCTACAGATATCAACGCTCCTATAGAGCACATGAGTGTTCAGCAGTTAACTGCACTTACGATGAAACTAGCCGAACTGCAAAGCCAAGTTTTGCGTTTGAATGCTTTAGGAGATCGTCTTGCTGATGAAGCCTCGATTCCTGAAAATGAATTTAACTTTCAGCAATTACCACCTGCTGGCGGTCCGATGTTACAAAGCCAAACAAGTCAAAAAAAATCACTGGCAGAGATGCTAAATGAAATTTCGATATTAGAAGAAAGTTTACGACATGAAGAAAATCAGTTAGTAACGCTTGAATCTGTCACTTTAGGTCACCATATAGAGAATACAAGTTATTTGTCTGGTCGACCAATAACTAAAGGATGGCTTTCTTCATACTTCGGTGTACGTAAAGATCCCTTTAGTGGAAAACCAGCAGTACATAAAGGTTTGGACTTTGCCGGTAAAGAAGATGCTGCCATTGTTTCAACTGCCTCAGGTGTTGTTACTTGGGCAAGTGACCGTTATGGATATGGACAACTTATCGAGATTAATCACGGTAAAGGTCTAAAAACCCGTTACGGTCACAATAAAAAATTATTAGTAAAAGTAGGGGATGTCGTTAGCAAAGGGCAAATCATTGCGCGTATGGGCAGTACAGGTCGTTCAACAGGACCTCATGTCCATTACGAGATTTTACGTAATAATGCACAAATAGATCCAATTAAGTTCGTATACAGAAAAGCAAAATAGAACAATTTTTGTGGCTAATATCCGGTCACGTTATTTTTAGCGGAAGATTTTCTTCTATCAGCAATATGGTTTAACAAGATGTTTGTAAAGATGATGAGAACAATGTTTGGTAGTCGTAATGACCGATTATTAAAACAAATGAATAAAGAAGTATTAAAGATAAATGCCCTAGAGCCAGTAATCGAAGCTCTTTCTGACGAAGAACTAAAAGCAAAAACCGCAGAATTTAAAGAGCGTTTAGCTAAAGAAGAATCCCTGACCAGTATCTTGCCTGAGGCCTTTGCTGTAGTACGTGAAGCAAGTAAACGCGTATTTGGCATGCGTCACTTCGACGTGCAAATGATCGGCGGCATGGTTTTAAACGACGGTAAAATTGCTGAAATGCGTACGGGTGAAGGTAAAACGTTAACAGCAACGTTACCATCATATTTAAATGGCTTAACGGGCAAGGGCGTACACGTAATAACCGTGAATGACTATCTTGCTACACGTGATGCCGATTGGAGTCGTCCGTTATTTGAATTTTTAGACATGACTGTTGGTTGTAATATTGCAGGTCTATCGTCACAAGAAAAACAAGATGCTTACAATTCAGATGTTACCTACGGTACGAACAACGAATTTGGCTTCGACTACTTACGTGACAATATGGCGTTTTCGCCAGAAGAGCGCACTCAAAAACCTTTAAACTTTGCCGTAATCGATGAAGTTGATTCTATTTTAATTGATGAGGCCAGAACGCCGTTAATTATTTCTGGTCAAGCAGAAGATAGCTCAGAATTATATAGACAAATTAACTTAGTTGTTCCAACTTTAGAGCGACAAGCAGAAGAAGATAAAGAAGGTGAAGAAAGTACCGGCGATTTCACCATAGATGAAAAATCTAAACAAATCTATTTGACCGAGCTTGGGCAAGTACGTATTGAAGAGATTATGAATGAGAAAGGCCTTATTCAAGATGGCGATTCATTATTCTCTGCAACCAATATAACGTTACTTCATCATGTTATGGCGGCATTACGCGCACACAAACTCTTTCAAAAAGATGTCGACTATATTGTGAAAGGTGATGAAATTGTCATCGTTGATGAACATACTGGTCGTACAATGGAAGGTCGTCGATGGTCTGAAGGGCTACATCAAGCTGTTGAAGCTAAAGAAGGTGTTAACATTCAGAATGAAAATCAAACGCTAGCTTCTATTACTTTCCAAAACTTCTTCCGTATATATGAACGATTATCAGGAATGACAGGTACAGCAGATACCGAAGCATTTGAATTTAATCACATATATGGATTAGAAACTGTAGTTATCCCAACGAATCAACCTATGATTCGTAAAGATATGCCTGACTTGATTTACTTAACGGGTGATGAAAAGTTTGAAGCGATCCTTGCTGATATTAAAGATTGTGTCGAGCGCGGACAACCGGTTCTGGTTGGTACTATCAGTATTGAAACATCTGAATTTTTATCTGACTTCTTAAAGAAAGAAAAAATAAAACATAAAGTATTGAACGCGAAATTTCACCAGCAAGAAGCTGAAATTGTTGCCGATGCAGGCAAAGTTGGTGCTGTAACTATTGCTACTAACATGGCCGGCCGTGGAACAGATATCGTTTTAGGTGGTAATTTTGATGCAATATCAGCCAAGTTAAAAAATCCTACTGAAGAAAATATCGCGAAAGCGAAAGAAGAGTGGGTAATACAACACGATAAAGTACTTGAATTAGGTGGTTTACATATCGTCGCAACAGAACGTCATGAGTCACGTCGTATTGATAATCAATTACGTGGTCGTTCAGGTCGTCAAGGTGATGCAGGTTCTACGCGCTTTTATTTATCAATGGAAGATGGTCTGATGCGTATTTTTGCTTCAGAGCGAATTTCAGGCATGATGCGTAAATTGGGTATGGAACATGGTGAAGCCATTGAACATCCTTGGGTAACTCGCAGTATTGAAAACGCACAACGTAAGGTTGAAGGCCGTAACTTTGATATTCGTAAGCAATTATTAGAATTTGATGATGTTTCGAACGATCAACGTCAAGTGATCTATGAGCAACGTAATGAATTGATGGATGAAGCTGATATTGAAGAAGTCATTAAAAATATTCGTACCGATGTTGTTACAGGTATTATTAATCAGCATATTCCTCAACAATCCCTTGAAGAAATGTGGGATATTACGGGACTAGAAGAGCGTATTAAAGGTGAATTAACATTAGAGTTACCTTTAGCTACATGGCTTAAAGAAGACAGCAAGTTACATGAAGAAACCTTACGTGAAAAAATATTAGAGACCGTTGAAACTAACTATGCTGATAAAGAAGAGCAAGTAGGTGCAGATGTACTTCGTCAATTTGAAAAAGCAGTTATGTTACAAAGCTTAGATTCTCATTGGAAAGAACATTTAGCAGCAATGGATCACTTACGTCAAGGTATTCATCTTCGCGGCTATGCACAGAAAAACCCTAAACAAGAATTTAAAAGAGAATCTTTTGAATTGTTTGGTGAATTACTAGAAAGCTTAAAGTATGACGTTATTAGTATTTTAAGTAAGGTTCAAATTCGTGCTGAATCTGATGTCGAAGCTGTTGAAGAACAACATCGTAAAGCTGAAGATATACCCATGGAATTTACTCATGAATCTGCTGGTGGAGCAACTGAAAAACCAGAACTACCACGAGTAGGGCGCAATGAAGCATGTCCATGTGGCTCTGGTAAAAAGTATAAGCAGTGTCATGGTAAATTGAGCTAATTTCACTTTATTTTATGAGGGAGAGTCACTGTTACTATTAAGTGATGAAAGTTCATTGAAGATATTAAGCAGATAATCTGCTTTGTTAGTTAAATAAACGCCAGTCTCAGACTGGCGTTTATCTTTGCAAAAAACCTAAAGGTTATTAGAAATGACTAAAGTTGTCCATGTAGCCGTTGGCGTTATTCTACGCGAGCACCAATACTTCCTAACTAAACGCTTAGAAAACGCTCATCAAGGTGGAAAGTGGGAATTCCCTGGTGGTAAGGTGGAAAAAAACGAAACAACGGCACAAGCGCTTCACAGAGAGCTTCAAGAGGAAATAGCAATAGATATTTTATCGTGCCAGCCGCTTATTGAAATAAACCATGATTACGGTGATAAGAAAGTATTTTTGGATGTGTATTTAGTTGAGCATTTTCAGCAAGAGCCAATTGCCCAAGAAGGGCAACAATCAGCTTGGTTTACATTAGCAGAGCTCGAAAAGTTAGACTTTCCAGAAGCGAATAAAGCTATTATTAAAAAGCTAAAAGAAAACTAGTTAAAATTACTCAGGTTCAACGAAAAACTTGTTATTCTGTAAAAACTCTCCTTCTAAAGCATCAAGCATTTCTTCCGTAAGCTGAATGTCACCCTGTAATGGTTGGCTAATTTTGTGCCCTTCATCAGCCCATTCTCCAATATCAATTAACTGGCAACGTTTACAACAAAAAGGACGAAATTCACTTTCTGATTGCCAAAGCACTTCTTTTTTACACGTTGGACAGGAAACTTTTAAGGTCATAATGAAAACTTATTGATAATATTTTAATGAAGGGATTATACAAAAAAAAAGATATAAATACTAACAGCGCGCTAATTCAAAGGAGGTTGCTTGATTCGAATATTGACGACCACTTTTTTCACAGGGCGACATAAAACGAATAGAGTAACGAAATCGGTTACCACTTACGCTTGGGTAATACGGAAGTTCTTTCGCAACTTTTATGCGTAATAATAATATACCTTCCCCAGAATCCTGATAAAAAGCACTTTCCGTTTCAATTTGTTCAAAGCTAGAGCGTTGGCGAATAAATTTTAAAACTATATTTAAAGCATCTTGAATTTGCTCTAGTAAGGACAACCAACCTTGTACATCCGCGGCAAGTAACTCGCTGTCTTGATGTAGCCAAAAGTGTAATTGCGGTAAATCAAAGCTAGCACTTCCACCTTGCATCGCAAAGCGTTGCTTTAATGTCGACAAAAACTTATCATTTTTTAGTTGTGCCCACAGCGGAGTGTTTCTTTTTAAGTGACAAACGAGTCCTACAGTTTGCTGCAAATTATCTTCTAGAGCACTGGCATCAATTTCTGGCGCTTGTGACCAAACGACTAAATTTTGCTCTAATTTTTCAAGGTCTTTTATCAAATCCCCACGGACATCATTTCGTTCTAGAGTGTCAATAATGGTAAATAGAGCATTAAAAAAAACTTGATGACTAATTGAAATTTTACGTTGCAAACAGTCGTGTGCTTGAGCAAATAGATGCTCAAGTTTTAGATAGTTTCGTATCCTCTCATTGAGGGGATGTTCGTATAAAATTTTTGACATTAACTTACGGTCATCAATGAAATTTAGGTGATAATTTTTCTATACTAACGACAGAAGGACAAAATGGCGAATTTTTTTGCTAAAAACTGTGTTTTTAGGACGTTTATATTATTTTATCGCTAATTTCCGATAACTTTGATCGAGCTTTATGACTTGTTTGTTAACCACGGCTAAATTTTTCTGTGTATTGTCCATAATATCATCAGCATGGCTTAGACGTTCTTTTCTTGATATTTGACTGTTTATAATACGCTGTACTTCATCTCTAGAGCTAGGATCTCGTAAAATAGTACGCTCAATTTGTTGCTCTTCTGTAATATCGATAACGATAATTCGTTGAACTATGCTTTGTAAGTTATTTTCAATCAGCAGTGGCGCTACAAATAAGCAGTAGCTCGATGTACTTTGCTGAATTTCTTTGATCATACGTTTGCGAATTAGAGGGTGCAGTAGGTTATTTAACCAAGCTTTGTCTTTCTCGTTACTAAATACTTGGCTACGCAATAATGGCCGGTTTAGGTGTCCGTCAGCCAGAATAAATTCTTCGCCAAAGTGCTGAGATATTTGTATTAATGCATCACTTGAAGGTTCTACTACTTTTCGTGCGACAATATCTGCATCAATAATATCGATGCCTAAATTGGCAAACATCTCTGTAATGGTGGATTTACCACTTCCAATACCACCGGTTAAGCCGATGACAACTTTATGTGATTTATTCATGATGATAATTCTTTACACAATCTGAAGTAAATACCATGACCAAATTTGTTCACCCCATAATAGTGTGATCCAACCTGCAATGGCTAAATAAGGACCAAAGGGAATTGCTTGGCCTTTTTGATGATTTTTAAATAACATTAAGCTAATGCCAACAAAAGCACCTACGACGGAAGCCATTAATATTAAAAGTGGCAGCAATTGCCAGCCCAGCCATGCGCCAAACAAGGCGAACAATTTAAAATCACCGAAGCCCATACCTTCTTTACCCGTTGCTAACTTAAACAACCAAAAGACGATATATAAACTACTATAGCCTGCAATAGCACCAATAACAGCATCTTCGAGGGGCACAATGCCATTACTTAAATTAACGAATAAGCCTAACCATAATAAAGGTAAAACAATTTGGTCTGGTAGTAGCATATGATCAAAGTCGATCATGGTTAATGCAATTAATCCCCATGTTAGTATTAAGGCGTAACAAGTAAGGGAAGTAACACCAAAGTGCTGAGCGACAAATAAACTAATAAGTGCAGTACAGATTTCAACTAAAGGGTAACGCGATGAAATTGAGTTATTGCATTGGCTACATTTTCCTTTGAGAAATAACCAACTTAATACCGGAATATTTTCATAAAAGCGAATCGCATGCTTACAGTTTGGACAAGTTGAGTTGGGAGTTGATAGCGTTAATGGGCTGATATCTTTTTCAGGCGCCTCTTTTAGTTCATCTGCTAAAAACTCGCGACACTCTAAGTACCAACCTTGCTCAAGCATTTTAGGAAAACGGTAGATAACAACATTTAAAAAACTACCTATCATCAAAGATATAACAAAAACAAATCCGTAAAAAAAGAGCGAGTTATTTTCAAGTAAATAAATAAATTCTGCCAAGATAAAACCTTTTATTATTATTGTTGTAATACTTATAAAGTTAAGAATATTCTAAATTAGACGATTTGCCCGATTTGAAAAATGGGTAAATACATTGCGATAATTAATCCACCAATAACGACACCTAAAACTGCCATAATCATCGGCTCTAATAAACTTGTTAGCGAGTCTACAGCATCATCAACTTGTTGCTCGTAAATAGTCGCAACTTTAGCTAGCATATCATCAACGGCACCAGATTCCTCGCCTATAGCAACCATTTGAACTACCATATCTGGAAATATATTACAGTTACGCATGGCTAAGTTCATTTGCATACCAGATGACACCTCAGCTCTGATTTCTAATATAGCATCACGAAATACGGCATTGCCTGAAGCGCCAGCCGCTGACTCTAAGGCGTCTGGTAATGGAACACCCGCGGCAAAAGTTGTAGAAAGAGTTCTGGCGTAACGAGCAACTGCCGCTTTTTCAAGTAAATCACCAATGACGGGTAATTTAAGTATTTTTCGATCTACGCTGTCACGAAATTTTTGACTATTAAGATGAGCTTTTTTGAAAAAGTATCCAAAAGCCATCATTCCCGCTAAGCCAAGGTACCAGTAAGCTTGCATAAATTCAGAAATGCCAATGACCATCAAAGTAAATCCGGGTAACTCGGCGCCAAAACTGGCAAAGATTTCTTGGAATACCGGAACTACAAAGATAAGGAGAATCGAAGTGACTATTAAGGCGATAACTAATACCGAGATAGGGTATGTCATTGCTTTCTTAATTTTAGACTTTAGTGCTTCAGCTTTTTCTTTGTAAGTAGCTATACGATCATAAATAGTTTCAAGCGCTCCAGATTGTTCACCAGAGTTAACTAAGTCACAATAGAGGTCGTCAAAGTAAATGGGATGGTCACGCAAACATTCCGATAAGGGGATACCTGACTGGAGCTTGTTACTGATATCCGCTAATAATTTTTGCATATTACCATTGTTATGACCCTTTCCAATCATTTCAACGGTTTGAACCAAAGGTACACCAGCACCTAACATAGTTGCTATTTGACGAGTGATAATTGCAATGTCAGCAGGAATAAGTTTTTTATCTTTAGAACCGAATAGTGATTTAGGTTTCTTTTTAACTTTTCCTGGAGTAATTCCCTGTTTGCGTAACTGAGCTTTTAGCTCAAGCATATTGGTAGCAGAAAGCTCACCAGAAATTTTCTTGCCTTTGCGATTAACGCCATGCCAAATAAAAACATCAAGAGCTTTAGCTTGGGGAATATTCCTTTTTTTAGTACTTGATACCGCCATTTTTCACCTTGCTCTTGATAGTTAGACTTATTTCATAATCTTAATACTAGTAAAAATTTATTAAAAAAGTAGCTGACGTGAAGTGTTCTATGCTGTCGTTACTCGGTTAATTTCAGCCAAGCTCGTAACGCCTTGACTTGCTTTTTGCAGTCCAGACTGACGTAAGTTGTTATAACCTTCTAACTGGCATTGCGCAGCAATATCAAGAGAGTTACCTCCTTCCATGATAATAGAAGACATTTTAGGACTAATTTTTATCACCTCATAAACGCCGACACGGCCTTTATACCCACCAGTACATTGATCACAACCAACAGGTTTATATAATTTCATATTGGTAATTTGTGCTGCTGTAAACCCTTGTCTATCGAGTTCAGCGGGAGGAACTTCGTCTTCAACTTTACATCGATTACATAAACGACGAGCAAGACGTTGGGCAATAATGATACTAACCGAACTCGCTACGTTATATGAAGGTACCCCCATATTTAATAGACGAGTAAGCGTTTCTGCTGCAGAATTAGTATGCAATGTTGATAAAACTAAATGGCCCGTCTGTGCCGCTTTTATCGCTATTTCGGCTGTTTCAAGATCACGAATCTCACCGACCATGACGATATCAGGATCTTGACGAAGAAAAGAGCGTAAGGCATTGGGAAACGTTAATCCAGCACGGTTATTAATTTGTACTTGGTTGATACCTTCCAAGTTTATTTCTACAGGATCTTCCGCGGTAGAAATATTACGCTCAGCGGTATTCAGAATATTTAACCCAGTATAAAGTGATACTGTTTTACCTGACCCCGTTGGTCCGGTAACTAATATCATGCCTTGGGGCTGTTCTAAGGCATCCATATAAATTTGCTTTTGATCAGGCTCGTAGCCAAGCATTTCAATACCGAGCATTGCACTAGAAGAATCAAGAATACGCATTACAATTTTCTCTCCCCACATGGTGGGTAGGGTCGAAACACGAAAATCGATCGACTTTTTCTTTGATAAAGCTAATTTTATACGGCCATCTTGTGGTACTCGTCGTTCAGCAATATCTAGTTTAGACATAACCTTTAAACGTGCTGCCATACGCGACGCTAAAGATACCGGTGGTTTTGCCATTTCAGTTAAAATACCATCTACACGGAAACGAATACGATATGATTTTTCATAAGGTTCAAAATGTAAATCTGAAGCGCCTTTTCTAATGGCATCAAGTAAAATTTTATTGATATAAACAACAATGGGGGCATCTTCTTTATCACCCGTTGCTACATCATCTTCTTTACGTTCTTCTTGAACATCAATACCTGAAAGCTCTTCAGCGTCTATATCACTAATGTCTAATGCGTCGCTTTCTTCTTCAAGGATTTTATCAATAAAACTAAGTAAACTTTGATCGTTAGTTAGTACTAACTCAGTAGGAAATCCGGTATTAAATTGAATCTCTTCTAAGGCATCTAAGTTTGTTGGGTCCGACATGGCAACAAATAAAACTTTACCACGTAAAAATAACGGCAGAGCATTATGTTTTCGAATAAGTTTTTCGTTACGGATGCCTTCAGGCAGCATCGAGCTATCAAAGGTATTAAGGTCAATTAAGGGGTAGCCAAAACTTCTAGAAAGAATGCTAGCAATACTATCGGCGTTAATACTTTTATCTTCAACAAGAAAGCGAATAAAAGGTTTAGATTGTCGAATAAAGTCTGCACTGATGCTGTCAACCATATCAACAGATACAATATCATTTTTAGTTAGTGCCGATAAAACACTCGATTGTTGATGATGACCTTTCATGGATGCCTTTTAACTGTCGGGTAATACAATGTATTTTCTAGTAATGTTTACTATTAGTATAGCTTAACGCATTTTTAAGTTTAGTCATAAATAAGAGTTGATAAAGTCAGACATAAAGAAGAACTTGTAAAATCTAGATATAAAAAAAGCTCCTAAGATAGGAGCTTTGATGTTCACTTTATTATGAATTCATTAACAAAGGGTAGTGCAGTTATCTGTCCACGTTACTTTACCACTAGCGGTAAGTGTACCCGTTAATACATAGGTATCGCCAGCTGCAATACCACCACCAGCCACAGGTACTACGGTAACAACTGCATTAGTTGCATCAGCTGCACCTGCAGTAATAGTAACTGAAGTTACTATGCCTGATGCTCCTGCAGCTGCTGGAACTCCGCCTAAGCTATGCCCACAAGTTGCTATAAGTAATGTGCCTTCAACTTGAGCACAAACTTCTAGGGCTGTTTTATAAGAAGAGCTTGCTAATACAACTTCAGTATATTTAGCTTTTTGGGTGTAGCTTTGATATTGAGGCAATGCAACGGCTGCTAAAATACCAATAATCGCAACAACGATCATTAATTCAATAAGGGTAAAACCCTTGGCTTTGTTTAGAGATTGACGACTTAAAGATTTTACATTTTTCATAATAGGTATTTCCATACATAATTACGGGGGCTGATTTGATATTGCGACATAAATCGGGAAATGTAAAATTTTGTGACACTTTTTTTTGATTTTTTTGTGTTTTTTGTTGATTTAGTTAAAAAGCCGTTAATATATAACAACTTTTTAACTAAGGCTTGTGGCTGTCTGTTTGAAATATGAACAGTGCTTTATCTAAACAAAGCGCATTGATAAATCAATCGCGGTTATATTTTTGGTTAATGCACCGACAGAAATAAAATCAACGCCCGCTTTCGCATAGCTTTTTAGTGTATCGATAGTCATATTTCCAGACACTTCTAATTTGGTTTTACCCTTTGAAATTTCAGCAGTGGTAATTACAGCTTGCTCAATCATTTCGTGACTAAAATTATCAAGCATAATGATATCGCTTCCCGCGTTAAGTGCTTGGCTAAGCTCATTCAAACTTTCCACTTCTACTTCAACCGTAATACCTGGATGATTTTTTCTTGCTGTATTAATCGCTTTTTCAATACCACCACAAGCGGCAATATGATTTTCTTTAATTAAAAAAGCATCAAATAAGCCAATGCGATGATTTACACCACCACCACATTTTACCGCATACTTTTGTGCGCTACGTAAACCCGGCATAGTTTTGCGAGTATCAAGCAATTTAGTCTTACTTTGTGATAACTCTTTAACATAGGTACTGGTTAACGTTGCCGTACCAGAAAGTGATTGTAGAAAGTTCAGCGCACTGCGTTCGCCGGTTAACAAAATCCGTGCATTACCTGATAATTCAAATAGGGTGCTATTCGCCTTAACACTTTCACCATCGTTTACAAACCAAGTGATTTCCGTTTGCGTATTATAAATAGCATCGAGTTGGGCAAAAACTTCATTGACCCAAGCAACGCCACAAATAATGCAGTTTTCACGAGTAATTATATTGGCAACCGCGATGTTTTCGGCAGGAATTAATTCAGCAGTAATATCTTGGCTATTTTTTAATGCATCAGCGTTATCAACGCCTAAGTCTTCACATAATGCCCAAGTTACTGTCTTTTGAATGTCGTGTTGTAGTTGCACAGAAAGCATTGAATTTTATTCTCTTGTTTTGAATGATAATGTAAATAGTTATTGGATGAGTTGTCTATTGCTCGCGCAAAATAAGCTGCTTACCCACTTGGCTGAATTCTACCCTTTTTAAGGCGCTCATGCCCAATAGAATTTCATTTGATTGCATGCTTGGGTTGATGTGCGCAGCAACATCATATAAATAAATATTACCGATACTCAGTTGTTGCAGCTTGGTTTGATATACAGTAATAGTACCATTGGCGGTATTTACTTGTGATGAGCCATAACTTTTAAGTTGTAACTGCTCGGCTATATGAGCAGGAATAGATACCTGAGTAGCGCCTGTATCGAGTAAAAATACTACCGGGTTCTCGTTAATGCCTCCTTGAACTACATAATGCCCTTGGCGGTTTTGCTGGAGTGTAACCTCGGCTTTTCCTTGAGCACTTAAGTTAACTTGTGGATCCTGATTGGGGTTCCACTGTTTATCTAAAATATCTTGAAAGAAAAAGACTAATAGGGCTAACGCAAAAAACCATGCTAAGCCAATAAATATTTTTCCTATTTTGTTTGTCGAATCAAATTCAGTCATACTCTAGTCATAATTCTTGAACATTGAATGTTATTCTTATTGTATGACGAAAGACTTTAAAAACAAATTACCCAGTGTTAAAAAAGATCCAATGCAAATTATAAGTGGCTGGCTATTTAATGAAGAACATCAAAAGTCACCTCATTTTAGCATGCGTGATGAAGAGCAAACAGTGCGTTTATTGGTTGTTCATAATATATCTTTGCCCCCAGCGCAATTTGGCGGTGGCTACATTACGGATTTTTTCTTAGGTAGGTTAGATATAAAAGTACATCCTTATTTTGAAGAAATTGGGAAATTAAAGGTTTCAGCCCATTGCTTAATTACAAGAGAAGGTAAAATTATTCAATATGTCTCATTTGATGATAAAGCTTGGCATGCAGGTGTTTCATCATATGAAGGTCAAGACAACTGTAATGCTTTTTCTATTGGTATAGAATTAGAAGGCACCGATGATATTCCTTATTCAACTGAACAATATAAAGCGTTAACAGATTTAACTAAATCGTTACAAAAGCACTATCCAGATATAAAAAATAATATCGCAGGGCATAGTGATATTGCCCCACAAAGAAAAACAGACCCAGGTAAATCATTTAATTGGCAGTACTTTACTGATTGTTTAAACTCTAGTTAATGTGTATTACTTCAAATAAAACGGGTATATAATCATTTAAAAAATCGTTTATCAAATTAGGAAATATTCATGAGCCTTATTAGTTTACTTATTGCTTTAGCCGCCGAACGTTATTTATCTTCATCTGCATGGCAATTTAAGACTTATTTTCATGCGTATGTCAGTTTGTTCAAGAAATCAAAATTGATGAACGCAGCTAAAGAGTCAATTGTACTACAGGTTATTTTTATCACTATCCCTGTTATTGCTTGTCATCTTCTTTTAGAGTTGGTTGACGACGGTTTACTTTATTTAATCTTTTCAACATTAATTTTAATTGTTTGTTTTGGCTGTGTGAAAACAAGGCAATGTTATAAAGATTATTTGATGTCAGCTTTTCGTGGTGAACCAACTACATGTGAACTACACCATAGCCAGTTGCAGCAAGATACGAGTAGTGCACCCATGAGTTTTGGTCAGTTACTAGTATGGCTAAACTACCGATACTTTATTGCGATTATGATTTTCTTTGTCGTTTTTGGTGCAGCCGGTGCATTATTTTATCGTTTATTAGTAACAATGAATGAAGCTCCCGTTAAACTTGAGCACGAAAATCAAGAGGTTGATGAAAGCCAAGGAATTGATGAAAACTCAGATGAAGTTGAAGAGCCAATAAAAGATAAGGCACCTTTATTACAGGATGTTCTATTTTGGGTTGATTGGTTACCTGTTCGTATCGTGGCTTTTGGTTATATGCTGGTCGGACACTTTTCAAAGGCAATGCCGTTATGGATAGAAAACTTATTTGATGTAAATAAACCACCAAATGAGTTATTAGTTACTGTGGCGCAAAAGTCTGAGGATTTCATGATAGATCCCGATGATTGCACCGCAGAACCCTGTTTATTGGTTAGATTGGCCAAAAGAACCTTATTGTTATGTTTAGCTGTTATTTCGGTCTTAATTCTCACTGGAATTTTAAACTAGTTTATCTCTTGTTATTATTACCTGACTTTTATCAACAGTAGATTTATAGGCGGTTCTTCCGCCTTTTTTATTGCTTATGAAACGTATTAAAAGTTAACTTTTCCTCTTAATTATATTGATGTTATAGCGCTTATTTAAACGCTCGTTTTAAGTTCTAACTCTAAAATAAAGCTTGGCAAATAAATCAATCTCAACTATCTTCTCTTTACAAAATTACGTTTTTTTGGTACTTTTACACCACTTTTTCAATTGGTAATACCAATTTACCTTTGTTTTTAATGTTTGTTTAAGTGATATTTATACATATTAAGCAAGTTAAGTGGCTATATGCCAATAGAACCATGGACCAAACTTTTAGTTATGACATTGTCAGGTATACAAAAACCCGTTAAGCAAGCCAAGTTGTCAGATGTAATTCTGCGTCAACTAGAAGCCTTGATCCTTGAAGGTAGCTTGCAAGCGGGTGAAAAATTACCTCCTGAACGAGAGCTAGCAAAACAGTTTGATGTTTCACGCCCTTCATTGCGTGAAGCCATTCAGAAGCTTGAAGCAAAAGGATTAGTCAATCGCAGGCAGGGTGGTGGAACCTTTGTTAGCGATAAAATATTATCGGGTTTGTCTGATCCATTGTTTGAACTGATGTCACAAAGTAATGAATCACAATTTGATTTATTAGAGTTTCGTCATGGTATAGAGGGTATGTCGTCGTACTATGCCGCTATGCGTGGTACAGAAACCGATTTTGCAGAAATACAAAAGAAGCATGAGAATATTGGTACTGCGCAGTTAGAGAACAATTTACGTTTAGAGGCCGAAGCAATATTTGATTTTTATCTCGCTATTTGTGCCGCATCACACAATGCAGTGACATTACATTTAGCGCGCAGCATGTCGAGTTTGTTGATTGACAATATAGAACAGAATTTAACGGTTTTATCTAAACGACCAGATATATTTGCGCAAATGGCAGAATTCAGAAAACGTTTATTAGACGCGATTATCAGTGGACAACCTCAAAAAGCTTGGGGGGCAAGCCATCGTCACCTTGCTTTTATCGAAGAAATATTGTTGAAAATGACTCAAGAAAATAGCCGCATGGAAAGATCAATGCGCAGAATGCAACGCAGCGAATATTAAACAGAAAAAAAGATTATTAAAATAACCGTTTAACGATAATCAATGCATGTAATTATATGAAAATTGACTATCGTTAAGCACACAAATTTAACTTTATACACTAACTATTGGAGACTAAGTAATTATGTCTGAGCTCCCGAAAATTGATTTAGATTCATTGGAAACCCAAGAGTGGTTGGAATCTATGGATTCTATTCTGGAAAATGAAGGTCCAGATCGCGCACATTTCATTTTAGAAAAACTTATTGACCGCGCTCGTCGCAGTGGCACGCATTTACCATTCGAAGCTAAAACAGCTTACGTAAATACTATTCCTCCTGGGCAAGAGCCTAACATGCCAGGCGACCAAACGATTGAAGCTCGCATACGTGCAGCAATTCGTTGGAACGCTTTAGTATTAGTACTTCGTGCATCTAAGAAAGACTTAGATCTTGGTGGCCATATTGGCAGTTTTGCTTCTTCTGCAATGCTTTATGATGTTGGTTTTAATCACTTCTTTAGAGCTGCGTCTGAAAAAGACGGTGGCGACTTTATTTTCTCACAAGGTCATATTGCTCCAGGAATTTACGCTCGTGCCTTTATGGAAGGTCGTTTAACTGAATCGCAAATGAATAACTTCCGTCAAGAATGTGATGGTAAAGGATTATCTTCTTACCCACATCCTCATTTGATGAAAGACTTTTGGCAGTTTCCAACAGTTTCAATGGGCTTAGGTCCATTACAAGCAATTTATACTGCACGCTTCCTTAAGTATTTAACGGATCGTGGTATTAAAGATTGTTCAGCTCAACGTGTTTACTGTTACTTAGGTGACGGTGAAACTGATGAGCCAGAATCATTAGGCGCTATCGGTTTAGCCTCGCGTGAAGGTTTAGACAATTTAACTTTCGTTATCAACTGTAATCTACAACGCTTAGATGGCCCTGTTCGTGGTAATGGAAAAATAATTCAAGAACTTGAAGGTACTTTCCGTGGTGCTGGCTGGGAAGTTGTTAAAGTTATTTGGGGCTCATACTGGGATGCACTTATCGCCCGTGATACTTCAGGTAAACTTTTACAACTTATGGAAGAAACGGTTGATGGCGAATACCAAAACTGTAAAGCGAAAGGTGGTAAGTACACTCGCGAAAACTTCTTTAATAAATACCCTGAAACAGCCGCTCTTGTTGCTAACATGTCAGATGAAGACATTTACCGCTTAAATCGTGGTGGACACGATCCTGTTAAAGTCTATGCCGCTTATAAAAAAGCAATAGAAACTAAAGGTCGTCCTACAGTTATCTTAGCAAAAACAGTTAAAGGTTTTGGTTTAGGTGCTTCAGGCGAAGCGTTAAATATTGCTCATAACGTGAAGAAAATGGATGTTGAATCTATTAAACTTTATCGTGACCGCTTTAATATCCCTGTAAGTGATGAAAATATTGCTGACTTGCCTTTCTTTAGATTTACTGAAGATAGTGAAGAATACAAGTACATGAAAGCACGTCGCGAAGCTTTAGGAGGGTCTTTACCTGCTCGTCGTGTAGAGGCCGATGAAACGTTAGAAATTCCACCTCTTAAAGTTTTTGATGCAATATTAAAAGGCAGTGGTGATCGTGAAGTTTCTTCAACGATGACTTTTGTTCGTGTATTGAACGCCTTATTAAAAGATAAAAAAATTGGTAAGCGTATTGTGCCAATTATTCCTGATGAAGCACGTACTTTTGGTATGGAAGGTTTATTCCGCCAAGTGGGTATTTACGCCAATGAAGGACAAAAATACATTCCACAAGATGCTGACCAAGTTGCTTATTATCGTGAAGATAAAAAAGGTCAGGTTTTACAAGAAGGTATTAATGAATTAGGTGCTATGGCATCTTGGGTTGCTGCGGGTACTTCTTACTCTACTTGTAATGCAACTACTATCCCATTTTACATCTACTACTCAATGTTTGGTTTCCAACGCGTTGGTGATTTAGCTTGGGCAGCTGGCGATAGCCAAGCAAAAGGATTTTTATTAGGTGCTACTGCGGGTCGTACAACCTTGAACGGTGAAGGTTTACAACATCAAGATGGTCATTCACATGTTCAAGCGGGTTTAATTCCGAACTGTGTAACTTATGATCCAACGTATGGCTATGAAGTTGCTGTTATCGTTCGTGATGGTTTACGCCGTATGTATGAAAATAACGAAAACATTTTCTACTACTTAACCTTGATGAACGAAAACTACAAGCATCCTGCAATTCCGGATAATAAAGATGTTGCTGATGAAATCATCAAAGGTATCTACAAACTTGAAACCGTTACGGCTAAAAAAGCGAAAGCTAACGTGCAGTTAATGGGCTCAGGTACTATCTTGGAAAAAGTACGTGAAGCTGCGCAAATTTTAAGTGCTGATTACGGTATTTCGAGCGATGTTTACTCGGTAACTTCTTTCAATGAGTTAACACGTGATGGTCAAGACGTAGCGCGTTGGAATATGCTTCACCCAGAAAGTGAGCAAAAACAAGCGTATATATCTAGCGTTATCACTAAAGAAAATGGTCCAGCAATTGCGGCAACTGATTACATTAAAAACTATTCAGAGCAAGTTCGTGCTTACATTGATACCGAGTACCGTTGTTTAGGTACCGATGGTTTTGGTCGTAGTGATAGCCGTGCTAACTTACGTACTCACTTTGAAGTGAATGCTGCTTATGTTGTTGTTGCTGCGTTATTCGAATTAGCTAATCGTGGTGATATTGAGCGTTCAGTCGTAACACAAGCGATTAAACGTTTCGATATCGATACTGAAAAACTTAACCCACTTTACGCTTAATCAGGCACGGAGAATTATTATGTCAGATAGTCAAAAAATTCTAGTCCCTGATGTTGGTGGCGATGAAGTTGAAATTATAGAAATATGTTTTGCGGTTGGCGATTCAGTCGAAGCAGACGAAGGTATTGTTACCGTTGAAACTGATAAAGCATCAATGGATATTCCAGCACCTTTTGCGGGTAAGTTATCTGCATTGTTAGTTAGTGTTGGCGATAAAATTAAAGAAGGTGATGTTATTGCTGAAATGACATCGTCTTCGGTAAGTGCTGAAGAATCGGCTCCTGTTGAAGCGCCAGCAGCTGTTCCAGTTGAAGCGACAGCACCTGTTGAAATTGAAGCTCCAGTAGCTTCAGTCTCTGCGACAAGCGAAATCATTGATATTGCGGTTCCTGATATTGGTGAAGACGGCGAAGTAGAAGTAATTGACGTTATGGTGAATGTTGGTGATGTGATCGAAGTAGAAGATGGTTTGATCACCTTAGAAACAGACAAAGCAACCATGGATGTTCCTTCATCACATGCAGGTACGGTTAAAGAAGTCTTTGTGAGTGTTGGTGGAAAAGTCAAACAGGGCTCTATTGTTATCAAGCTTGAAACATCAAGTGGTGCGCCAGTTGAAGTGGTTTCTTCGCCTGTTGCTGAAAAAGTTGCTGAAGCGCCAAAAGCTAAACCAGTACCGGCAGTTAAAGCTGCGCCTGTTCCACATCATCCGCAAGCGGGTAAAGTGGCTTCATCTGGTAGTATTTATACTTCTCCATCAATTCGTCGTACTGCACGTGAGTTTGGTGTTGATCTTACTTTAGTAAAGGGTACTGGTAACAAAGGTCGTATTTTAAAAGAAGATGTACAGTCTTACGTTAAATACGAACTTTCTCGCCCTAAAGCCAATGCAGGTAGCTCTGTTGCCGCTGGCGAAGGCGGTTTGCAAGTTGTCAGCGCTCGAGTAATCGATTTCTCTAAGTTTGGTGAAATTGAAACTAAACCGCTAACTCGTATTCAAAAAATATCAGGGCCATTTTTACATCGCAACTGGGTAACTATTCCACATGTTACTCAATTTGATGAAGCTGATATCACTAATGTTGAAGCGTTTCGTAAAGAGCAGAATGTCATTTGTGAAAAGAAAAAACTTGGTTTTAAAATTACACCTTTAGTGTTTATTTTGAAAGCAGCTGCAGATGCTTTACGTGAATTCCCTGCGTTTAACTCAAGCTTGAGTGAAGACGGTGAAAGCTTAATTCTGAAAAAGTACATTCACATTGGCGTAGCTGTTGATACACCAAACGGTTTAGTTGTTCCGGTAGTACGTGATGTTGACCAAAAAGGTATTCATCAGTTATCTCGTGAACTTTTAGAAATTAGTATGAAAGCACGTGACGGCAAATTGAAAGCGTCGGATATGCAAGGTGGTTGTTTTACCATTTCTAGCCTTGGTGGCATTGGTGGTACAGCATTTACGCCAATCGTAAATGCACCA
>Ga0209395_1003178_pt1 | contig 20675 bp, 16 predicted proteins | sample GOMGulsemesocosm_3_FD_184635 | JGI IMG/M metagenome (GOLD analysis project Ga0209395, IMG submission 184635) | Methane-oxidizing microbial communities from mesocosms in the Gulf of Mexico - GOM9D Gulf of Mexico (SPAdes) (version 2) | ecosystem: Environmental > Aquatic > Marine > Cold seeps... | reverse complement strand
CATGACGAAAGCAGATATCGTATCAAAAATTTCAGATAAGTCTGGAATCGAAAAGGCAGATGTTTTAGCAACAGTTGAAGCATTCATGACTGAGGTAAAAGACGCATTAGAGAACGGAGACAACGTATATTTAAGAGGTTTTGGTAGCTTTATTATCAAAACAAGAGCAGAAAAAACTGGTAGAAATATTTCTAAGAATACGACTATCAAGATTCCTTCACACAACATCCCAGCTTTTAAACCAGCGAAGACTTTTACTGAAGGAGTGAAAAACAATGTATTAGTAAAATAATAAAAGTATTAACTAAACCTTAATTGGTTTTAAAAACAATCTAATTATGCCAAGCGGTAAAAAAAGAAAGAGAGCAAAAATCTCTACACACAAACGTAAGAAAAGAGCAAGAGCAAACAGACATAAGAAAAAGTAAGCATTCGCTTACTTTTTCTTATGTTGCTATAAAAGCTACAACGTTCATTGACAAGAAGTTTAAACACTTCATACAGGCAAAACCCTGTAACATTATTTTAATCCATCTACACAATTAAGTGTAGTATAAAACCATTTTCAGAATGAAAACAGAATTAATTATTCGTTCAAATTCTTCTGATATTGATTTTGCCTTACTAAGAGATGGTAAACTTATAGAGTTAAATAAAGAGACAAACGATAATAAATTTTCTGTTGGCGATATTTTCATTGCTAAAATAGGAAAAGTACTATCTGGCTTAAACGCTGCATTTGTAAATGTTGGTTATCCAAAAGATGGCTTTTTACATTATCATGATTTAGGCGCACAAGTAAACTCTTTATCAAAATTCCTTAAGAAAGTAAGCACAGGTAATTACAAAGAATTCACTTTAAAAAATTTCGGCTTTGAGAAAGATATACACAAAGACGGAAGCATTAATGACGTCCTAAAAACAGGACAAAACACATTAGTACAAATTGTAAAAGAACCTATTTCTACCAAAGGACCACGTATTAGTTCTGAGCTTTCAATAGCTGGTAGGTATTTAGTTTTAGTTCCTTTTTCAAACAGAGTTTCGGTGTCACAGAAAATAGCAGACCCGAAAGAAAAAGAACGATTGAAAAGATTAGCCCAAAGTATCAAACCAAAAGGATTTGGTGTGATATTAAGAACTGTTGCTCAAGATAAAAAAGTAGCAGAATTAGACAGGGATTTACAGAACTCTTTAGAACGTTGGGAGAAAATGTGTAAAAGCATTGCCAATACAAATACCCCAACAAAAATATTGAGTGAATTAAACAGAGCATCTTCTATATTAAGAGATGTAATGAATGATTCTTTTACAAACATTGTCACAAACGATGCGTCTTTATTTCAAGAAATAAAAGACTACTTACAAGAAATTTACCCAGAAAAGGTAAACATCGTTAAACTACACAATTCTAAAACCCCAATATTTGAGAAGTTTGGTATTGAACGCCAAATAAAAACTTCTTTTGGTAAAACCACCTCTATGAGCAAAGGTGCCTATTTGGTTATTGAACATACCGAAGCACTGCATGTTATAGATGTAAATAGTGGAAACCGATCTAACAAAGCAAACTCTCAAGAGGACACTGCTTTAGAAGTAAACTTAATTGCTGCAAAAGAAATTGCTAGGCAATTACAGTTAAGAGATATGGGCGGTATTATTGTAGTAGATTTTATTGATATGCAAAGTGCAGAAAACAGACAAAAACTCTATCAATATTTAAAAGAGGAAATGTCTTTTGACAGAACAAAGCATAAAATTTTACCTCCAAGTAAATTTGGGTTGGTACAAATAACACGTCAACGAGTACGACCAGAACTAGAAATTAAAACAAGAGAGCCAAATCCAAATAAAAATGGAGAAGTAGAAGCGCCTATTGTTTTAATTGACAAGATTGAAAATGAATTAGAAAGAATTATATCTAGTGGAAAAAACTATAAAAAAATTACGTTAAACGCGCATCCTTTTATAGCCGCATACCTTACCAAAGGTGTTTCTTCTATCCGTTTTAAATGGTTTATTAAATACAAAAAGTGGATTGATATATTACCTAGAGATGCTTACCAATACTTGCAATATAAATTTTATAAAAAAAGCAAGTAAGGCATTACTTTTATCGAAATAAAAAACCGCATCATGTATGATGCGGTTTTTTTTATATCTAAGATCAGCAGCTAATTCAACACCAGCGCTGCTTCTTCATTTATTTTTTTTACAGCTACAATAGCATTGTTCTGATAGCTAATTTCCTGTATTGATACGCCACTCATGGCATACCACTTACCTACTTTACGCCCCTTATTATAGTAGGCAATCATTGTTTTTTTACCCTGAATGCTATACGAAACCCATTTTCCAGTAAGTTTTTTATCCTTAAAAAAACCCTGCTCTTTTATAGATCCATCTTTATAATAATAGGTAGCCTTTACCAGATCTCCAGCGGCTTCATAGGTTGGTTTTACTTGTTGTGCGGTGCTTATTGTAACTACAAATAAACATAGTAAGGTGGCAATTTTTTTCATGATCAGCGTCTTTAATGTGAATGATTTACCTAAAGATAGCAATTATTTTAACATTAAGCAAACGTTTACATAACATTAAATTAACATTGGACTAGAGCCAAAAACCCAAATTAAAATACCAAAAGTTCTTTTTTGTATCTGGAGACCAAGCGTATTTAAGGCTTATAGGCCCAATCATGGTGTTTATACTATAACCAAACGCGTAACCCGATTTTGTATCATTAAATAATTCCCCTCCATTTAAAACACTATCGTCTACTCTTGCATAATTTGCGATAAAATGCAGGTATTGTTCTTTTGGAAGGCCAAATCGAAACTCAAATTCGGACTTTAAAAATGTTTGTTCTGACAATGCATTGATTTCATACCCGTAAAAAGGCACAAAATTATTAACGAAATTTTTATTATAACCTCCTAACAGAAAATCAAACGTCCTTGAATACACATCTCCTAAGGTAAACCCTGCTTCTGATGTATACAAAAAACTGGTCTTATTAAAAAGAGTTTTCACAAAGCCAAACTTTCCTTTTACTTGCGAAAACTGTACAAAATCTTTATTAAAATCTGAAGACCATAGATACCATTTAAATGTTGCATCTAATAAAACTCCTTTGGTTGGAAAATCTGCATTGTCAAAGGTATCAAGTTTTAAATATGAGTAAACATTTAAGTAATTGCTATCATCAAAAATAAACGGATTGCCACTAGGCGTAGAAATGGTTTCTGTTTTAGCAGAAATATTTTGGTGTTCTAATCCAATTCCAAAAGCAAATTTCCGATCGAAGGTTGTTTGCATATAGGCTCTACTAGTAAAATCTGTATACTGTAAGTGTATTTTATTGATTCCGGCAGAATTGTATTCTGTGTCGGTTCGAAAGCTATTATAACGGGTACTAAAGCCATAACTATAATAAAACCCATTGTCTACAAAGTATTGAATCTCTGCTCTTGGCTTGTCACCAATTACCAAGTCTACAGAAATGGCATCATTTTTAAAGAACAAGTTCTTTTGATTGTAGTTAATTAACACACCCGATTTATACACCAAATCATAATGAACACCCAATCTAATGGTGGCCTTTTGGCTGCTTTCCCGAATATTTAAGCGTAATTTTTTCCCTTTGCCATTTTTACTTAGGTGGTAATCTACATGTTGAAACCCACCAGAAGCCACCAAATAGCCCAACTTTACATTAATTTCTTTATTGGTTAAAGAATCCCCTTCGGTGATTTTAAGTTTCCCTAACACATAGGCACGTGTGTAGGATTTTACTCCTTTTAACTCTATTTCATTTAACAGAAATTTTTCTGATAACCCGCCAATGGTTACCGCTTTTCTTTTAATAACTTGAAGCGCTGCAATACTGTCAAAAACCTTGGCAAACTCTTTGGCCTTTTCTTCTCCTTTTATCAAAATTTCGTTGGCCTTTTCAAAAGAAACTACAGAATATTTATGAATATCTGGGTGTATATATACATCTGTAAGTTTCATTTTCTTAGAATTATCTCTATACATCTGAAAACTCGAAATCTGATTTAAAACATCGATGGCCGATTTGATATTCTCTTTGTTAAATAATTTTGACTGCACATCTACCCCAATAATAATATCTACGCCTGTTTTTTTCATCTCTTCAACAGGGAAGTTATTTGCCACACCCCCGTCTATTAATAATTGATTGTGAATTGTTACCGGATCTAACAGCGTTGGAAAGGAGCCACTTGCTCTAAGTGCAATTGGTAAAGAGCCATTAGATAACTTTACCTCTTTCCCAGTTTCTACATCTGTTGCAATGCAAAAAAACGGAATTGGAAGTTTAGAAAAATCCCGAATAGAATCTACGGGAGACAGTAAATAATTTAAAAAACCCAGTACATTTTGTCCTCGAGACACGCCTTTTGGCAAGCCAATTTTCCCTTTATTTACTGGCAGCACAATGGCGTGCTTTTCGCCATGCTCTTTCTCAAAAAAAGGTTTTGATCTTCTCGGATAAATATCTTGGAGCAGGGTAAAAAAATCGGTCTCTGTAATAATTTTTTCAATTTGAGTGGCGCTATACCCAGCAGCATACAAACCGCCAATAATGGCTCCCATGCTTGTACCTGCTATATAATCTATTTGCACCCCTGCTTTTTCTAATTCTTTTAAGATTCCTATATGCGCAAACCCTTTAGCACCTCCTCCACTTAACACCAAGCCCACCTTCGGTTGTTTTTGCTGTGACAAAACCACAAGTGAGAGCATTACACATAACAAAGGAAGTATTTTTCTCATTCTGATGTTGCGTTAAAATAATTGAAAATAGTGTGTGCTCTTGCCTGTCCAATCTCTTTTTCTAACTCCTCAAAAGTTGCACTCTTTACGCGTTTTGCCGATTTAAAAACACGCAATAATGTGGTGATGGTTTGCTGCCCTATTTTAGGTATTTGCTCTAATTCAGACTGAATGGCACTCTTGCTTCGTTTATTTCTATGAAAGGTAATTCCGAATCGATGGGCTTCGTTTCTTAAAAATTGCGTGATTTTTAACGTTTCAGATTTTTTATCTAGATATAATGGAATTGGATCATCTGGATAATAAATTTCTTCCAAGCGTTTTGCAATTCCAATAATGGCAATTTTTCCGCGCAAGCCTAAAATCTCTAAGCTTTTTAAAGCAGAAGAAAGCTGCCCTTTTCCTCCATCAACAATGATTAACTGAGGCAATGGTTCGTTTTCTGCAAGCAATCGCTTATATCGTCTAAAAACCACCTCTTCCATCGAAGCAAAGTCATCTGCACCCACCACCGTTTTTATATTGTAATGACGGTAATCTTTTTTACTCGGTTTTCCGTTTTTAAACACCACACAGGCAGCAACCGGGTGTGTACCTTGTATGTTCGAATTATCGAAACATTCTATATGTCTTGGTTCTACTTTTAAACGCAAATCTTTTTTCATTTGCGCCATAATTCGTTTTACATGTCTGTCTGGATCTACAATTTGCATCTGTTTAAAACGGTCTTGTCTAAAATACCGTGCATTTCTAATAGACAACTCTACAATGCGTTTCTTATCCCCCAACTTTGGTATGGTTACTTTAATCTCATCGCCTACATTTACCTCAAATGGCGTGTATATCTCTTTAGATTGCGAATTAAAACGTTGCCGAATTTCTATAATGGCCAGCTCCAATAATTCTTTATCCGTCTCATCTAGTTTCTTTTTAATTTCTGAGGTGTGCGATTGAATAATTGCCCCATTGGCAATTTTAAAAAAGTTGACATAGCCAAAGCTCTCATCAGAAATTATAGAAAACACATCTACATTGTTGATACTTGGATTTACTACGGTTGACTTTGCTTGGTAATTGGCCAACAAGTCAACTTTTTCTTTTATTTTCTGTGCTTCTTCAAATTCCATTTTCGATGCAAAATGGTGCATCAGCTCATTAAATTTTTCGAGCGATACTTTAAAATCTCCTTTGATAATATTCCGAATAGCAGCAATATCAAACAAATAATTTTTTTCCGTTTGCAAATTCTCACAGGGCCCTTTGCAATTTCCCAAATGATATTCCAAGCACACTTTATACTTCCCGGCATTAATTTTTTCTGTATTCAAATCGTAGGTACAGGTTCTTAAAGCATAAACTTCTTTGATCAAGTCTAACAAAGCCTTTGCAGTTCTTATAGAGGTATAGGGACCAAAATAATCAGACCCATCTTTAAGTACCGTTCTGGTTAAAAACACTCTCGGAAACCGTTCTTTCTTAATGCAAATCCAAGGATAGGTTTTGTCATCTTTTAGCATGACATTGTACCTGGGTTGGTATTTTTTTATAAGATTATTTTCTAGCAATAAGGCATCTGTTTCTGTATTGACAACAATGTGCTTAATGCTTGCTATTTTTTGAACCAACACCCTGGTTTTTCCATTTTCATGGGTTTTGGTAAAGTACGAGGCTACTCGTTTTTTTAGGTTTTTAGCCTTGCCCACATACAAAATTGTCTCACTGGCATCATAATACTGATACACTCCAGGAGCATTGGGCAATGTTTTAAGTTGAACTTCTAAGGCTGTAGGCATAGAACGAAAATAAAGTTTTTAATAATAACTCCCACCTGAAAAAGAAAAAACATTATACGCCTCTATAAATATATTTTAATGTACATTTAAACCCCGTATAAATACCTGTTTATTTTTGCAATGGGCATTTATACCTAGTATGTTTATTTTTTTCTTTAGTTTTATATCGAAACGAATTAATCAATTTAAACCCTTTTTAATTATGAAAAACAATCCAAACGACGTTCCCAAACCAAACCCAAGAAACACCATTTCTTTAAAAATTGCTAAAAACTGGGCTAAAAGATGGAGAAAAAAAGAGTCTAGCTACAACATGTACCATGAATGTAGAGCTTTTAACATTCCAAAAAAAGACTTAACAGAAGTTATAGCTGAAGCGGGGGTAGTTAGCATTAGAGCGTATATTGGCGTAGAAAAAAAGACCGATACTAACGGAAAACCAACCTACGAAGAAAAATTAATGATTGTTGGGGTAGACAAAAACAACAAAGACATTATTGCTACAGTACCAGGCCCAGACGGAACTTTAATTTCTGACCCAGATGGAGATGGAGATATTTATGATTTTACGGAACCTTGCCCAGATTTATGTGACCCTGACAGTCCATTAAATGGTTAATTTATCTATATGGACTCGTTAGAATATTTTTTAAATTTTGGCCATATTTTTTTAATAGTAAATACTATTTTATTTTTTAAAAGCTATCGGAACAATTCGATAGCTTTTAAAATATTTGCCTATTACCTTTCAGTAATTTTAATAATACAATTGACCACAAAATATTTAAGGTTTCATAAAATTACAAACATTTACTTATCCCATTATTATTTTATTGGCCAGTTTATTTTTCTTAGTCTTTTTTTCAAACAACTTCTCACAAAGGAATTGCAAAAAAAAATAATCACTTTCGGGCTCTTTATTGTTTTAATTTCTTTAGGTATTTATTATATAATATACCCATCCAACTACTACAAATTCAATATTTTTGAGATAATTATCACGTCAGTCCCATTATTAGTTTATTCTTTTTTCTTTTTCATCCAAAAAATAGAAGATGCTGATAAAAAATACATCTATATCGTTTCTGGTTTTTTCTTATACCTACTATGTAGCACCTTACTCTTTACTACTGGAAATATTAAAGCAGAGATAAAAAAAATAATTTGGCATACAAATGCCATTTTATACATGGTTTACCAAGTATTAATCTTTATAGAGTGGTATAAAAACTTTAGAAAAAAAGAATTGGTGATCATCGAAGACTACGATGAAAGCGTCCGCTAAGAAAGAAAACTATATCGTCATTTCGACAGAGAGACAAAGGAGTGATCTTTCGACGATGCTCAAGACAGGCCATGAAATCTCATGAATTGAACCGACCACACAAACAGATTTCTCAATCGCCTAAAACGGCTCATTTTACTGAAATGAATTCAGCATATGCGAAATGACAGCACAGCTGTCATCCCCAAAAAACAACCACTTTCCATTTATTTATGTATCTTAGAATCACGATTCAATTAAAAAACCACATAAAAGAAGGCTCTTTATTGTGTAATCTATACGCCCCCTGCCATGAGTACTTATGATCTACTTGCCAATTTTGGACATTTATTAGTAGCCATAAATTGTATTCTTTTTTTAAAAAACTATCGGAATTACGCTACTGCCATTAAAATATTTACGTTTTACCTAGCAGCCATTCTTATACTCCAACTAATCTCAAAGTATTTAAGGTCCTATAAAATTACAAACTTATACTTATCTCATTATTATTTTATTGGGCAGTTTCTTTTTTTAAGCTTTTTCTTTAAACAGCTATTGAAACATGCTTTGCATAAAAAGATAATCACGGTTGCGCTTATTATAATTCCAAGTATGATGGCAGTATATTACAGCTTATATCCCGAGGATTATTATAGTTACAATGTTTTTGAAATTGTAATTACTTCTGCTCCACTCTTGCTTTATAGCCTTCTCTTTTTTATTCAAAAAATAGAAAAAGGAAACAATAAATTCAATTATATTGTCTCCGGAATTTTTTTATACATTCTTTGCAGCACACTCATATTTATTGCTGGAAACATTGAAGCAGATATTAAAAAAATTGTGTGGTACATCAATGCATCTCTGTATATTGTATACCAACTTTTAATACTTATAGAATGGTATACACACTTAAAAAAAAGTGCTTCTACTTCCTAACACCTAGCTAATTAGCAACTCATATTAACATTTTATAACATTATTTGCCAAATATAAAATAGGTATAAATACCTGTTTTTTAGTCTTTTAACGACACTTTGACAGAAATTGTGTACATTTAAGGTACTATGACACCACGCAACAACATAAATCCTTTTTATTACCTGTATACAAATCATGTACATGAAGATTCTTTATTGCGTAGTCACGTGCCCCTTCCCTTTTAATTGCATTTTTTATTTACTCCCATAAATAAGCAACACGCAACAACCCTCCTTACTTTATTAGAATTTCAATTTTTCCATTAGTAGCTATTTACATTACATAAATAACTAATACATGGGACAGGACAATTAGTATTCATTTTTAAAGCTCCCTCGGCATGAAAACAACAAAATTAGTACCCGTTTTACTTACAGCAATTCTATTTATTGCTTGTATCAATGATCAATTTTCTGACACAGAAAACCAGCTTCCAACACTGCAAAAAAACTGGAATCAAACTGAATTAACCTCGGCATTTTACAACAATCAATCCCTGCTTTCACACCATCATATTGATGCAGAGAAACTGCGGAGCATTAGCCAACAAAAGGGCGTTATAAAATTCCGATTTACCCTTGGTCTAAATCTAAATCAAGAATTGGAAATTAACATTGCAGGCGTCGGTCAAAAAGGAAGTATTGTAAGTTCTTTTTCAAGTGTTTTAAACACAGAGAATAATTTAGAAAACAGTATAAACAACCTACAGTATAGCAGCTATACGTATAGAGCGCCCTCTAATGCAACAACGCATTTACTGCCTTATAAAACAGCGTATACCTATATTACAACCTGGGAAAAAGCCCTCTATAAAAAACAGGTGGAAACACTCATTACCTATGAAGGAGAACGCATTCGTTATTATAGCCTTCCAAAACAAATAGTTGTAGACATGGTTGCCTCCAAAAACGTACACGCAATTGCATTGTTTCTGGGGATCAATTCGAACAACAAACTTACCCCTGTATTTATCCAAAAAACCAAAAACGGCAGTTTACTTCTACGAAATGACAACTACTATTTTAGAACCTTAAACAACGATGGGAATACTAATCCCGATCCAATTCCAGATTCTACAGAAGGAAACATTTATGATTTTACAGAAGGATGTCCAGACATGTGTGATGAATAATAATACCATGGTAATAGGCATTATATAGAAGTCCCCGATAATAACAACCTTATTTTTATAATAAAGGAGTAAGGTTGTTATTATTATTTATCGTCTTTTCAGCAAGAAATGAGCACATCGAATCAAAAAAACCACAGGTAAAAATACCTGATTTTCATTTTTTTTTCAAACAAGGGTTAGCAATACCCATCTATTTTTAATTATCTTCGTTTTAGATCAATCAAACCAACTAAATGGAAGAATTATTTTCAAAGGATAACCAAGTAATAACCATTGTTATTATTGGCGTTATATTGCTCTTATTAATGGCCGTTTCATTGCTGTTATTTTTCTTCTTTTCACGTAAAAAAATCATAGAAAAAGAACTGGAGAAAAAGTCTGCTGAGCTAGCACATCAAAAAGAACTAATTCATGCTACTATTCTTACCCAAGAAAACGAAAGAAAGCGTATAGCCCAGGACCTACATGACGATATTAGCTCTAAACTAAATGTAATTCACCTTAATTCTAATCTATTATTAGATGGAGACCTGTCTAAAACAGAGTATTTTGAAGTGAATAATAGCATCATTGATGTAACCAATAGAGCCTTGCAAAGTGCCCGAAAAATAGCCCATGATTTACTACCTCCAATACTGGATAAATTTGGACTACAATCTGCCATCGAAGAGCTGGCAGACGACTTCAATACAAGTAAAAAAACACTCATTTCTTACCAGTTAAAATACCATAAAAACCACCTAAACAAAACCCAAGAATTGCATCTTTTTAGAGTTTTACAAGAACTCATCAATAATTCTATAAGACATGGTAAGGCAAAAAATATTAACTTAGTCCTAGAAACTGATAGCACCAACTTACTGTTAACGTATTCGGATGATGGTATTGGTTTTGACATAAAAAGGTCTAAATTTCAGAAAGGCCTAGGAATGAAAAACATAGAAAGTAGAGTTGAATTATTAAACGGAAACTTAACAATTAAGAGTGCGGTTAAAAGTGGCGCTACATTTACAATAAATATATAATCCCCTTACTGATGAAACAAAACATAAAAATTGCCCTAACTGATGACGAACAATTATTTAGAAAAGGCATCTCTTTTCTTTTACAAAGAGAAGAAAATTTTGAAATTCTTTTCGAAGCAGAAAATGGGCAAGAGTTAATTGACAACATCGATACGAATAACTTGCCAGATATTATTTTAATGGATTTGAAAATGCCCGTTCTTAACGGTGTTGAAACTACTAAAATTATCCATAAAAAATTTCCTTCTATAAAAATTATTGCAATGACAAGCTACGATGGAAAATCATTTATTACCAATATGATAGATGTTGGTGCCTCTTCATATCTTTTAAAGAACACCAATCCTAAGGTTGTGGTACACACCATTAATGAAGTATTTGACAAAGGTTTTTACTATGATGACAAAGTCATGAAAACCATCCATGAAAACCTACTTTCTTCAAGTGGTAAAAAGATAAAAAGCGACTTAGATAAAAAATTATTATCGAATAGAGAACGTGAGGTTTTAGAATTAATCTGTGCACAATTAACTACGGGAGAAATTGCTAAAAAACTATACATAAGCCCAAGAACTGTAGATGGACATCGCAATAATTTATTACTTAAAACAGGTTCTAAAAATGTGGCTGGTTTAGTGATATATGGAATTCAGAAAAAACTAATCGAGCTTGCTGTTGAATTATAATTCGGGGTTCTTTTCTTCTTTCGGAAACGCTTGTTTATTAAATAAAAACAACAAGATTACACCAATGGTAATAAAAGAATCTGCTCCATTAAAAATAGCATTAAAAAAGGTAAAACTTTCTCCTTCATAGATCGGAAAATACAGCATATCTACCACCCTACCGTAAAATAATTCTCCGTAAGGATTTTCAGCAAAAAGTGTTGCGGTACCATGTGCTGGAGCATCAAAAACAACACCATAAAAAACAGAATCTATTATATTTCCTACAGCACCAGAAAACACCAATGCAATGGCAATTACAACGCCCATATGTGCATTTCTTTTAATGGTATTCCGCAACCAATATAAAATTCCAAAAACTGCTGCAACTCTAAATAATGTCAAAAATAACTTCCCAGCCTTTCCGCCAAACTCGAAGCCCCAAGCCATGCCGTTATTTTCTATGAATTGTAATTTAAACCAACTTAAAACATGCACAGTTTCGCCATATTGAAAATGTGTTTTGATATAAATTTTACTTGCTTGATCTAGTATTAAGGCGAGTAAAATGGTAAGGATAGCTACCGTTTTTTTTGACATATAAAAAATGTGAATGAATTTTAAAAGAGCTTCCATATAGGAAGCTCTTTTTATTTTATTGTTTTCTTTTAGCTTCTATGCTAAGTGTAGCATGTGGAACTAATTTTAAGCGTTCTTTTTGAATTAACTTTCCCAGTACCCTACACACACCGTATGTTTTATTTTCAATACGTTGTAAGGCATTTTTTAAATCTCTAATAAACTTTTCTTGACGAATGGCTAATTGCACATTTGCTTCTTTAGCCATAGTATCTGCACCTTCATCAAAAGATTTAAAGGACGGTGATGTATCGTCAGTTCCATTATTTGCGTCATTTTTATACGCACTTTGTAAGGAGGCTAAATCTTCTTCTGCTCTGGCAATTTTTTTTAAGATAATTTCTCTAAACTCCTGTAAGTCTTCATCTGAGTATCTGACTTTATTTTCTGTCATAATGCTTACATTTTATTAATTAATATTTTGCTTTTGATGTTGTCAAATTCAACTTCAACTCCATCAGTTAATGAGTCAACAAAAACCATTTCAGAGGTTAGGGTTTCACTCATAATATATGTTTTATTCTCGGCAACAGAAGACTGTAAGTTTTCATAATTTAAAACGGTCAACTTAATTTTATCTGTTACTTCTAAACCTGAATCTTTACGCAAATTTTGAATTCGGTTTACCAATTCTCTTGCAACTCCTTCTTTACGTAAATCATCCGAAATTGTAACATCTAAAGCGACTGTTAATCCGTTGGCATTTGCCACTAACCAGCCTTCAATATCTTTTGATGAAACTGCTACATCGGTGATATCCAAATGTATACTTTTTTCGCCAATTTTAATAGAAAGATTACCATCTTTTTCTAATTTAATAATATCGTCTTGACTAAAGTTTTGAATCGCATTAGAAATGGCCTTCATATCTCTTCCAAACTTAGGGCCTAAGGTCTTAAAATTTGGTTTAATTTGCTTTACTAATATACCCGAAGCATCATCTAACAGCTCAATCTCTTTTACGTTTACTTCGTGCTTTATCAAATCAGAAACGGCTTCTATTTCGTCTTTTTGAGTCGCATCCAACACCGGAATCATAATTTTTTGTAATGGCTGACGCACTTTAATTTTCTCTTTCGCTCTTAATGACAATACTAACGAGGTAATGGTCTGTGCATTTTCCATTTTACGTTCTAAAGAAGCATCAATAAATGACGCGTCATAGGTTGGGAAATTTGCCAAATGCACACTTTCAAATTTTTCTTGTTTTGTGGTTTGCGTTAGGTCTTTGTATAACCTATCCATAAAGAAAGGTGCTACGGGAGCACTTAATTTTGCAACCGTTAACATACACGTGTATAGTGTTTGATATGCCGAAATTTTATCTTGCTCATAGCTCCCTTTCCAGAAACGTCTTCTACACAATCTTACATACCAATTACTTAAAAATTCTTGCACAAACTCAGAAATGGCTCTGGTTGCTTTTGTTGGTTCATACGCATCATAAAAACCGTCTACTTTTTTCACCAACGAATGCAATTCAGACAATATCCAACGATCTATTTCTGGTCTTTCATGTAATGGAACATCTGCTTCTGCATAGGTAAAGTTATCTATGTTTGCATACAGGGTAAAAAACGAATAGGTATTGTAAATGGTTCCAAAGAACTTACGACGAACCTCAGCAATTCCTTCCAGATCAAATTTTAAATTATCCCATGGATTTGCATTGCTAATCATATACCAACGTGTCGCATCTGCACCATATGTTTTCAAGGTCTCAAAAGGATCTGTTGCATTTCCTAAACGTTTCGACATTTTCTGTCCGTTTTTATCTAATACCAATCCATTAGACACCACATTTTTATAGGCAACAGAATCGAAAACCATCGTTCCAATGGCATGCAGGGTATAAAACCATCCTCTTGTTTGATCTACGCCTTCTGCAATAAAGTTTGCTGGATAACTTTCATTATTATCTATCAATTCTTTATTCTCAAACGGATAATGCCATTGTGCATACGGCATTGCACCAGAATCAAACCACACATCAATCAAGTCATTTTCACGTTTCATCGGTTTCCCAGAAGCTGCAACCAGTACCACTTTATCAACCACATTTTTATGTAGGTCAATCTTGTCATAGTTTTCTTCTGACATGTTTCCAACTTCAAAATCTGCAAAAATGTCTGCATCCATAACGCCTGCTTCAACAGCACGTTTCATTTCTGATTTTAATTCTTGTACCGAACCAATTATAATTTCTTCCTTACCATCTTCAGTTCTCCAAATTGGCAATGGAATTCCCCAAAAACGAGAACGAGATAAATTCCAATCATTGGCGTTTTTTAACCAGTTTCCAAAACGACCTGTTCCTGTCGATGCTGGTTTCCAGTTAATTGTTTCATTCAACTCATGCATTCTATCTTTTACATCCGTTACCTTGATAAACCAAGAATCTAACGGATAGTATAAAATAGGCTTGTCTGTTCTCCAACAATTTGGATAACTGTGCACATATTTCTCTACCTTAAAGGCTTTGTTTTCTGTTTTTAATTGGATGGCTAATTCTACATCTACAGATCTCTCTGGAGCTTCGCCATCATTGTAATATTCATTTTTCACATATTTACCTGCATATGTGCCCATTTCTGGTCTAAACTTTCCTTGTAAATCTACCAAAGGAACTGGGTTTCCATCTGCATCTAATACTAGTAATGGCGGAATTTCTGGTGTTGCTTGTTTGGCAACCACCGCATCATCTTGTCCAAATGTTGGCGCTGTGTGTACAATTCCGGTACCATCTTCTGTTGTTACAAAATCTCCAGAGATTACTCTAAAAGCATTTGTTGGATTTTCATAAGGCAGTGCATATTTTAATAATTGTTCGTACTTAATACCCACCAAGTCTTTCCCAACAAACTCATTGAGAATTGTATATGGAATTTGCTTATCCCCTTCAGCATAGTTTGCTAATTCAGATACCTCTTCAACTTCATTAAATTTCTTTCCAGCAAATTGTTTACCAACTAAATTTTTAGCCAATACCACCTTGATTGGTTCAAAAGTATATTGGTTAAACGTTTGCACTAAAACATAGGCTATTTTTGGCCCAACAGTTAATGCGGTATTACTTGGTAAGGTCCAAGGAGTAGTAGTCCAGGCTAAAAAATGTACATCTCCATCAACCTGTAAAAAGCTTGGCAATGTTTCTTTTATCGCTTTAAATTGCGCAACTACCGTGGTGTCTGTTACATCTTGATACGTACCAGGTTGATTTAATTCGTGAGAACTTAAACCCGTACCTGCTTTTGGTGAATATGGTTGAATGGTATAGCCTTTATACATCAATTTCTTGCTGTAAATCTCCTTTAGCAACCACCAAACAGATTCCATGTATTTTGACTTATAGGTAATGTATGGATCTTCCATATCTACCCAATAGCCAATTTTACGGGTCATATCATTCCAAATATCAGTGTAACGCATTACTGCTTTTTTACAAGCCTCGTTATACTCTTCTACCGTAATTTTTGTACCGATATCTTCTTTGGTAATTCCCAATTCTTTTTCAACACCTAATTCTACAGGCAACCCATGCGTATCCCAACCAGCTTTACGCTTTACTTGGAATCCCTTCATGGTTTTATACCTCGGAAAAATGTCTTTAATAGCACGAGCTAATACATGGTGCACACCAGGCAAACCATTTGCTGAAGGTGGCCCTTCAAAAAACACAAATGGCTCTTTTCCTTCACGTGTTGATACACTCTTTTCAAAGATGTTATTTTCTTCCCAATAGTGTAAGATTTCATCTGTTACTTTTGGTAAGTCAAGTCCTTTATATTCAGTAAATTTCGTACTCATTTTTTCTTGCTGTATAATCGATGTGCGAAATTACGGATTTTCTCTGATTTAGCGAGTTTATTGCATAAAAAAACACCTTATTTGAATTGAGGTGTTTTTTAAAAAATTCTTAAGATCGATTATCTAACCTTTAAAACTTGACCAATAAATATTTTATTTTCCTTTATATTATTAAGTTCTTTTAATTTTTTAAGACTGATATTGTATTTTTTTGCAAGAGAGAACAATGTATCTCCATTTGCAACTCTATGTATAGAACTTTGGATTTTTTTTATGACCTTATTCTTACCTGTAACAATACTAGCATTGACAACCACAAATTCTGTTCTTCTATTTAATTGATGTTCTTCTTTGGTACACTTTACCCTGTTTGTATGTTGGTCATTATCTACACAATCATTAACCAATTCAGATTCTCCAAAACCCTTCCCAGAAATTCGTGTTGGATTTATTCCTTTTGACACAATATATTTCACTGTAGATTTTGCTCTTCTCTGTGAAAGTCCTTCGTTATAAACAAACTTCCCTCTAGCGTCTGTATGGGAGCCTGAACGAATAATTAACGTCGGGTATTTTTGCATGATAGCCACTACTTTATTTAATTCAATAGAAGCATCATTTCTAATAGTTGATTTATTATAGTTGAAATATATAGGGTTTATTCTAACAATTATTTGCCCGTTTGAATATTGAAAGTCATTTTCTAAATCTATCGCAATATTTTTTAATGTTTTTCCATTAATCTTTGGAGAAGTAAATGTTTTTGCCCCTTTTTTATAAAAGAGTTTACTAGCTACAATTTTATAATTGGTATTGCAGGCTATTTTAAATTGATACTTTGCATCAGCACCAACAATTAAACTATCTTTTTTAAGATGCTTTTCATATAACACAACCTTAGAACCAGGAAGGATATTCCCAGTTAACCTATCTGTTACCACACCTGCTACCTCCTGATTGGGTTGAAAAATCACTAATTGTTTCTCCTGTATTTTGAACTTTAGCAAAAATAAACTTGCCCGAATTAATTACAGCATCTGTTGTAACTGACCAATCACCATTCGCATCCACAGTAATTGTTGCATCTCCTGTTGTTGCTAATGAAGTAGATTTTGATCCTCCAAAAGTATCGGCAGTATACAAAGTTACAGTTGCACCAATTTCCTCTGAAGTACCAGAAATTGTTGTTATAGAGTTTAAAGCACCACAATAAGGTCCTGTTACGGTTGGATTTATTGATTGTACTACTGGTGCAGTAACTACCAAAGTAGCTGATTGTGCAACACAACTATTACCGCTATCTACGCCAATAATTTTTAAAACATCACCAGCAGTTAAAGTTAAATTTGAGATATCAAACTGATAACTAGTGGCAGCAGGACTAACATCTAAAATTAAATCTGTCACTGCATCATTAATCACCAACCTAACCTTTGCTGCTACTGAAGCACCTCCAAAAAAACCACCATTTAAAACGGTCGCTGTTGTTAAAACTGTGCCATCTGTTATTGTTGGAACAGTTGATGCTGTATTTGATCCTCCTGGATTGGAATTACACTCATAAAAAGGTGGTGTACTCTGTGCAGATACACAACCTCCTGCCGATTCCATAGTAATTGTATAGCCTCCAGAAAACACTTTTTTCCCACCTGGAAAAGCAATAACCCAATTTGTTCCCGTAACTGTTGCAGAATACGGAGCAACCGCCCCATCAATGTTTGTTATCTCTACCCCCGTAATTGCATTATAAATTTTAGCAGTATAAGCACCATCACCATCTGGTGGCACCCCAGAAAGAATTCCATTAAAACCTTTATCACCAGAATTCAAACCAGAAATTGTAATTACCGGAAATGTACATACAGACGCTGTAATTGTTTTTTCGCTACAATCGCTATCTGATGTTCCACTCAATGTTGTAGAAGTACCAGATACTGTTGTTACCTCTGCTGTTGCATAAATAATATCTCCGGACGAAAGTGAAAGTGTTCCTCCACTTAAAGCAACTGTATTGTCTAATGTCCACGTTGCTGTAGGTGTGGAGCTACTTATAGTAACGGAGAGACCAGATGCTGCTCCAGGACCAGCAATTTGGGTTACCGTTGCTCCTACTCTTTTATATACTTTGATTATCGCATTGTCTCCTTCTGTTGTTGTACCAGTAATTGACGTATCAGTAAGTGCTACTGAGTTTAGAATAGGACAAGCTGCTTTTCTTAATGGGTCTCCAGCAGAAGGTGTCTGCCCATTAATAGTTTCTTCTCCTGTTGCATCATCTGTTCCTCCTAAATCTGAAAGCCCATTATTTCCGGTTGCTCTCTTCGGATTGATAGAAGTTAAGGTTAACATTCTAATTGGAGTAGTATCTGTTAAAGTTACCCCACCACCTAAAGCTGTTAGGTGTGAAAATGGCACATAAAAATCATAAAAATAATCTGGGTCATTACAATTGGTTGTAAGAGACAATGATTTTACAGCAAAATTCTCATACAAACGATCATTGAATGTTCCTATTTCCGTTCCGCCACTTCCTCCCTCTCCATCAATATTATAGATACTAATTCCAAAATTGGTTCTCAAAACAATCTCTATTTCAAAACCCAAATTCCCTGTTACTGCATTTGGATCTGCATTAGCTCCAGTTCGTCCAAATTTACCATCTGTATCTATTAAAACTGTATATCCCTTTGAGTTTGGTGCTGTACCTCCTAATCGAAAACGGAACAACATGTTTGTTCCATCGTTATGATAATAGGTAGATATTCCATTTGCATCTGGCACCATATCTGTATAAAAACAATCTGGCCCTGGACCTAAATCTTGTATTGGCTCTATAGCAAATTTTGGTATTGGCGCGTAGGCTATTTCACTATATAAAATATCTGGAATTAAAGATGCCGGGTAAAATGTTGGAAATCCAGCTGCTACTGCACCTGGAATTTGTGACATTGGCTTCGAAACATAACCATCGTTGTTTGGGTCTAATACCGAATTAGGATCAGTTCCTTCATAAATTAAACCGGCAGTTTGCGCATTGGTTGTCTGAGTTAATAAAAAATAGGTGCAAAAAATGAAGAGGACTCTGAAAAAATTTTTCATCAGATATTTAAAGTTTAGGTTCTAGTTGTTAGTATTTGTAAACATTAAGGTTCACCGATACATATACAACCCACTTTATTTTAGAGAATACCTCTATGTGAATTATATTCTAGTTATAAACTTATAACACTACTCAACAAACAATTGTTGTTTTGTGGGGGGAAAATAGAATTAAAGTCGTTTTCATACGGGAACGATTACATGTTTTAACAAATATAGCTTTTTTAAAATAAGACACAAACACGTATCTATACTTGAATTTGGCTAATTTGATCAAATACCGCGTTCATTTTTAATCTTTTCGTACGCATTTTGGATTTGCAAGAATTTCTCTTCTCCTCCTTTAACATGCTCTGCTCCCAAGTCTTGTAATTTATCTGGGTGGTATTTTTTAGCCATTTTTCTATAGGCTTTTTTAACCGCTGCATCTGTAGCAGATTTTGTAATTTCTAATATTTTATATGCACTATTTGTTTCATCATAAAACATGGCTTTAATTGATTCAAAGTCATGTTGATTGATATTTAAATAGCCCGCAATTTTTTTAATTTCAATTACCTCTGCGTTTACTACTTGCTGATCTGCTTTAGCGATTCCGAATAAAAAATGAAGTAATTGCAACCTTGAAGCATGTGGCATATGTTGACGAATTTGCAAACATACTTGATGTGCCGATACGTCTTTCTTAATAATTCCTTTAAACAATTTAAAGGCGTGGTTTGCCCGTTCTTTTCCATACATCCCAATAAACTGCGACCTTACAAAATCTAGTTCTCGTTGATCTACTTTCCCATCAGCTTTAATCACAATAGAGGCCAAGATTAATAAACTAATTTCGAAATCTCCAGATTGTGTATTACTTGCCCCTCTTCCAGATTGTGCTTGTTGGTATTCTTTTAGTACATCTTCTTTAGAAACACCATCTACAAAGCTTCCAACGGCAAAGCCAATAATACTTCCTATTGGCCCTCCTAAGGTAAAACCTAATCCTGCTCCTAACCATTTGGTAAAACTTCCCATTCAATTCTAATTTTAAAGGCTCAAATATACACATATTTAACTTGCACAAAAGTTAACACTTTGTTAGATTCTTCTTCTTTCTAATCCTAATTTTTATCTGTACCTTTGTGGTTCAAAATTTTATAAAATATGTACCCAGAAGAATTAGTAAAACCAATGCGTGACGAATTGATAAACGCTGGTTTTGATGCATTATATACGGCTGAAGATGTTGATACCGCTTTGGCAAAAGAAGGAACCACTTTAGTGATGGTAAACTCTGTTTGCGGATGTGCCGCTGGAACAGCGAGACCAGGAGCAATTGCTTCTTTAGGCGCTGACAAATTCCCAACACATTTAACAACAGTTTTTGCGGGTGTAGAAAAAGAATCTACCCAAAAAGCAAGAGAATACATGATTCCTTTTCCTCCATCTTCACCTGCTATAGCATTGTTTAAAGATGGAAACTTA
>Ga0209395_1003177_pt1 | contig 20682 bp, 15 predicted proteins | sample GOMGulsemesocosm_3_FD_184635 | JGI IMG/M metagenome (GOLD analysis project Ga0209395, IMG submission 184635) | Methane-oxidizing microbial communities from mesocosms in the Gulf of Mexico - GOM9D Gulf of Mexico (SPAdes) (version 2) | ecosystem: Environmental > Aquatic > Marine > Cold seeps... | reverse complement strand
GTTACCACTTACTTGGTAGTTATGCTTATGTTGAGAGAAAAAACATCTCTAATAGTTACAAACTCGGAGAAGGATTAGTGGGTCAGTGTGCGTTAGAAAAGCACAACATAGTACTCACCAATGTACCTGACGATTACATTCAAATCAGTTCCGGTTTAGGTGAGAAAAAACCATTTAATATCATTGTATTACCTGTTCTCTTTGAAGATAACTGTATCGCCATCATTGAGGTCGCAAGTTTTAAGCTATTTACTGAGATCCAAATAGACTTTCTTAATCAAGTTATTGCTAGTTTAGGCATAACAATGAATAGCTTAGTGAGTAGAAAGCGGATTGTTAATTTATTACAAGAATCACAAAGCCAAACAGAAGAACTGCAGAGTCAATCAGAAGAACTCAGAGCCACCAACGATGAGTTAGAGCAAAAAGCTGAAACATTAAACTTACAATCAAGCGAATTACAAATAGCGAATAATGACTTAGAAGGTAAAACCCAAGCCTTAGAAATCAAACAACGCGATATTGAAATTAAAAACCAAGAAATTGAAGAAAAAGCAAAAGAACTGGCAATTGCCAGTAAATATAAATCTGAATTTTTAGCTAACATGTCACATGAACTACGCACACCACTTAACAGTTTATTATTACTTGCCAAAGGATTAGCAAATAACACACAAGGCAATTTAAGCACAGTACAAGTTGAAGATGCTCAAGTTATATACGATGGTGGCAATAGCCTATTATCCTTAATTAATGACATCATGGATCTTTCTAAAGTAGAAGCAGGTAAGCTAACTATACATAGTGAATCGGTTTCTTTTGATATTCTTAAGCGTAATTTAAATAAAATGTTTGACCCTATAGCAAACGACAGAGCTCTAAGTTTTAACGTAGAAATAGCTGACAACCTTCCAGAAAGTTTCATCAGTGATGGTTTGCGTGTAGAACAAATATTACGCAACCTACTCTCTAATGCGATGAAGTTCACCCCACAAGGCAATGTAACGTTAACCATAAGTAAACCTGATAAAACGGTGGTCTTTTCACATAGCCAACTCAGAGTAGAAGATAGCATCGCTTTTGCCGTTGTTGATAGTGGTATCGGTATCCCTAAAGATAAACAGCTAGCTATTTTTGAAGCCTTTCAACAAGAAGATGGCACCACCAGTCGAAAATACGGGGGCACAGGTTTAGGGCTTACCATTGCAAGAGAGTTAAGTCGCTTATTGGGAGGTGAAATCCATTTAACAAGTCAATTAAAAGCTGGCAGCACCTTTACTCTGTATTTATCGTTAAAAAAGGAACTAGCACAAGATTTAGCTGAGTCTGACGAAACTTCTTTTACTTCGACTCATAAAAAGAATGCCAGCGAACAGAAAAAAACAGCTGAGCAAGAGAAGAAAGAACAAAACCAATCACTCGCTGCAACGCCCTGTGCTGAAGTTAATGGTATGAGTGATGATAAGCCTAGTCTCCGTGAAAATGATAGAAGTTTACTCATTATTGAAGATGACCCTGGAAATCAAAAAGCAACCCGTCAATTGCTTGAAAGTAATAATATAAAAATCACAGCTGTCGCCACTGGCAACGAAGGTATAGCTAAAATAAACACTGAAAAATATGATTGTATTATCCTTGATCTGGGTTTGCCTGATATGAGTGGTTTCGAGTTGCTAAAAACGATTAATGAAAGCGAACTAGAAGATATCCCCCCTATTATCGTTTATACCGGACGTGAAATTAGCGAGCAAGAGCAAAAAGAGTTGGACGCTTATTCCGCCTCAATTGTTATTAAAGGTGTGAACTCAGCAGAGCGCCTATTAGATGATGTTTCATTATTTTTGCATCAGATAGATAAGAACAAAAGCGAAGTTATTAACGTACTTCACGATGAAGAAGCATTACTTAAAGGTCGTAAAATACTGCTAGTTGATGATGATATGAGGAACTGCTACGCCCTTTCAAAAATGTTAATTGAAATTGGTCTTGACGTTGAATTAGCTGAGAATGGCCAAGAGGCGCTCGATTCATTAAGGAAGGAAAAAGATTTTGAATTGATTTTAATGGATACAATGATGCCCGTAATGGATGGTAATAAAGCTACCGAAGAAATTAGAAAAATGGACGATTACAAAAACATTCCCATTATCGCACTTACCGCAAAAACAATGCCTGAAGATAAGGAAAAATGTTTAAAAGCGGGTGCTTCAGAATACATTACTAAACCTGTTGATTTTGACAGCTTAGTTTCGGTAATGCGTATCTGGTTATTTGATTCTAAATAACCAGACGTGTTTTTAACACAACTTGGTGTTTCGCGTCAGGCTACTATGGTAATTTTCAAGGCGTAGTAGCTAAGTGAACATGGCTAAAAAGGTATAGCTTCTAACAAATAATTTGGGGGCTAAAGCGAGATATAAAAGTATTCTAACGTCAGTTATCCAGAGAGTTATAACGGAAAACTGGAGTTTGCCACGCTAATATTTAAGAGCGTATGGTGCTAAAAACTCCCCTTATATTAGCATGTATATTCATGATATTAGCCTAATACCAAATCCCCTATAAACAAATAAAAGATAAATCCCAGCCAACTCAGAGCCAACATAAGCCAAGGTAAGTTATTAGACGTTTTATTTTCTGTTATTTTGTCCCCCTCAGCTAACTCTTGAATTGCACGTTGCTTTTGTTTCGCTTGTTGCTTACGATCTTTATCTCGCTCTCGGGATTTTTTACTTTGCTGTTTTTTATACTCAGCTATGCCCTTCTCTATTCCTTGGGCAATGAGCTTAGTTTGTTCTTTGCTTTGCCCTTTCTTTTGAGTGCCTTTGGCAACTTTCATGGCTTGCTCTTGAGTTTCTTTTGATACGTTATTATTCATTATATTTCTTATGTTATTAAGTTAATCAAATAATTAAAATGTGCCGCTAAAACTTACACCATATTGACCATTTCCTGCCGTAGGTGAAATAGTGACTCCCGAATATGGTTCGGTAAAATACAGTGCCGAAATTATACCAATAGCCGCGCCAGCTAATACATCTTCAATATAATGTTTATCACTTTCTACACGGCTATAGCCGACAAAAGTAGCGCCTATGTAGGCAGGAATAGCCCACTTCCAGCCATAACGCTGTTGAATGAATGTTGCTGAAGCAAAGCTATCGGCAGTATGTCCTGAGGGAAAAGAATCGTCACCTGAGCCATCGGGTCTATCTTTATCAATACCATATTTTAAACCTTCTACTGCCACACGAGATACTACACCCGACTTAACTAACTGCCAACTGCCTTGAAAATCATCTTCTAATACTAGCGTAGCGCCAAAAGCTGCTGCTGGAAGAAGTAAATGAACGATATCACCCGACTTCTCTAAGCTAGATTTAGCCAAAGCAGGCACTGAGATTAAAGGTAGAAACAAAAATAAGTAGGTACATAGGAATTTTTTCACTTAGCTAACTCAGTAAAGATGAATAATTACCGTCTTTATACCTAGCAAAATCAACAATTGCAAAAGTGATTTAATTCGATTATACCGCATAGAGTGCATCTATAGGCTTAACCCATCGACTAAACACGACAGTTAATCGTATCTTCATTGACATTTTTATAACATAAGAGAAAATAACAGGCTATATACCCAGCGACTTCAAAATGTTCGTTTCAGCACTTTTGCTTGGGTAATAGTGGTGTGGATATATTTTGCTAGTTTACTGTGCTCGATTTAAGCACTTTATTTTATTAGCTTCCCTCCACTTAAGTAACTTATTTATTAAAAGAGAAATATTTCATGAAAAAATCTTTATTAGCCATTGCTTTGGCGGCTACCTTTTTAGGTGGTTGTGGCGTGTTTGAAGCAAGTAACGACAGCAATAAAAGTATTGTTACCACAAAAGCCGAACTTGGCAGTTTCGGTGTTGATTTAAGCGCCCGAAATGAAGCAGTTAAGCCTGGTGATGACTTCTTTATGTATGCCAGCGGCACTTGGTATGACCATTATATAATGCCAGCAGATAAAACCCGTTTTGGCGCGTTTACTGGTTTAGCTGAACGCAGTGAAAAACAAGTAAAAGAAATCATAGATGATATTACTAGCCGCAGTGACCTAAACGCTGACGAACAATTAGTGGCGGATTTCTACCAAGCGTATATGGACACTGAAACCATCAACAAATTAGGTATTAGCCCAATTCAATCAGTGTTAGATCAAATCAGCGCAGTTAACAATGCCAAAGACTTAACCAAGGTATTTGGTGAAGCCTGGTTAACAGGTACTGAGTCTCCTATTGGTGGTTATATGTGGTTTAACCGCTTAGACCCAAATCAATATGAAATGTCTATCGGTGCTGGTGGTTTGGGTCTTCCTGATCGTTCTTACTACCTAGAAGAGAGTGAACGTTTTGAAAAAACTCGTAATGCCTATGTAGCGCATATCGCAACTATGCTAGCTTTTGCCGGTATTGAAGATGGCCAAAAACGTGCAGAACAAATATTATCCCTTGAAACAAAGATTGCTCAAGGGCATTGGCCACGTGAGAAAAAACGTAACCGTGATTTAACTTTAAACCAAGTTAAACGTGCCGATTTAGCTAAACAGTACCCTGATTTTGACTGGGATACTTATTTCGCTCAATCCGGTTATAAAGTGCCACAACTTAATATCTCTCAGCCAGAGCCTGTCAAAGCGATGATCGCCTTGGTTAATTCTGAGCCTTTATCCGTTTGGCAAGATTATTTAACCTTCCACGCCATTAGTGGTAATGCGGGTTTATTATCGGAAGACATCTATGCCGCTAATTTTGCTTTTTACGGCAAAGAATTAAATGGTCAGCAAGAGCCACGTCCGCGTTGGAAACGTGCTATTGGAGAAATGTCAGGTACTGAATCATTAGGTTTTGCGATTGGTAAAGTCTATGTAAGTCGCTACTTCCCTGAAAGTTCGAAAGTACAAATGGCACAGTTGGTTGAAAACCTGCGTACCGCTTTGGGCCAACGTATTGATGGCTTAGAGTGGATGGGCAAAGAAACTAAAGTTAATGCGCATGCAAAACTAGCCGCATTTAATCCTAAAATTGGTTACCCTGATGTATGGCAAGAGTTTGATGGTGTAACGATTTCTAAAACTGATTTAGTCGGTAACATTAAACACCTTCGTCAATTTTTCCAAGCTGATAATGTAGCAAAAGAATTGAAGAAAACTGATCGTAATCGCTGGGGCATGACGCCACAACGCGTCAATGCTTACTACAATAGTTCTTTTAACGAAATTGTATTCCCTGCAGCAATTTTACAACCACCATTTTTCGATCCCAATGCCGATGCTGCTGTTAACTACGGCGCTATTGGTGCGGTAATTGGTCATGAGATGGGTCACGGCTTTGATGATCAAGGCTCAAAGTCTGATGCTAATGGTATTCAACGTAATTGGTGGACTGATGAAGACAGAGATGCTTTTGATGCAAAAGCTGATCAATTAGCTGCTCAATACAGTAAGTACGAGCCAATTCCAGATAACTTTGTTAACGGCCGTAATAGTTTAGGTGAAAACATTGGAGATGTAGGTGGTTTAGCCATGGCTTACCATGCTTATAAACTGAGCTTAAATGGTAAAGAAGCACCGGTAATTAATGGTGTTACTGGCGATCAACGTTTCTTCTTAGCTTGGGCACAAGTATGGAAAGAAAAACGCACAGAAAAAAGTATGCTAAACCAATTACGTGGCGGCACCCATGCTCCCGGACGTTTTCGTGCTCAAGCGCCACGTAACCACGATGCTTGGTACAAAGCGTTTGATGTGAAACCAGGTGATGCATTGTATTTAGCAGAAGATGAACGTGTGCGTATTTGGTAGTCATTCCGCTTAAGCGATTGAACAAATAGCTTTTAATAAACAATAATTAAACAAAAATGCCAGTCAATATTATTGACTGGCATTTTTATTGACTGGCATTTTTATTGTTTAGCCCATTGATATTACTTAAACTTAAAACGCGATACTAAGTCATTTAAGTGAGCAGCCTTATCTCTTAACTCACTACAAGCAATAGAGGTTTGTTGAACAATATCACTATTGGCACGTGATATATCAGCAACAGCGGTAACATGAGGATTAATTTCACCCACGACATTTGATTGCTCCCCCGTTGCTGTGGCAATTTGTAGGTTCATATCATTCATAATGGTAATACTTTCAGAAATACTTTCTAAATGTTTACCCGAATGACCCGCTTCAGTTTGGCTATTTGTACTTAACTCGGTACTATGAGATATAGCGGAAACTACTTCATCGGTTTTAGTTTGCAGCTTTTCAATAATATTTTTAATTTCTTCGGTAGAGTCATGGCTACGTGATGCTAAGGTTCTTACTTCATCAGCAACGACGGCAAAACCTCGCCCTTGCTCACCAGCTCGTGCAGCTTCAATAGCGGCATTAAGTGCTAACAAGTTTGTCTGCTCTGACACACTACGTATAACTTCAACGACGGTATCAATAGAGCGAGCATCTTCAGCTAATTGCGCGATCATCGTACTCGTAGAGCCCAGTTGCTGACTCATATCAGAAACACTGGCGATAGTTTGTACCACAGAATCATTACCTTGCTGCACTGTAGCATCCGCAGCTTGAGCACTTTGTGCGGCATTATTTGCACTCCCAGCAATTTCTTCTGCTGTCATACCCATTTCATGCATTGCGGTAGCTATTTGCTCAACGCGACTTACTTGCTCTGTGATTTCAGACTCCATCGCTTTAGCTTGAGCATCGATCTCTTCAATGGCTTCTGAAAGCTCATTTCCTGTGTTTGATACCTGTTGAAGTAATTCACTTAAATGACTTACAAATTGATTGTACCCTCTTGCCATCGTACCCGCTTCATCTTGACGAGAGTCATCTAATCGACGCGTTAAATCACCACCACCTTTACCTATTTCGGCTAACATATCGGCTAACTGTCCAAAAGGTGCAATCAAACGAGATATCAGCCAAGTACTAACAAATGCAGAAATAACCGCAATGATTAGCCCCATCATCACCAATGCCCAAGTCGCTTGTGTTAATCCGCCAAGTACTTCTTCTTTGGGGACTTCAGCAACCACATACCAGCCTATATTCTCAATATAGCGACTTGCCATAAGGGTGGTAGTTCCATTTCGGCTAAATTCAGTAGAACTAAATTGTGCTTTAGAGAGCAAACTTGCACTGTTTTCAACACCAATGTCAGCTAAACTTCTGCCAATTTGTTGAGTGTTTGGATGAAGTTTAATTTTTCCTTGTTGGTCAACTAAAAATACCTTGCCTGTTTGCGCAATACGATACTGACTAATACTATTAGCCACATTCTCTAATGATAAACCAACGCCTACTACGGCACTTGCTTTACCATCCACTTTCATTAAATAATTAATAAACAAAGTCGGTATATTGGTTTCTTCATCAACATCTAAACTCAATTCATATTGTTTACCACTATTTATAAAACCATAAAACCATTGATCTTTATTATTTTGTGGTGACAACGTTTTAAAAAGCCCGCCTGGCGTAAAGTAGTGCCCGGTATTGGCTGAAACTAAAAAAGCGCTTATGGTATCAAATTCGTCCTGAATACCTTTCAAATATGAAATAACTTGTTGTTGATCGTCTGCATGCTCGCCATTGGTAATAAATTGTTGAGAGTAAAGGTTACTCGACATAGTTTGCGATACTGTTATAGGTAGCAAGAGTTGTGCATCTAGGTTATTTGCTACCTCGCCCAGTGCTGCCGGCAACTCTCTTTCAATCGCTGCTTCTAAAATAATGGAGCGACTAGAGTTAAGCGCAAAGGCACTCACGATCAATATAGATAACACCACGGCAATTAAGGTAGTAAGTACAACTTTACGGCGAATAGTTAAATCCAACATAGATAAATATCTTCCTCTGAAGTAAAAATAGTGTGCAACCAGCGCTGAAATAAGCGCTAAAACTTACAATAATTTAAAAGGCTCTGCTTACAAACTTGTTCTATCTGTATATCGAATTTTGTTAATTACAAGATAAAGGCTAGTTAACTATAGACCAATACACATCATAATTTTATAAGTTTTCATAAGCACCACCTGTTGGTTCCACATAGTGAAAAGCCAACGGTGATATAGAGTTATCGGCTAAATCGTGTTTATCTTTAATAGAATGGCGATAAAAAACCAAGCGATTAGGCTTGGTTTTTAGTTATTCATCGAGTTATTCATCTCAGTACTATCATAATACCCAAACAGAGATAATTAGCCTTTTGACTATTGTTTCATCTCACTAGTGTATTTTTCAAACCAAGCAAGGCTGTGTTCAATTTTCGTTATCATTCTCGATGGTTTCCCTGCAATACCGTGCGGAGCCCCTGGCACCTTAATCAACACAGTATCTATCTTTCTTAATTTAAGTGCTTGGTAAAACTGTTCGGTTTGCGCCATGGGTGTACGTAAATCTTCTTCACCTGTCATTAACATAGTAGGTGTTGTGACATTACCGACTAATGACATAGGCGAACGTTTCCAGTAATGCTCTACATGTTGCCACGGCATACCTGGAAATTGTGTTGGTATTTGCCCTAAACCACTATCAGCAGTTAGTACTTTACTTAACCAGTTAATCACTGGCTTAACGACAACTGCCGCGGAGAATCGGTCTGTTAAGCCAATTGCATAAGCCGTAGCAATACCACCAGCTGAGCCGCCAGCAATAAATAGATTTTTGTCATCTATGAAGCCCAAGTCTATCATGGCGTCTACGCCAGAGTTATGATCGGCAAAGTCTTCTTTAGAACTGTATTTATATTTTAATAACATAGCAAAGCGCTCGCCGTATGAGCTACTGCCGCGGTGATTATCATAAAAAACTACGTACCCTTCTGCCGCGAAACGTTGTAACTCCGCTGAAAAGTGTGGGCCATAAGCTAAGTGTGGTCCGCCATGTATTTCTAAAATTAGAGGATACTTTTTCTTAGGGTCAAAGTTTGGTGGCGTGATATACCAACCTTGAATAGGCTCTTCATCAAAAGAAGATTTATAATTTATTTCATGCACTTTACCCAGTGTTTTATGCGCTAATAAATCGTCATTAAGGTGTGTTAACTGCGTTAATTTTTTACGCGTATTAATAACAGCAACATCTGCAGGTCTAGTGGAAGTTCCTTGAGTAAAAGCGAGGTATCCTTCATTTGAAGCAGTAAAGCTACCACTTATATAAGGGCGGCCAATGCTCGTTCCAGCAAGCGTATCAGTTAAGTCTTTAATTTTTCCTTTGGTACTGATAGTTGCGAGTTTACGTTTACCAAAGTCATCATAACTTATTGCTAATAATGAACTTGATAACCATTGTGGTTCACTTATCGAACGATCAAAATCATTGGCAACTTTAGTTATATTTTTAGTTTTCCAATCCATAATACGTAATTTGCTATTACGGTAAGGGTTTAATACGTTTGATCTTGATATAAAAGCCAGTTGCTTACCATTTTCTGAAAAGACCGGATTATATTCTTTACCAGGAGTTGAAGTTAATTGAGTAAGTTTTCCATCGGTCAGATCCGCTTGGTATAAGTTTCCTTCCAGTGATTTATATTCCCAGTCTTTTATACGATTAGCTGAAAAAACAATGGCGTCACTGTTATGACTCCAAGCTAACTTTCCTTTATGGTGAAAATCCCCTTGCGTGATTTGGCGTGGTGTACCTCCCTCACTAGGTAACACAAAAATATGTTTATAACCTGGTTTAACTAGACCACGACCATCCGATTGATAGTAGGCTTGATCAATAACAATAACAGGTTTTGACCACTTAGCGCCTTTAGGCTTTTTAGGCATTTTGGCAATAACCGTTCGTTTACCAGCTACCTGTTGCGAAAATGCCAACCATTTACCATCAGGTGACCAAGTTAAACTACCAACACTGCCCTGCAGTTGACTGACTAGTGCTGTGCGGTTTTGTTTAAGATAATGCACATGAATTTGATAACTACCGGTTAGGTTACTTACAAAGGCAATTTTTTCACCATCCGCAGACCAGCGTGGCGATGAGTATTGTTTGTCATCAGAAAACAAAGGTAATTGTTTTTTACTTTCAACATCAATCAACCACAGGTTCTTATTTTTTCCATCGGTCATGATGTCATTAGCGTTTCGGATATAAACTATTTTTTCACCATCTGGTGAAATTTGCGGATCACTGGCATATTCCAGTGAAAAAATATCTTTAGCCTCAAAAAGGCTATCAGCCACGCCACTATTAGCAACAGCTATAAATGGTGCACTTAGGATACTAACTGTCAAAATTAATCGACGAGAAAAGTGAGAAAAAAATCGCATTGGTTTACTCCACGGTAAAGTGAATATGACATCCACTTACAAAATATTTATTTAGACTGATTGTATACAAAATTAACCGAGTGCACATGAGTTCTTACCGAGTTCTACCCTATATCTCTGTTGATTTATCGCAAGAATAAGCTCAATAACATTTAGTCGTCAGAGAAATATATATAATTATAGTTTCTCTATTGAGAAGTCATGATAATGAATAAGATAATACCGAACCGTTCTAAAATGTATTCTTTCAATTTATTATATTTTAAAAATTAACAATGCCAGTTAATATCTACCGGTATTAAATATTCAATGAAAATATTATCCCTGGGTCACTCCAAGCATCAACGACCTTGATAAAATAATCCTTAAAATGGAAATTCACATGTTAAAAAAGATAAAAATTTACGGCTCAATCTTCTTATTATTAGTGACCGCTTTCTTCATATTTAATAGTTTGTCAAAAGATGAAGTGGGTGATGTTTCATTAGGTATGTTCACATTAAAGGATATAAAGCTTAATACCTTAGTTGATCCAATAGTACCCGGTGTTACCTGTCATATGGCAAGCATTGAAGCAAACTTTAGCTTGTCTGATCCCAGTGATAGCTCTATTTCCTGTCGTCAAACCGGGAAAATCACTTCAGCAATGATCGCTCAAATTGATAAAAGTAAGTCTGGGGAAGTCGTTTTTAAAAAATCAAAAAGCATCTTTTTTAAAAGCATGAAAGTAAGACGTATTTATGATGCTCAAAATCAAACATTAATGTACTTGTCTTACGCAACTAAGGAGACCTCAGGTAGTTTTAAACATAGCCTTTCAACTGTGCCTTTATGGGGAACTCACGCGTATATAGAAGCGGAAGTTACTATAAAAAACTAAACTTAACTAAAGGGTAGGCAATTAACACCTGCCTATTCACTTCGTTGCCTATAACGATCGCATATCCCCCCAATCAAAACTCATATATTAAAAAATATCAGCACCATAATAGATGCAAATAACAATTACTCGCATTGTAACTAAATTAGACCATTAACTCATAAAAGAATAACAAAACATTAACAACCCGCTACAACACCCCCGAAAACCACCTAAAATCAACTAATAAAGACAAAGGTGCAAAATTAAATTACATAAATGTAATTTAATTACACAAATAACTTTACATGCGGCAAAACATTAGTATAATTGCTCTACTTCCTAAGGGATAACCAAACACCTTAAATAAATTTTTACTTATATAGAGATTCATATGAAAAACGTAGTAATAGCATTAGCCGTATTTTTATTTACAAACGCAGCACAAGCATCAACCACAATCAAAAAGTTTGTTTCTCTTGATGATACTGTGGCAAGTAACTTATGTGTGGTAGCTGCAGAAAATGGCTATAAAAAAGCTGTTGACCATGCAAAGCAATACGGTAAAAACTATATTACAACAATGACTTGTAATGGAAAAAGCATTAAACGCTTTTCAAGATCATTCGAAGTAAAAGAAGTTTCTTCTAAAGAAGTGTTGGTTGTTCCTGCGAACAACTCAATTGAATCAAACCTTTGTGCTTTAGCGGTAAAAGATGGTCTTAAATCAGTAATATCAACTACTGATATTGATGTAAGTCAGACTATTTGTAATGGCCAACAAATTGCTCACTTTGTGAAGCGTTACTCAAATTCCTAATCAATTGTAATTCCCTTACACTGATTATTTTTGGCCACGTTTTTTAACGTGGCTTTTTTTTGTTTTAAAATTACTATTTTAGTCGATATTAATTATTTTGATGTTTTAGGGAAAGTTACGATAAATTGTGCACCTTGCAGTTCAGCTGATTTTTCAATAACAATCTCACCATGATGCCACTCAACAATACGCTTAACGATAGCAAGTCCCATACCATAACCTTTCACTTTATTTTCAGTGCCCTCTCCACGAATAAAAGGTTTGAGTATTTGATCACGTTGCTCTGCAGGGATCCCTGGTCCATCGTCTGAAACCATCACCATTATGTTGTCAGTGTGATCGATTACTTTAACCTCAATGCTGCTTTGGCAATATTGATGGGCATTTTGTAATAAATTACTCATCAAAATCACTAAATAAGAGTGGTCTCCCTCAACAAATATGGGTGTATTGGGCGTATCATAACTAAGTTTAATATCATCCTGACTTTTATTTTTTATACAAGTCGCTGTTAACGCCAAAAAATCAACGGGTGCTTTATTTAGAGTAATTAAGGTTTGATCTAAGCGAGCATAACTCAGTAAGCTTTCGACCAAATCAACCATTTCATCAACATTATCACTAATACGTTGCTCATAACGCTTTCTCAAAACAGGATCCTCTTCTTCTTGAATAGTATCAATACCAAAACGGATCCTGGCCAGCGGTGTACGCAAGTCGTGAGAAACAGCACTGCTTAGTAGCTTTATATCAGTAACTAAATCATCAATACGCTGCGCCATGCGATTAAACTCGAGTTCCAAATCTCGAATGTACGAAATCGATCCGACATCAATACGCTGATTCAAGTTACCTTCACCAAACGATTTGGCTGTTTGACGTAATGTCATTAATCTTTTCATCAAGGGATAAAGCCAAAGTAACATCAATATTAATACTGCCAAATAAAATAGACTGGTTAGTAAGATAGGTAAAAAAGAGTTGCTCTGATTAACAGCCACTGGAGGGGTTGTTAACACCAGTAACTCACTTGTGTGTGGCAAATAAAAATGTAAAGCAATACTATCATCGGTTTCCAGTAACAATGGCTTTCCTGCAATAAGTTCGGCAAGTAAAGCTTGAGGCAAAGGGAAGTTAGCTAAGGGCTTTAAATGTAACGACAAGGTGCCTTTACCCGGCCACTGTTCAATAAATTCTTGTCGATTATCAATACCAGAGAGCGCTACCGCTAAGTGAGTGCCCACTTGCTCTAATGAATCTATTACACTTTGCTGACCATTATTACCTAGGTATGATTTTTCTGTGTTTTGATCCAGCTTTTGATTCAGGCTCTGGTTAAGGTATTGATTATAAATACCATCAAACATCCAACCTAAGCCTATCGTTGCGATAAGGACGACAGCAACTAATGAAAGAGTCAAATTGCGCATTGAAATAACCTAGTAATATATAAGTAAAATAAGTGAGATGAGAGAGTAAAGATTACCAAACATCGTTGGCAAATAAGTAACCTTTACCCCAAATAGTTTTAATACGAAAAGGCTCCGATGAGTCATCTTTTAATTTTTTACGTAACCTTGAAATCCGCAAATCAATAGAGCGGTCAAAGCCATCATAGTCAAAACCACGAAAATGACTAACCAGTTCTTTGCGCGAAACGACTTGCCCTGCTTTTGTCGCAAGAAACCATAAAACATCAAACTCATTAGAGGATACTTTTATCAACTCGCCATCAAGCATAACGCTTCTGGCTTGTTCACTAATAGTTAAACCACTAAATTTTAGTATGCCCTTAGACTCGAGTTGGTCATCAGATAATTGCTTAACACTAGGACTATCCACTTTGCGAGAGCTGTCTTCTCGACGTAATAGACCTCGAATACGGGCAAGTAATACTCTTGCTCTAACGGGCTTAGTTATATAATCATCTGCCCCCATCTCTAGGCCAAGTACTTCGTCAATTTCTTCATCTCGGGCAGTGATCATAATAATAGGGTTAGCAAAGGTCGCTCTAACCGCTTTACAAACATCGAGTCCGTCCATACCAGGCAGCATACCATCAAGCAAAACAATATCTGGATTGAGCGACAAAATAAGGTCAACCGCTTCGTCACCACGATGACACGTAGTCACTTTAAAATCCCGGCCAATTAAATAATCGGCAATCCATTCAGCAAGATCAATATCATCTTCTACTAATAAAATATGCGTGCCCGCCTTTGCTGTCATTACTTTTCCTATTTAATATCTTAGTTATTGTTGCGAGTGTCTTTTATTACAGCTAAAGCTAAGCCGTGCTTTAATAATATAGCCAAACAGTGGGGGTTAAAAAATACGCCATGATTTCCTTGGCTGACCTTTTTTCTTATGTACCCATGCCATTTTTACCACCGCAGTTGCTACCGACAGACTTTCATTTTGTCGTCTTAATGAGAACTCTAAATTGACCTTACTATCAAAAGATTTTTTTAACTGCCCTGTTGTTGTATTTACCCAACAATTGAGTGCCTTAGACTCCCCTGAGGTATACAAACAATAGTTACCTGGGGTATCAACTTGCCAACTTAATTCTACAGAAACATAACAGGCCTGCCCTTGTCGCATGGCAACACACTGCTCAGGACTTACTTTCATGCTGGCCTTCATATCGGTTGCATTGGCTACAGAGCTTATCGCCAGTAACAACATTAACAAGCATGAGGTTTTTATTTGTAAAAGCAGTCGTTGTAACTGCTTCTTAAGTTTATTACGCTTTTTAGTGTGCATAATCATGCTCTCCTAAAAAACAAATGTTAGTAGAAGGCCGCCTCTGACACCGTTTTCAACGGTATCTTGGCGTGCGGCAATACTACGATCAGACAGTGCGTTATAACCAACATAACTACCAATAACCCAATCTGTAGTTAAAGGGTATTCCACACCTATTTCCGCTGAATAACTGATACCGGCAGACGTTGACAGATCATCTTCAGCCCACGTTTCCATGCCGTAAGGAGTCACTTCTTTTGAGCGATACTGCATCCCTAAGTTTGTATAAAAATTTGTATTTCTATACTGTAAGTTATAACTGTACGAAATAGAGGCTTCTATGCCATCGCTACCTTCACCATTGCGGCTAACAGGCGAGTAAATCATTTGCAGCTGACTATTCTCATAAAAACCTGTCATTCTCAAACCTGCACGTTCATCTTCATTTCGTGTTTGAATACCTTCTAAACCTTCAATGCCGCGCGTACTATATTGATAAAATAAATCAAACGAGTAATCATCGCTATTGTAGAAGTTTACCCCCCAAGAAGGCATAGAATACATACCTTGAATGCGCCTAGTACTGATGCCTGGTGACTCCATAAATAAGCCAAGAAGTTGTACTCTATAACTCATCGTCACATCAAATTCTGATTCAGTATCTTGATTTCCAGAAAAAGCATAATCATCACCGGCACTACTTACAGCACTGACATCAACGTAAAATCCATCTCGACGGTTCGATATAAAATTCTTTATCTTTTCAATTTTTTCGCACTTGTCATCATCATCGTCACAACTGTGCGACTGATGTTCTTCGTCCTCACATTCACCGATACAGAAAGAATAGTCGTCATCATCTTCTGACACTCTTTTTGATTCCACTTGTGATTCTTTATTATCTACAGCTTCTTTATCAGTATTTTTTTTGTCTACCTTAACTCTTGTTTCGGCATGACTACCTTGCTGTGTTGATATTGTTGCCTCAGTTGTCTTTTTTTCAATATCCGTCTTTGCGGTAACGGTAAAAGAGGTCAAAATAACACTGGTGGCGACTAAGCTAACTACGGCTGTTTTTGTTAAATGTTTCATATATTCCCTGTGAACGTCTGTTTTTGTTAACCGTAATACTAACTAAGCCTAGTAAAAATAGACGTAACACAAATTAAGCTAATGTATCAATTTGTATCATATTTTAACGCAATGATAACACTGCTTTACATCAAGAGTAATAAGATAAGTTTGGAAGCAGTGGGGCTACTTTATTAATCACTAAGTGATAATTAATAAACTTAAAAACAAGACATTAATTTTGATAAGAGAAATATAACTCTATGACCCTTAATACTTCGTCCTTTGGAGCGCACGGGAGGGATGTTCACTTCTTTATGCTTAATATTATTGGCGAGGTTATACCCAAAATGTAGGGGTTGTTTCACCAGAAAGGACTGTTGCAACGACGATGAAGTCTGTTAAACAATAAGATAATGAAATGACTCTTGTAATAGAATAAGAGTCATTTTTGCAGCGCAGAGCAAAATAAAATACGAGGTTATCACCACTCAAACTAACATAGGTTATGCCTGTTAATAGGAGTATTGCTCAAAAGCGTCAATGTCTCTTCGTAACCGACGTTGCTCTTTTATGACTTCAATTTCACGCCATTTACGTTTTCGTTGTTTAGCTTGAGCCTTTTTATCTGGCCTTGTTAGCTCGTTATCATCATCGTCCAAGACGTCTGCATCATGCCAATCTTCATCATTCATATTACTCTCCAATCAACCTCTTACCACTAATGTTAAGTGGCAATTTAAGGGAGTAAGATGAAAGTAATATGAAACAAAGGTGACACTTTGATGAAAGCATGAGTTAATTTGAAAATATTGAGCTATAGCTTAATTTTAAAAACTTATTGTAACTTTAACTTCAAGCCCTTTAAAAATGCTGATAAGACTTCATCAGAACAATCTTTATAGTGTTTGTTATTAACATTTCTAAAGAATGCACTGAGTTCATACTTCCCTAAACTCAGTTCCGCTAGCTCAAGAATAGCGATCACTTCTTCAGCTTTTAAAGACAACGCAATCTTCACTTTATTAAAGATCATATTATTGGTTAATTCTTGCTCGGCTTCACGCTCTGGTCCATCACTAGGGCCTCTTTTTGCAATAATTAAACCATTTAAGAAGCTAGCAAACTGTACATCTTCAATCTGCTGGTATGTGCTTTCATCTTTTTCTTCAAAAAAGCTTTTTAGTTGCTCTGCACTAATTTCACATTGGCCTAAAGCAAAAGTAGCTATAATTTTTTCATCAGTTAACTCAAAGATGGTGCTGATGCGGCGAAGGAGGTCATTATTAATCATTGTAAAGCCCAAAGGTTGATTTTTTAAGCAGCAAGTAAATAACTACTTGAGGAGTATTTAAAAATATTTGCACAGTATAACTGACTCTATGCCTATTAGCGTGTTTTGATTGCAAAAAGGAATATTACCGAGTGTACAAAAATTGAGTTCGCCGTTATTAAAGGCATAAATTGAAATTATTATTAATGTGTATAAGATATTAATACTTTTAATCATTGTTAATAAAGGAAAATCAATGAGCACAATAGATACGTCTATAACACAACTTGAAACATTGACCATGAAAGCCTACGAACTCGGCCTAGCTTATGCACCGAGATTAGCGCTAGCAATTTTAACCTTATTACTTGGCCTATGGATAATAAGTGGCATTAGTAAGCTAGTTAAAACCTCAATGGAACGTTCAAAAGTCGATCCAACGTTAATTCCATTTATGGGTAGCTTAGTATCTTGGGTCCTAAAAGTTCTACTCTTTATCTCTGTTGCCTCAATGGTAGGTATTGCTACCACCTCGTTTATTGCTGTACTAGGTGCCGCTGGTTTAGCTATCGGTTTAGCCTTACAAGGGAGCTTAGCGAATTTCGCCGGTGGCGTATTAATTATGATATTCAAGCCCTATAAAGTGGGTGATTTAATTGAATCTCAAGGTCATTTAGGGGTGGTTAAAGAAGTACAAATATTTAATACTATTTTGCTCTCCCCGCAATCAAAACGCATTATTATTCCTAATGGTTCAACGTCTAATGGCTCTGTTGTTAACTATACCGTTGAAGGAAAGATTCGTGTCGATTTAACAGTTGGCGTTTCTTATGACGCAGATATTGATAAAACTAAAGCTGTTTTAATGGACGTTTTGCTTAATAATGACAAAGTCATGCAAGAGCCAACTCCATTTATTGGTCTTTCAGAAATGGCCGATAGCTCAGTTAATTTTGCCGTTCGCCCACATTGTTTACCTGAGCATTACTGGGACGTTTATTTTAGTGTTAATGAAGCAATGAAAAAAGCCCTTGATAAGAACGCGATTGCTATTCCGTTCCCGCAGCGCGATGTACATTTAATTCAATCATAACCAACAATATATCGTTATACCTTGTTGGCCATAACACGCTAAATTTAGGCCAATAAAAACCGCGTCAATGACTATCATTGACGCGGTTTTATTTTAATTATCTTTTGTTAACAGTAATTCAGTATTTATTTAGTCGGCCATGGGCTTCTCGGTAAGTTCCCGTTAGATTTAGCACCTCTAGAAGTATTACTCTTAGGCTGATTATTACTCGGCTTGTTACTACTCAAAGTACTATTGTTAGCTCGAGTACTCTTAGATTCAGCGTATTTAGTGACATAATTCAATTTTGACAGCGGCACTGTTTTTTTCACAGGAAAATCTGCAAACTCTTTGCGTTCAATAATATGTCCCAAGCGACTCTCAATAGCACAAAGCTCTCTAAAGTTATCCTTAGACACTAAAGAAATGGCTTCACCTGAAGCACCCGCTCGCCCTGTACGACCAATACGATGAATATAATCATCGACTTGTGCTGGTAAGTCATAGTTAATAACACGTGAAAGTTCACCAATATCAAGACCACGAGCGGCAATACCTGTCGCGACTAAAAACTGTATTTTTCCTGCTTTAAAATCAGCCAGTATTTTCTCACGGACATCTTGAGTTCTTCCGCCGTGAATACTTTCAGCGGTAATGCCACGCTTTTCTAATTGACTAACTAATTTTGCGGCACCATGTTTAGTTTCAATAAAGATTAATGCTTGTTGCCATTCAAACGTGGTAATTAAATGACTGAGTAATGCTGATTTATTACTTTTATCAACGGTAACTAGCCATTGGGCTATTTTAGGTTTAGCCGCTTTATCTGCACCAATAGAAATTTCAACCGGTCGATGAATTGTTCTTTTCGCTAAACCGCGGACTTCATCAGACATAGTGGCAGAAAACAGTAAATTTTGACGGTGCTCAGGCAATCGCTCAATGATTTTATTAATGTCTTCAATAAAGCCCATATCGAGCATTCGATCGGCTTCATCTAGCACCAACATATCAAGCTCATCAAAATGTAATACCCTTTGATGTGTCATATCTAGCAAACGACCTGGTGTTGCCACTAGGATATCAACTCCCCAAATCAATCGTTGCTTTTGTTCTTGTGCATCGACACCGCCGTACATTGCCATAGAGCTGATGTCTAAGTATTTTGCATAGGCACTAATACTTGCTTCAACTTGAACAGCAAGTTCGCGTGTAGGTACAAGGATAAGCGCACGAATACGCTTACCTCGTAACTTCTTATTGGTGTCTTTATAGCGGCTATTTATTTGCTCTAATAATGGCAAAACAAAACTGGCCGTTTTCCCCGTGCCCGTTTGCGCTGCGGCGATAATATCTTTACCGGATAAAACGACGGGAATGGCTTTTTGTTGAATCGGCGTAGCCTTGCTATAACCTAAATCAGCAATGGCATCGAGTATTGGAGGTGATAATTTAAGTGTTGAGAAGGACATAGAGTGTCTTAGCCATTTTAATAATCAAACTGCCCGATACTTAGCCATAAGAGATAAAGCAGGAAGGTGCAGATGATAGGGAGAATAATGACGCTAGTATAACAGTTATCTATACCCATTCCACTTGAAGATGCTCGTGTCAGGCAACCTGAGCGAATCATAATCTAGGCACATTTTTTTGTTAAGGGTCACTCCCTTAAAAACAAATGTAACGACAAATATGTTTTGCTCAGTTTTCCCCAAAGGGCTGGTTTATAAACACTTTATGCTACGTTATTGGTTTCGAAAATAACGCTACACGGATGTAACTTAATAGAGAAAGCAGGAGCACATTCTCCTGACTAACTATTCTCTTCAATCAATGCCTTGCCTAAAGGCGTTTATAATTCCAGCTGAACCCTGCATCTTCAAGTGGAGCGGGTATATAATGCGTTGAAGCGAGAAGAGACTGCTTCCTTCAAAGTATTAACCTAAATAATTTAGCGACATTTTGTTATTTAGTAGGGCAAGTAAAGCCTAACCAAGCTTTATTCTGTTCACCATATATTGCAAGCCAAGCCTCCATCGCTTGCTGCTCATTTTTATTCTCATCGCTAGATAATGCTGAAGCTTGAGAGATCATCTCAGTGGTGAAATTAACCCTTTTAATCAACTGATATATACACGGCCATTGTTTTTTTACCCCTGGCCACACTGCTTTCTTAATCAAAGTTACCTTAGGGTTACCACAATCATAGAGCATTTCTTGATTTACTCCCCATGCGGGGTCTTGCTCACATGCTTTGTCATAATCAGGGAACTCTACAAAGTGCCCTTTAATATGAACATCAACCCAGTTAGGACTCCAATGCAATAATACTATTGCTTGATTAGATTTCTTGGCATGAGACAGCTTTTGCCAAAGCTGCTCGGCATTATCTAAACGTTCAATGGTAAAGTTAAGATTCAACGATCGGATCAGTGCTGCATCACGATAATTCCATGGTCCTGTGTAATAAATACCTTTGCCATCATCACGGCCATTACTAAATA
>Ga0209395_1003176_pt1 | contig 20683 bp, 19 predicted proteins | sample GOMGulsemesocosm_3_FD_184635 | JGI IMG/M metagenome (GOLD analysis project Ga0209395, IMG submission 184635) | Methane-oxidizing microbial communities from mesocosms in the Gulf of Mexico - GOM9D Gulf of Mexico (SPAdes) (version 2) | ecosystem: Environmental > Aquatic > Marine > Cold seeps... | reverse complement strand
CAATGCCTTGGCCATGCTCTTGAGTGTCTAATCGAGCACCACGTTGGGTAATCTTCTCTCGCTGTGATTCATCTATGCCACCGCCGTTGTCTTCGATAATAAATTCGACGGTGTCTGAAGTATCAAAAACAGATACTTTTACTTCACCCGCACCATATTTGTACGCGTTATCCATAAAGTTACCTAACATTTCTAACAAGTCACCTTGGTCACCTTGAAAGATGCTCTTTTGGTCAATATGTATGTTACATATTACAGCTTTGTCTTTATAGACCTTGTCTAGCGCATGTTTAATTTTGACGGCGTGCTCTAAAATATTGACCTTGGTAATGCTGGTCACTTGTTGACTCACGACTGCACGTTGCAGTTGGTAGCGCACTATTTGGTCCATGCGCTGGCTTTGTTCTTTAACGATGGTACGTAATTCATCGGTGGGCTCATTAGCCGCATTACTAATAACAGCTAATGGGGTTTTTAACGAATGAGCTAAATCGCCTAATCGCTGATGATAACGTTGTCGTTGTTGGCGCTCACTGTCAATCAGTCGATTTAAATTACCGGTTAGCCTACTTAATTCTTTTGGGTAATTACCGCTTAACGATTCACTATGTCCATCTTCAATGTCTTTTAAATGATGGGCTAGATCGTGCAGTGGGCGCAGGCCGCGGCTCAATAATATATGCTGCGTTGCTAATAATAACAATGCCACCACACTCAGCCACAACCATAAACTTTCACGGTAACTGACTAAAGATAATTTATAGCTGGTGTTGTCTTGAAGCACAACAAAGGTATAGCGATAATCTTTGCCGTTACTTTCTTCAATAGTGCCATAAGTGGCCACAAATAGTTCGATGCCGGGATGGGTATCATCTAAGCCAAACGAATGTTTACCAGGCAACTGTGGTCTGGCCGTCACTGGTGAAATAAGCAGAGCAGAACGTGAACGCCATAACTCTTTGCCCGCGCGATCTAATACGTAACCGTATAAACCTGAACTGGCTTCATTAAACCGTGTTTCAGATTGGTAGGTTGGTACTTTGAGGTTATGGCCCTGCTGTTCAGCACTGGAGATTAAGCTAAGTATTTGCAGTTGCATCTTTTCGTGAACAGCAGTTTTAGCCGCATTAGTGAATGCAGAGTCTAAAATAGCCGCTGTAATACTAAAAAAGACCAGCATTAATAAGCTGGCCATAATTAGAATACGTGTCCGTAAAGAATACTTCTTCAAAAGTGATATTAACCGTTAGCGATGGCAGGGTTGATGCGATAGCCACGACCACGTAATGTTTCTATGGGTAAGATTGTGCCTTGTGGATCTATTTTTAATCGCAGACGACGCACGAATACTTCAATAACATTCGAATCACGATCGTAATCTTGATCGTAAATATGTTCGGTGAGTACTGTCTTGGAAATAACTTGATGAGGATGGGTCAATAAATACTCCATCACTTTATATTCATAAGCGGTTAAATCAACTTCTTCACCGTTTAAACCAATAGATTGTGCATTTAAATCAAGTGATAAAGGACCAAAGGTTTGCACATCACTTGCCATGCCAACACTACGACGTAGTAGCGCTTTAACACGTGCTAACAGTTCATCCATTTCAAATGGCTTAGTTAAGTAATCATCGGCACCAGAATCTAATCCAATCACTTTCTCTTGCCATTGGTCACGAGCAGTCAGGATTAATATTGGGAAATTTTTATTGAGTTTTCTTAAACGTTTAATAACTTCAATGCCATCAATCTTAGGTAAGCCTAAATCGATAATGGCAAGATCATAGGGATATTCACTACCTTGAAATAGCCCTTCTTCACCATCACTGGCGCAGTCAACGGCATAGCCTTGGCTACTTAAACTTGTATTGAGTTGCTGTAGTAATAGCGGTTCATCTTCAACAATTAGAATGCGCATAGTTGTCCTTGTTATACTTTTATGCAGAGAGGTTTTGGTGTTTCACCAATGACCAAAATTATTTAAGGTTGGCGTTCAGAAATTCTTCCATTTTTCTTATTAACATAAACAGTTTTTAGTCGCCCGCTATTGAGTAAGATCTTTACTTTAAATGCTTTTGTGCCACGACTTGAGATAGATTCGACTTTTAAGAGCTTTTTGGCGTTATATTTACTTTGAACCAGTTCAGACGCTTTGCGTTCACTGATATCAAATGCCAAAACAAAGCTACTTATAACAAGTAGCACTGATAAAATCACCCATTTAAAGTTGTTTAAAGTCATTGGTCTCTCAAATTTAGATGTGATTAATTCGTTAATAAAATTACTTCACGATGTTAATGGCTATCTTATCATGAAGTTTGAAATTCACGAGACTAAATACAAAATTTGGATACTTAGCGAGCTTGAGCCTACTTTAATCTATGCTTTATTAACTTCTGCTTAATTTACTTTTATCTATATTGAGGCAGATATTAATTTCGCCGTCGCTAAGAGTCATTAAGTGCTCGCCAAAACAATACGTTGCCATTACCATAGCTGAAAGTCATTAAAAGAATCTACTGTTTATGTCGCTGCCTCCATGTATAAAATGCAACTCTGAATTTGTTTATCAAGATCACATGTTACTGATCTGCCCTGAATGTGGTCTCGAATGGAGCCCAGAAGAGCTGGCGGAAGAAAATAGCATTAAGGTCAAAGACTCAAATGGAACCCTATTGCAAGAAGGCGACAAATTAATACTGATTAAAGACTTAAAAATTAAGGGTAGCTCTCAAGTATTAAAGGTAGGCACTAAGGCATTAGTAAAGCGTATCGTTGAAGGTAAAGATCACCAGCTAGATTGCAAAGTCGATGGCGCAGGCGAAATGATGATTACAGCTAAATTTGTGAAAAAGGCTTAAAGCTAAGCATGCTAAATATGAACAATGGCGCAATTGAAATTGAAGCTTCTAAAAGCGTACAAATGATACGCTTGGTGTTATATTTCTTTATATTTCTAATGAGCTTAACTTCTTACACCGATTTGTTTGAATCGAGAATGGATACGTTTAAGTTACTTTTTTGTAAGGTTTTTGCCGTTATTATGGCTATCACGTGCATTGTAGAAGTTGTGAAATTAGTGAAATTTAACAAATTAAAGTTAGTTATTAATAATGACTTTCTGACATGGGGTACAACTAAAAAGACTTACCATGTTGAGTGGGCTGCTATTAAATCTTTAGTGATTGTTAATGATTCTAAAGCGTTAGGGCAGTATGAATTCACAATGAAAACATCAAGGTTAGGTGTCTTACCACCTATTTTAAACGCTGAAGATTATGATTTGGACGAAGATGAAATGACTGTATTTTTACAAGGTAAGTCTGAAAAGCATGGGTTCCCTACTGAACTGGTATAAATAGAATAATCATTATCAATCATCCCATAGTCCATCACACCAAAAATGCTAACGTTTTCTTAATTGCATCAAGCAGTGCATCAATTTCTTTTAGCGTATTATACGGCGCAATTGAGATGCGAACTGTGCCATCGATTGTTAAATATTCCATTAACGGCATGGCGCAGTGATGACCTGAGCGCACAGCTATGTTGTGTTGATTGAGTAGGGTAGCTATGTCTGACGGGTGCTCGTCATCTACGGTAAAGCTTACAACAGATAATTTTCCAGTCACATCACCAATAATGGTAACACCTGCCATTGTGCGTAGTCGGTCGCTTAAATATTGCGTGAGTAATGCTTCATAGTGATGGATGCCATCCTTATCCTGTGCATTGATGAAATCAACGGCAGCACTTAAACCTAATACGCCGCTAATATTTGGTGTGCCCGGTTCAAACTTAAACGGCAGTTGATTAAAGGTAGTGCCGCTAAAACTCACTTTTTTAATCATTTCTCCGCCGCATTGCCACACAGGCATAACATCGAGTATGGCTTCTTTACCAAATAGGATGCCAATACCGGTTGGGCCATACATTTTGTGTCCTGAAAAGGCGAAAAAATCACAATCTAAGGTAGTAACATCTACTGGTAAATGAGCCACTGTTTGAGCGCCGTCAATCACGCTGATTGCACCAACGTCTTTAGCCAGTTTAATCAAGTGGCCTATGGGGTTAATCACGCCTGTGACGTTAGATGCATGAGCAATGGCAACGATGGCGGTGTTTTCGTCGATCAATTCGTTCGCCGCTAATAAATCAAGCTCATGAATGTGTGTTAATGGGATAACGCGTAATTGTGCGCCACTTTCAATGCACAGTTGTTGCCAAGGCACTATGTTGGCGTGATGCTCACTAACACTCACAACGATGTTGTGATGTGCTTTAACATTGGCGCGACCATAACTTTGGGCAATTAAATTAATGGCCTCGGTTGTCCCTTTAGTGAAGAGGATCTCTTTACTGTTATGACACCCGATGAATTTACCGATATTAGTACGTGCCAATTCAAATTTTGCCGTCGCGATGGCACTTAACTTATGGGCTGCGCGATGTACGTTACTGTTGTGACTCGTATAATAATCATTAATAGTATTGATAACGCACTGAGGCTTTTGGCTCGTTGCAGCACTGTCGAGATAAACTTGATCGGTGGTTGTGATAAGTGGAAATTGTTGGCGAAATTGTTGGGCGTCAAAGGTCATGATTTACTCGCGCTAAGGCGTCAGCATAGGCTGACGCCATTTAAGTTTACAGTAAAGGTTTTAAAAACTTAGCCGTATGAGACGTTGGGTGATTCGCTACGTCTTCTGGGGTACCAGCACATAAAATTTGGCCGCCGCCAGCACCACCTTCAGGACCTAAATCAATTATCCAATCAGCGGTTTTAACCACATCAAGATTATGCTCAATAACTACTATAGTATTACCGTGATCACGCAGGCGATGCAATACATCTAACAACATTTGAATATCTTTGAAATGCAGGCCCGTTGTTGGCTCATCCAAAATATAGAGAGTTTGTCCAGTATCGCGCTTTGATAATTCTTTCGCGAGCTTAACACGTTGCGCTTCACCGCCCGACAAGGTCGTAGCAGATTGTCCTAAGGTAATATAAGACAAACCAACATCCATTAGGGTTTGTAACTTACGAGCAATAGCCGGCACTGGTTTGAAATATTCATTGGCGTCTTCAACGGTCATATCTAAGACTTGATGAATATTTTTTCCTTTGTACAGCACCTCTAATGTTTCACGGTTGTAGCGTTTTGAGTTACACACGTCACAAGGAACATATACGTCAGGTAAGAAATGCATTTCTACTTTAGTAACACCATCACCCTGACAAGCTTCACAGCGTCCGCCTTTGACGTTAAAGCTAAAGCGTCCAGGTTTATAACCACGAGAGCGAGACTCTTGAGTCGCGGCAAACAGTTCACGAATTGGCGTGAAAATACCGGTATAAGTGGCCGGGTTTGAACGAGGAGTACGGCCAATTGGGCTTTGATCAATATCGACAACCTTGTCACAGAACTCCAAGCCTTCGATGCGATCATGCTCAGCGGGTTCATCATTAACCGCTTTGTTGAGGGCAATGTGTGCCAAGGGGTAGAAGGTATTGTTAATTAATGTTGATTTACCTGAGCCAGAGACACCTGTTACACAAGTGAGCAGTCCGGTAGGTATTTCCAAATCAACATTTTTTAAGTTGTTGCCGCGGGCACCAAAGAGTTTAATCCAGTCGCTGCCAGCTTTAGTGCGTTCTTTGTTATATTGAATCTGCTTCGCGCCGGATAAATATTGGCCTGTGATTGATTTGTCGTTATCGATAATTTGCTGATAGCTACCTTCAGCAATAATTTCTCCGCCATGAATACCAGCACCGGGACCAATATCAACAATATAATCAGCCGCGCGGATTGCATCTTCATCGTGTTCAACCACAATGACTGTATTACCTAAATCACGTAAATGGTTAAGTGTGACAAGCAGACGCTCGTTGTCTCGTTGATGCAGGCCAATAGATGGCTCATCAAGAACATACATGACGCCTACTAAACCTGCGCCAATTTGACTGGCTAAACGAATCCGCTGTGCCTCACCACCAGACAAGGTATCAGCGCTACGAGATAGGCTTAAATAATTGAGTCCTACGTTGACTAAAAATCCTAAACGATCGCGAATTTCCTTAAGGATCTTTTCAGCAATTTGTTCTTTTTGCCCCGTGAATGTCAATTGCTCGAAGAACTCCATACATTCGCCAATAGAGTATTCAGCTACTGTGGGTAAATTAGTGGTCCCAATAAATACATGACGCGCTTCTTCACGCAGACGGCTGCCTGAACAAGCAGGACATGATTGCTGGTTTAAATATTTAGTGAGTTCTTCACGTACCGCGTTAGATTCTGTTTCGCGATATCGTCGGTCCATGTTGTTGATGATGCCTTCAAATGGGTGGTTACGTACCACAACATCCCCACGGTCATTCATGTATTTAAATTCTAACGACTGTTTTCCACTACCAAATAAAATACGTTTTACATGTTCTGGACTTAATGTTGAAAACGGCGCTTCTAAGTCGAATTTATAATGTTCACTCAGTGACGTTAACATTTGGAAGTAATAGAAATTACGACGATCCCAACCACGAATTGCGCCGCCAGCTAGACTAATTTCATCGTTGATAATGATACGAGCGGGGTCAAAAAACTGTTTTACACCTAAGCCATCACAACTGCCACAAGCACCTGCTGGATTGTTAAATGAGAATAAACGCGGCTCAAGTTCTGCCATTGAATAACCACATTGGCTACAGGCAAAATTGGCAGAAAACAAAATTGGTTCAATATCACTGTCATCGTCCATCGGCACAATGTTAGCAACGCCACCAGACAAATCGAGTGCTGTTTCAAAGGATTCTGCAAGACGTTGTTGGAGATCGTCACGTACTTTAAAGCGATCGACGACCACTTCAATATCATGTTTTTTGTGCAGGTCTAACGTAGGAGGATCGGACAGATCACATACCTCGCCATCGATACGAGCGCGAATAAAACCTTGAGCCGCTAAGTTCTCAAGTAATTTTACATGTTCCCCTTTACGTTGTTGAACTACTGGAGCTAACAACATCAACTTGCTGCCTTCTGGCAATGACAATGCTTTGTCGACCATTTGGCTAATCGTTTGAGCGGCTAAGGGTAAATCATGCGTAGGACAACGCGGTTCACCAACACGGGCAAAGAGTAAACGTAGGTAGTCGTGAATTTCGGTAATGGTACCTACGGTAGAACGAGGGTTATGAGACGTTGATTTTTGCTCAATAGAAATAGCAGGACTTAAGCCTTCAATTGAATCAACATCGGGCTTTTCCATGAGTGATAAAAACTGACGTGCATAAGCCGAAAGCGACTCTACGTAACGTCGTTGTCCCTCTGCATAAAGCGTGTCGAATGCCAGTGACGATTTTCCTGAACCAGATAAGCCCGTGATAACGATTAATTTATTCCGTGGGATGGTTAAATTAATATTTTTTAAATTGTGGGTGCGGGCGCCGCGTACTTCAATCTGATCCATAAAACTCTTTACTCAACTGGTTAACCGAACACGCGATTATCGCATAATTTTTTGCCGATGGTCGTATTTTTTTAGCGTTCTCTACCATGAGTGATAAATAAACAGTTGCACGAAAATCGATCTAGTTGTACCATTGGTTCATGGGGTACATCAAGTCAAAGGAGTTAACATTGGAAATCATCATAAACAACGATGAGAAAACGCCGTTATTTACTCAGCTCATTACGCAAATTAAACAAGCGGTGATCACTGGTGATGTAATGGCTGGAGATCCACTGCCATCGATTAGGCAGCTGGCCAACGACCTTGAAATTAACAACAAAACCGTTGCTAAGGCTTATCGATTGTTGGAACGAGATAGTGTTATTGAAACGAAGGGGTATCGCGGTACATATTTTCACCCTAATGCAAAAGAGAATAGCCATACCGATATCAATGAGTCGGTAACTACCGTGTTAGCTAAAACTTTAGATTCATTAAGAGAGATAGGGGCTACGGATTCTGAAATTCGGATCGCTTTTGGTCAATTAATGAATAACCGTCATAATTAAGGAGTAAGTCATGTCAGATAGTTTTTTATTGTATGTAGTCTTTGCTAGTCAAATATTTGTTATTTCATATCTATTGCCGTTTAAGTTACAACAACGTGCATTAAGTATTTTAAATGATTATCCACCAGAGCAATATCCAAAGCTTTATCCGATAGGGGTACAAGCGATTAACAAGAAAATTACGCAGCTTATGCTAATGAGCCGGGGAGTCTTGGTATTAGGCATCGCCTTAGTTGTCCATGGACTTTATACCCAGAACACTGAAATGCTGGGCTGGGATAGTCAGTCGGTGATTATGATTTATTACATGTTGCAAGTGATTCCATTAATATTACTAGCCTTGTTTGGCGAACGTTACTTTAAAAAAATGCGCCGGGTTAATGCGTCTAAAATTCGTAAAGCTCAGTTAACGCCTCGTCATATTACGCATTATGCATCAATGACTTTTATTGGTTTAACAGCTGTGGTTTATTTGCTGTTTATTGGGCTGGTGGCCTATATTTCAGAGCATCCGTTTGATGGTTTTGCCGGGTATGTAAATGTGCTTGGAGTGACAATGCTTAATCTATTTTTTGGTGCTTGTATTTACATGAATGTGTATGGAAAGAAGAAGGATCCTCACCAATCAGATGAAGATCGTTTCAAAAAAACAAGTCGTCTTGTGAAGTTGATGTTGTTTTGTAGTATGGCGGCAACGGTGCATATTTCGATTAACTTTTTGCTCTCAACTTTTGACCTCAGGCATTTAAATGATGTGGTCGCCAGCGTTTACTATCAAGTTCTTATGTTGGTAATGATTTTCGCAAGTTTGAGTGAAGATGCAGACTTTGAAGTATATAAAGAGACTTCAACACAGTCTTAAATGTTTATTGTGTCATACGTAACTTATTTAGATAAACTTCATCGTCTCTCGGGTGAAGTTTATCTCCAGTCTTGCCATTTTGCGTCTTTGAGTCTTGCGGTAAAGTGACGAAGCATAGGCGGTTCATATTCAAAATCTAGTCCCTTAATGCCTAGTGAGTTTTTGTCAACGGCAATTAAACAATCCGCAACGTATTTCATATGATCATTGGTATAGACGCGCCGTGGAATAGTAAGTCGAAGCAATTCTAAAGGAGATTCTTTTTGCTCGTTGGTGATAGGATCTCTGCCTAATAATAAGGAGCCAATTTCTACGCCGCGTACCCCACCTTCAAGGTACAAATGATTCGCTAGTGCATGTGCCGGAAATTGATGTGCTGGAATATGAGGCAGCATTTTCCCGGCATCAATAAAAACCGCATGACCGCCTGTTGGGTATTGAATGGGAATGCCAGCCTCACGCAATAGCTCGCCTAAGTAGGCCACTTGGCCAATGCGATATTCTAAATAGTCTTCATCGGCACATTCCCACAACCCAACATTCAATGCTTCCATATCGCGTCCATTGAGTCCGCCGTAGGTAATAAAGCCTTCCATGGGCACACAGCTTATTTGAACGTCTCTATACAAGGCAATTTCACTGTCATCCTTGAAACAACAGAGACCGCCCATGTTAACAATAGGGTCTTTTTTCGCTGACATTGTGAAAATATCACCGCATTCGAATATACTGCGAATAATGTCTCCTATGGGGAGGGATTTATAAGCGTGTTCGCGTTGTTTAATGAAATAGGCATTTTCAGCAAAACGCGCAGAATCGATAACAATTAAGATGTTATGTCGGGTGGCTATCTCGCGAACGGCGCGCATGTTGGCTAAGGAAACGGGTTGCCCACCTGCTGAATTACATGTGATGGTAATGATGATGCCGACAACATTTTGCGGGCCATTATCGCGGATTGTTTTTTCCAGAGCATCAAGGTCAAAATTTCCTTTAAAGTCATACCAACTAGCCGTATCTAAAGCCTCTGGTGTAAGCACATTAATGGCTTTTGCGCCGCTGAGTTCAACGTGTGCAGCTGTGGTGTCGAAATGATAATTCGAGATAAAAACGGGATCGCTACAGGCTTTATGCTTTACCATATTGGGAAATAGTATTTGCTCAGCACCGCGCCCTTGATGCACGGGAATAACGTGTTTATATTTAAATAACGTCTGAATAGTTTCTTCTAATTTTACAAAGCTTCGACTGCCAGCATAAGCTTCATCACCAATCATTAGCGCCGCCCATTGATTGGCACTCATGGCGCCAGTGCCAGAGTCAGTTAATAAATCAATATAGACATCTTCACTCTTGAGTAAAAATGGATTATTGCCAGCCTCCATTAACGCTTGTCGACGGTCCTCTTCAGTCGTCATTTTTATTGGCTCTACCATTTTTATACGGAACGGCTCAGGAATTCGCTTCATTATAGTTACTCGCAATAATTACTCGCATTTTTGAGAAACTGTTGAATTGTAAATTCAACAGGCAAAACTAACAGGAAAACTAGGCTGAATAAGCGAATAAATAATGAGAATGGGCTAACCGAAAGTCTTGGTTATACCATTTTATGTGAGGTGATTTTTGTACGTAATTTATACAATTCATTGTTGCAGTATGCAAACAGAATACTTGATTTGTCAACAGTATCGATTACGTTTTCAATAACGATACTGTCATATGAAGATGATTAACTAGTAGGGCAATATTTTTCATATTTAGGATTATAAGAAGCTCCATGTACCGAAAAATCTAAACGGATAGAGGTAAGAATAGGCTGCAAGGCACTATTTTTCTTGGTAGCTTTCCATTGCCATTTTTTTATTGCGGCAGCTGCTGCATTATCGAATATTTTTGGCGGATACGATGACTTAATTTTATAACCCTGCATTTTGCCTTCAGAATTGATGCCGACAACAAGATTCACACAGCCCGAAATCCCTTTTCTAGCAGCATCTATTGGGTAGTTAGGGTTTGTACGTGTAAGAACTGTCCAGTATTCATCGGTTCCCCTTGTCTTATATTGATCACTTGATAAATCGATGTAATTTAAAGACGCTGCGTGTTTGTTCGACTTGGTTGTTTTAGTTGTTTGGGTCGTTGAGCAGGCGATAAGTAGGCTACAAAGTATAAAAATAGATAGGTGTTTAAGCACGTGGAAATCCTTTTCTTATACCAATCTAGGTAAATAAGTGGTCTACTTTTTTACGAGAATAAATAGGTTAGGACAAGGCATTTATTTACGTATGTAGTTATTCTACATAGAAAATAAATAACGAAGGCATCATCTATTTAGGCCGTTAAAAATGATCAATTACTTTGCTAGATTGGTATTATTATTAAGTTCAAGCGAAAGATATTAACTGAGTGTTACATCAAAGTATAGTCGGCTAAAATCAATCGCTTGCACTACTAATATCAACTCTGCTGGGATTTCAAACGCTTAATAATAGAGATGTTTTTATCAATGCTCTGTTTGTTATCACTTAAGGGTTTAAGCTTTTGTAAATAGTCTAATGCCTTAGTGTATTGCTGTTGGTCTAGTGCTAATTGCGCGAGGCCAGCCAGTGACTGTTTAATATAATCAGGAAAAACTTGAGCGCGTTGATAATAGAGCTGTGCGCGTGAAAATTGTTGTTTTTGTTGATAATGCTGAGCTAACTTTACCAACATACTGGCTTGGTTGGAATTAAGCGCTAATGATTTTTTAAAGTGCTTAACCGCCTGTTTCATGCTGGTTGGCTCAACGGTGTTACCTAACGTAGCGTAATAAGTGCTTTGTTGCGCTTTTGATAATTTATTAACCTGTTTAATGCTACCTAAAATACGGCGTGCTTGTTTAAATTCCCCTTCACTGATTAACCAGGTTATAGCTGAGGCTATTTGATCAAAAGACTGTGGTTGCTGCTTCGTTATTTTTATCAGTAAATCTGCTGCACGTGCCATGCTGCCGGATGACAAATGCAACTGAGCTGTGCTTAACAAATTGTTGGTCTTGTTTTCACCGTGGCGCAGTGCCATTTCCATGCTGGTCAATGCTTTGGCGCGATCGTTGGTGGCGAGTGTTATTTGAGCGCGTTGAAGCCACAGTTTTTTATCATCAGGGGAGCTATTAATCAGCTCATCAACCATGTTCAATGCTGCCAGATTATTGCCTGCACGTTGTAGTGCGTAAAGTAAGCCGTGCTTCCATTGCATATTATTGGGATCTAATAATAACGCCTGTTGATAACCTGCAATGGCTGACCATGGTGAGTTTTGGTTGAGGTTAATATAGGCCAATTGACCAAAAAATTGTGCGTCTTGCACACCGTTTTCTATGGCTTTACTTAAATGGTGTTGAGCTTTTTTAAGCTGCTTGCTTTGTAAGTATAAGGCGGCCAATGTGCGGTGAGCGCGCACTAGATTAGGTGCTTTCTTTAACACCGTTAACAAGGTGGTTTCCGCTTTTTTAATCTCTTTGGCGGCCAAGTAAACTTGCCCCGTCATTAATAATAATGCAGCGCTTTTATCCTCATTTTCATTGGCATTTAATAACGCAATTACCGCGGAATATTTTTTCTTATCTAGCAATGGTTTGATGGCCACTGATAGTTTGTGTTCATTGGGCGCAAGCTTAACGTCACCCATTGGCGCTAAGGCATTCGTTAGGTTGTAACTAAAGACAGGGGCACTTAGTTCAACATCAATGGGTTTGGCGTTGGCCGTGTGCGTCATGACCACAAAAATAGACGACACTAACATTGAAAATAAAACCCAATGACGTGGTAGTCCGCTTGTTAAACGGGGTGTAAAGTTTTGCGATAAGGATAATGTAATCATGATTTCTTAAATTCCACAGGCCAAACAAATCGAGCGGCAACGGGTTGGCCATCTTTTGTTGGCGGAGTAAATCGAGCCCTTTTTACAAGCTCATTAATAGCGTTTGATAATTCTTTTTGGTACTTGGATCGAATAGCGATCAATGTTGGTTTACCTTGCTCATTAATAAACACATCGAGCTTGACGGTGACCTGTAAAATACCTTGCTTGACTAATGCCCGTGGGTATTTAGTTTTGGCCCGTGTTAACAAACTCGGCACGCTGTCGAGATCGTCAAGCCCAAAGGCTTGCCAATCAATATTAAGGGCGTCGCTAAAGTCCACATTCATTTGCACGGTCATTGGTGGCGGTGTAAGCATCAATTGGGGACGTTCTACTTCAACCAAGCTAACATCCATAGCGGCACCATCGCCTTCAAGACTCAGACTAAGCGTTTGCTCAACTTGCACCGTTTGTTGTGGCGGTGGCGGTGGCGGAGGGGGCGGAAGAGAGGCAACATGCACTTCACGCACCAAAACTTCGGGATCGATCCGCTTAGCAAACCATTCATTAGCAAATAATAATGCAACCGCAACTAACATCATGGCTACAGTAATTAACAGTGTATAAAAATGGTGGCGTTTTATTTTCATAAATTACTGCAGTGTGGCGATATTAACGGTAGCTGCGCCGCCGAGTTTACTCTCATCAATCACTTGAATGAGTAACTCAGTGGTCACCAACTTGTCGGCCTGAACAACAACAGGACGAGATTGGTCGCCAAGCAAACCTTTAACTGTATTTCGCACGCCTGCCACGCCAATAACATTGCCATCATAAATAACGTCACCGCCATTAGTAATGGCTAACATAATAATATTACGCTCAAGCTTTTTGGTCGACAGTGCTTGCGGCTTGTCGATCTCAACCCCTGTTTCTTTAACGAAAACGGTGGTCACAATAAAGAAAATTAACAAAATAAAGACCACATCAAGCAATGGCGATAAATCAATTGTTTGTTGTTGCTCTTCGAGGCGTTGTTGCAAACTAGCACGCATGGCTTAAGGCCTCGCGAGCTTGTAGTTTTTTATAATAACTAAGGAGTAGCCATCCTGGAACAGCGATAACTAAGCCTAATTGTGTTGTCCATAATGCGCTAGCAATACCTTGTGTTAAGGTGCTCGTTTCACCCATTCCTTCACCTAAAGCCATAGCTGTAAAAGCATCGAGCAGTCCCATAATAGTACCCAACAAGCCGAGTAAAGGCAGCGCACCGACACAAATAGTGATGGTTTCTTGCCAAGCGTGGTGACTGCTATCGTATAAGCCTGATTTAGCACGAATGGTAAAAAATATGATTTGATAATAGGTGAAAAAACCTAAGCCTAAAATGGCCCAAACAATAACACTATCAAAGGATTGAATATTCATTTAAGCGGCCTCAGCTAAGGGTTTGGTTGATGCTTGACTCAGTTGCACAGCGCAGCTTTCTAACGCGCCGTAATAGGTTTTAACTTTACGAGATAACAGGGCATGCATTAACAGCGCAGGAATAGCGACAACGAGCCCTAATTCGGTAGTAACTAAGGCTTCAGAAATACCACCAGAAACCGCAGATGCATCACCTGCACCAAAGAGAGTCATGAGTTTAAATGTTTCAATCATGCCGCTAACAGTTCCTAATAACCCTAATAATGGCGATACGGCGGCTGTAATGGCTACGGCGCCTAACCAATACTCTAATTTGTGTTTTTGCATCAATAATGCAGAGAACAATTGGTCATCACGGCGCTGGCCAGCAGGAGAAGCCAGTGTAATATTGACTAATTCCTGTTGCATGCCTTTTACTTGTGTCGTTAGTTGCGCAACTTGTGATGTAACATTGGCGTCAATATGAGATAAACGTTCTGCTAAGGCAGGTAAAATAGTCGGTAGGCGTGTTAATTGAAATCCTTTGAATAATGAAATTAGTAGCGCAAAAACACCAAATGTAATAATAGGTAAGACCCAAATACCGCCCTTTTCTACATGGCTAATGACTGACTCTTTTGACTGAGCAATTTTCAGTGCACGTGTTAGCGTGGGGTCAAAACTTACATTAGCCGCTTTGCCTTGAGACAACAAAGTGAGTTGCTCGAACTGCGTAGAACCTAGCAATAATCCTTGCTTGAGAATGCCCTCGTCTTTAATTAAGAATCCTGCTTGCTCATTAGTTGTATCGAGAAACCATGAAACGGGCCCAATAGCTAACGTTGGCTTTTGTTGCATAATACCGTCTGTCGCCACAACATTTTTTGTTGACCATTGCGGATTGAGCGTCGTTCGAAGTTGAGAGAAGCGTTGGCTAAGTCCATTGAGGCTTGCTGATGAAAATAGATCATCAGTATGCTTTGTGATCTTTTGTTGTTGTGAAAACCGTGCCAATAAATTGCGTTGATAGGTATCTTGCTGCTGCCACGTAGACAGTCTCTTTTCTAATGCGTTTAAGCTTAATGTTTGCTCATCGCTGAGGCGCCGAGCCGTGCTTGTTTCTTTACGCAGCTTTAAAACAGCCTGTTCAACATTAGCGGTTTGACGGCTTAATTGCTGACTCTGTTTGGTTATGCTTGCTTGTGTTTTGTTTAATGTGCGTTGGGCTTGCTTAATATCATTAACTAACGTGGTTTGAACGCTCGCTTGGCTGTCGCTAATGCTAAAACCTGCAATGCATAAAAAGAAGGAAACTAAAGAAAAGGTTTTCATATTATTGGCCTACCGCTTGGCTAGGTGAAATAGGAGAAAGCGACATAGGTAAGGTAATTAAATGAGCTTCTTTTTTATGTGCAAGCATTGCTAAGGCATCTTTAACTTCTTGGGCTGAAACAGGTTGGTCATACTGCCATTGCCAGCCATTAACTGTTGGTAGCCCAGCAACCGCACGCGTGCCATCTAATGTTAAATACCAACCGCGAGCTACGCCTAAAAATAATAGATTAACCATTTTATCTTGACCCTTAGCATCAATAATAGTGCCTTGCAGGGTGCTTACGCGTTGGTTGAACTCGTCAAAGCTTTGATACAGAGTCAATAAACTTTCTAGTCGTTTAGACACATCTTTGTCATCTAACACGTCTAGGGTTGTTTGCCATGAGCGCGCAAGTGGTGGTGGCAATTGCCCATGAATATTATTAACTTGTGCGAACTCGTTTGTAAGCCATTGTGACAACGCCGTCTGCTTAGTTTCCATAGACGTTTGCAATGTCAGTAGCTTTTGGCGTGCTTGGGTTACATCATCAGCTTGCTTTGAATGTACTGTCGTTAATGCTTGAAGCTGTTTTTTCTCTTGTTTAAGTAACGCAATACGTTGGCCTAATAACTGTTTTGTATCTTGCCATTGGCTATTAATATGGGTATTTTGTTTCTCTAAATTAACCCACTGTGTCACCAATTTTTCGGCGCTATTGACAGGTGAGTTAGTGGTCGGTGTTTGGCTAAATGCATTGGCACAAAGCAATAGGCTTAATGTGCACACAAACCAACATTGGCGAATATTCATGGCGGGATCTATTTGTCCTAAATCAATTAAAGAGCAAGAATGAATTAATCAGGTTGATCATTCGTTGTAAATGGTAACAATTATCATTAAGATGCGCAATTAATAAATTGCGCTACATGATTCGCTCTTACATTCTCAATAAATTAGGTATAACTATGCTTTTACACATTCCAAACGTGTTAACTAAAGAACAAGTCAAAGAGTGTCAGGAATTGTTGTTAGATGCACAATGGATCGATGGCAAAACGACGGCTGGTCATCAAGCGTTAATGACAAAAAATAATTTACAATTACCTCAAGAATCTAAAACTGGTCAGGATATTGGTCAATTCATTATCGCGAGGCTTAAAGACAATGCGCAGTTTATGGGGGCGGCTTTTCCTAATAAATTCTATCCTCCTATGTTTAATTGTTACCAAGACGCTGGAAATTTTGGAAATCATATTGATAACGCTATTCGTCATTCTCCTTTTATAGATGGTCAGGTGCGCACTGATTTATCCATGACGTTATTTCTTAATGAACCAGAATCTTATGAAGGAGGGGAGTTGGTTATTGAAGATACATATGGTGAGAAACGTGTGAAGCTTCCAGCTGGTGATCTCATTTTATATCCATCAACAAGCATGCACCGAGTTACGCCAGTAACCTCAGGCCGTCGTATTGCTTCGTTTTTCTGGCTGCAAAGTTTGATTAGAAGTGATGAGCAGCGCCGAATTTTATATGAACTCGATCAAAGTATCATTGCACTCACTCAACAAGACCCACATCAGTCAGAACTAGTTCGCTTAACAGGCGTTTATCATAATCTGTTAAGGCAGTGGGCTGCTTAATCATCATTTGATTCAATGCACTGTAAGTAAAATCATCGTGAAGCCAATATCTGTATTGGCTTTTTTTTATCCAAAAATCCCCTTGCGACTAGTGAATATAAAGAAAGTTCGTTTTATTTGAGAAATACATTGCAAATGATAATGGTTCGCATTAGTATGCGCGTCAAATATTAATCATTAACCTTCACACGGGATGTATCATCATGAGTACCTTCACTAAATCACCGCTAACAGTCGCTTTAAGCATGGCTCTTGTTACTTGTGCATTAAACGCACAGGCCGACGACAAAGTTAAAGAACTTGCTGTTACTAAAGTTCAAGAAAATAAAGCAAGCCAGTATAAAGTCGACAAAGTAGCTTCACACAAAATTGCGACTGATTTAATCGATACACCAAAAACAATCACAGTTATTTCAAGTGAACTATTAGCAGACCAAGGTGTTACTTCTTTTGCCGATGCATTACGTAATGTTTCTGGTGTGTCTACTTTTGGTGCTGGTGAAGGCGGTGGTGGTAACATCACAACGAATGACAAACTAACAATTCGTGGTTTTAGTGCTAACCAAAATATTTACGTTGATGGTATTCGTGACGTGTCTGGTTATTCTCGCGACATGTTTAACTTCGAGCAACTTGAAGTATCTAAAGGCGCAAGCTCAAGTCTTTCCGGTAAAGGTTCTTCAGGTGGTTCTGTAAACTTAGTGACTAAGCAAGCGAAAAAAGATGAAGTTTTCACTAATGTTGCGGCAAGCTTTGATGAAAAACAAAGTGTACGCTTAAGTGTAGATACGAACAAAAAAGTAGGTGAGTTTGCTACGGTTCGAGTTAATGCACTTATTGCTGATGGCGGCGATTACCTAGATAACGGCGTTGAAGAATATAAAACAACAGCTGTTGCTGGTAGTGTTTTACTTGATGTCTCTGAAAAGACAGACATTACATTAAATGCTACTTACATGAAGCAAGACAACACACCTATGTTAGGTTTGCCTTGGATTACAGAAGGCGTTGCTAAAGCGTTTTCACTTAAAGAAGGCCCTATCGATTCTTCACTATGGGATAACTTCTATGGTGTGGAAGGTCGTGATATGGAAGAAGTGGACATGGCGCAAGCTACGTTACTTATTGAGCATCAATTAACTGAGCATACGTCAATTCGCTCAAACACACGTATTGCAACCAACGATAAAGTGTCAGTATTAACACGTCCACGTTTTGCTTCTACAAGAGATGCAGACAGAAACTACACTTATCAAAATGAAATTGACCGTTCTTGGGTGCAAGCTATCGATCACACCAATGATCTAGCGGTTACTCAACTGGACTTGATCACTAAATTTGAATCTGGTGATGTAACGCATGATGTTGTATTCGGTGGTGAATATTACCGTGAAACACTAACAAACCGTCCACTGAGCAACAATACAGTTTTAGCGTCTAACAACACTTCTTACACTAACCCTGTCATGACAACTTATACAGGTGCCGTTGAGCGCAGTGGTGACGCATTAGAAACGACAGGAACAGGCATCGCAATTTATGCTCTTGATACAATTCGAATCGGTGAGCATTGGTTAGCAACAGCCGGTGTACGTTTTGAAGATTATACGGCAAAAGGTGACTCTGCTTATTGGAAGAAAGTTGATGGTAAATGGACACGACCTTTAGTTACAGGTGTTGAAGCTAAAGGTGATTTCCTAAGCTACAACCTGTCTATTGCGTACAAGCCGAATGAAAACACGAACATTTACTTTGGTTATGCCAACTCACAAGATCCAAATGGCGGTAGTTTATCGTTCAAAAGCTCAACGGAAGAGCAGTTAGTTAACGCATCAAAGATCAAGCCTGAAGAAGCTAAAAGCTATGAGCTAGGCGCTAAGTGGGATCTATTTGATGACGCTCTACAACTAAACGCCGCATTATTCTTAACTGAAAAAACAGTGCTAGATCGTAACGAAGAGCGTTTATATTTCTTAGCGGGTGAGCAAGAAGTTAAAGGATTTGAATTAGGCCTAACAGGCGAAATTAATGATGACCTAAGCATCATAGCGTCATACACGCATCAAGAAAGTGAAGTTATTCAAGATTTTACCGCTGACATGATTGGTGATGGCCTAACGGCAGTTCCTGAAGATACAGCTAGTGTATGGCTAAGCTATGTTGCTAGCAGCAAACTAACACTTGCTGGTGGTGCACAGTACAGCTCTGGTGATACATACTGGCGTCGTAACCGTGCCTATTATGAGAATGACAGCATGGTAATTGTTAATGCAATGGCGTCATATGAGTTCAACGATGCGTTAACGTTGCAAGTTAACATCGACAACTTAACGGACAAAGAATACATCACAGACTACAGCGCAAAAGGTCACTTCTTACCAGGTGCTCCTCGCAACATTAAAGTAGGCGTAAACTACAAGTTCTAATGCTTAGTTAAACTATTATCTCTCTTAAGCCGATGCTCATTACATCGGCTTTTTTTATGGCTCAACTTTGAACGCTATACATGCCATTGGAGACCGGTTTACATCGTTCCCTTATCGTTATAGTCTTTGCAGCTAAAAGAAAATGCCCGAGTGATTATCCAATATTAGAAAGCACACTTTCAGCGCTTGCTTAAGTTTCCTAAGTATCTCGACTTTCAATCATCTTTCATTTAAAAGCGGGATCAACCGCTTCGGAGTATTAAAACAGTGGATAGCATCGATTCATTTATTAACCAGTGGGCAGGAAAGCACACCATGGTGCCTATTAACCCGCAACTCATTGCCGAGATGGAGCATAACTTAGGCGGTGTCTTGCCTGATTCCTACAAATATTTACTCTCAAGCTACGGTCTAATCCACACGCCAAACGTATTAACGCAAACCTGTGATTTAACGGTCAGTATTAATGAAGTACAGGACTTCTTGAGCCTAGAGGACGTAGAGACCTTATCTAAGTTATATCAAATGAGCGGCATGCCTGCAGGGCATGTATTGTTTGCGTCAGATTGTAAAGGCAATATGTTTTGTTTCAAGTCATCGGATTGTGAACAACGTCAAAGTGATGTGCCCGTTTGGTTTTATGACCAAGGGCTAGGCACCATGCATAAAGTATCAGACTCATTTTCTACATGGTTAAGTGGGTTTAATAAATAACCTTTTTAGAAGTATTTAAAAATAACTGCTTGAATCTATGTGTTTTAAAATTTAAATTAGCTTTAATTTCAATGACTACAAGCAATTTTAGGGATAAAATATTGCACAGTTTACGCCGCCGTAAACTGTTTTAAACTAGGGAGAGTTTGGAATATGCGCAAGTTATCGTTTTTTATTATTATTGGTGTAATTGCTTTTCAATGGGCAACACTCGCGAATGCAACATCATTACAAGAAGCCTTTAAAAAACGCCTCAGCAACATTCAAGTAAAAAGTTATGGCACGGTTATTCGTATCTTGAAGGATGATACTCAAGGTTCTAAACACCAAAAATTTATTCTGAGAGTCTCTTCTAAGCAAACAATTATGATTGCCCATAATATAGATTTAGCACCAAGAATTAATGCAATATCAAATGGCGATCAAGTGTCGTTTTATGGTGAA
>Ga0209395_1003171_pt1 | contig 20703 bp, 19 predicted proteins | sample GOMGulsemesocosm_3_FD_184635 | JGI IMG/M metagenome (GOLD analysis project Ga0209395, IMG submission 184635) | Methane-oxidizing microbial communities from mesocosms in the Gulf of Mexico - GOM9D Gulf of Mexico (SPAdes) (version 2) | ecosystem: Environmental > Aquatic > Marine > Cold seeps... | reverse complement strand
AAAGGGCAAGCTAAAAAAAATTGAAAACGGAGGCGTCACCGCCCCCTATAAATTATTGTTGAAGTGCTTCTTGCTGTGGGATTAGTGATAAAACCAGATCTTCTAACGATTGCTGATCACTGGCAAATTGCTCAATGCCGCTAGCAAGCTTTTCGGTTGCCATTAGATCAGCGCTGTGCTGCTCGTTAAAATTAGCTTCATTTAGTGGCACAATCTCAGCTGATGATTTGACTGCAATGTTATCAGCAGATAATTTCACGTCTAGCTGCCCAGTCGTTTGCTGTAATTTCGTGAGTAACGCCGGCGATATCGTTAACAGATCACAGCCAGCAAGCTCAATTATTTGACTGGTATTTCTGAAGCTAGCGCCCATAATTACAGTGTTGTAACCATATGATTTGTAATAATTGTAGATCTTAGTTACCGATTGCACACCAGGATCATCGGCACCTTCATATTCTTTGTTTTCGTGTTGCTTGTACCAATCGAGGATCCGGCCAACAAAAGGCGAGATCAACGTGACGTTTGCTTCGGCACATGCAACAGCTTGAGCCATGCTGAACAACAACGTTAGGTTACAGGCGATGCCTTCTTTTTCTAATTGTTCGGCGGCTTTAATACCCTGCCAAGTCGCAGCGAGCTTAATTAAAATTCGTTCTTTGGCAATGCCCTGCGCCTGATACAGGCTAATTAATTTTCGACCTTTTTCGATACTTGCCTGCGTATCATAAGAAAGACGAGCGTCCACTTCACTAGAAATTCGACCAGGGATAACTTTAAGAATTTCGCAACCAAAATTAACGATCAGTTGGTCGCAAACATCTTGGGTACTACCCGTTGTTTGGACAATCGCGTTATAGATCAAATGTTGATATTGCGGTAACTTAGCCGCTTGTAGAATTAGCGATGGGTTAGTTGTGGCGTCAATTGGGCTTAATGCTTTAATTGAATCGACATCACCACTGTCGGCAACTACCACTGTTACTTGTTTTAATTGTGCTAATAAATTCATGTTCGTCCTATTACAGAGTTTATTGATTGAGTAAACTAGCGATAGTTTTTTTCCCAATCACGGCGATTAACGTTAAGTCCGGTTCGTTGATAACTTAACGTTAAACAATGCATGCGGTTTATATTACGGTGTCGAATTTAACGACTGTTACTGGCTTACTTTGCTAAAAGTGCGGCGCCAAACAGCGGTATAACTGCCGATATTTTTGGTATTGCGGCTGATAATAGTCAGACATCGCGCTATTGCTTTCGATAATTGAAGTGACCTTGCCCGGCTGACAAACGCTTTGCGCTGACAGTCCCGACACAGCGATCCGTGCTAAGCGGGCAGCACCAAATGCTGGACCAACTTCCCCGCCTTCACGATAAATCAGCGGCTGATTAAGCACACTAGCAATAATTTTTCCCCATAATTGACTGCGAGCACCGCCACCAATCACCGAGACTTGGGCTATTTGGGTTCCCGAATCGAGCAATACTTGCTGCCCGTCGGCAAAGGCAAATGCGACACCTTCTAAAACGGCACGGCCTAAGGTGCTGCGCGAGGTATTATGGGATAACCCAAAAAACACCCCTTTGGCATTAGGGTTATTATGTGGTGTACGTTCGCCCGATAAGTAGGGTAAAAAAGTCACCGGACAAGGCTGGCTAAAATCTTCAGTGTCGACTTCGTCTAACAATGCTTTTTCATTGGCCGCGCCAGTCAGTTTAGTGACCCAACTTAAACAGCTTGCTGCACTGAGGATCACCGACATCTGGTGCCAAGTATCAGGAATGCAATGACAGAAAGTGTGTACACCGCCATTAGCGTTGGGTTGGTAGTTTTTGTTCGCAACAAAATAAACACCGGAAGTGCCCAAAGACAAAAAAGCCTCGTTGGGGTTTATCACGCCAATGCCTACAGCTCCGGCAGCGTTATCACCTGCTCCAGCGGCGACAGGCACTTGTTTTAGCCCCCAGTTAGACGCTATTTCAGCGCGTAAGGTGCCAGTAATTTCGGTACCTTCGAACAATTTAGGCATATGAGACTGGGTCAGATCTGTCGCCGCGAGCATATCGTCTGACCATTGCCGCTTTGCGACATCAAGCCATAAGGTTCCGGCACTATCAGACATATCAGAAGCATAATCTCCTGTCATCAACAGCCGTAAATAATCTTTTGGCAACAAGACCTTGTTAATTTTAGCAAACTGATTTGGCTCATTTTTCTTAAGCCAAGCGAGTTTAGGTGCGGTAAAACCTGGCACCGCGACATTACCGGTTATTTGACGGCTAGTAATAATTCGTTGTTCGATTTCACCACATTCAATATGGCTGCGTCCGTCATTCCATAATATCGCAGGACGAATAACCTGATCGTTTTGATCGAGCAAGGTCGCGCCATGCATTTGACCAGACAAGCCAATGCCCTTTATTTCGCCCAACACGTTGCCGTGTTGCGCTTTTAATTGGGCCATCGCGTCATTAGTTGCCTGCCACCAAGCATGTGGATCTTGTTCAGACCACAAATTTTCTGGACGAGAGATTGTTAATGGCGCAGACGCTTGACCAATTAGGCCTTCGTCCTCCCCCAATATAATAATCTTTACCCCAGAGGTTCCTAAATCAATTCCTAAATACATAAGCCTGTTTTCATTTAATTATTTGATCGGTAGTATGAATCATCGAGCTGGATCTTGATGCTTAGATTTCAAGCAAAAGCCCAAAATCAACATGTAGAGCGCATTTTAAAGTCGAGATAGATACCGTTAAGATTGCTTGCTAGCCAAGTAATACTCAATTTTTTCTAGCGAACTAAAAATACCATCGGCGATGCTAAATTTAGGATCGTTCATGTCTTCTGGCATCACGTAGGTCGTTATCGCCGCCGCTTTTGCCGAAATCATGCCAGTAACGCTATCTTCAATAACCACGCACTGCTGCCGGGTCACTTGCAACTGCTGAACGGCACTTAAATAAACGCCGGGATGAGGTTTACCGTACTGCTGTTTATCACCACTGCATATCACCTGAAAATACTCTGTGACCGACAGACGCGCTAATACCGCTTCAATAACCGGTAAACTAGACGATGTCGCTAGCGCAATATTAAAATTATTATTTTTTAAAAACTTAAGTAAATTATTCAAACCCGGCATCGCCGTACCTTGCTCTTTGATTAAGGCAATGACCGAGTGCATAATATTAAGCTGTAACTGGCGCGGATCGATCGATAGCGCAAAGCGCTGGCACCAAATATGAGCGATTTCTTCCAGTTTGCGGCCCATCGTATGTTTAATGCAATCATCAGCAGTGACTGTCACATTGTACTTAGCAAGCTCTGCGATTTGGGCCTGACGCCAGAATGGTTCAGAGTCGATCAAGACTCCATCCATATCAAAAATAACGGTATTTTTAGTCATTGGTTGTAATATCCATAATAATTATCAAAAACACATTCGACCAATCAATGCCAGTCAAACGACCTCACACCAGCCTAGCGTGGCACGGCAAGAGCGTATTAATTTAATTTCAGCTGCTCCACCGAAATATTCCTTTGAATTACGAAAAACGCATGAATACGTCACTGCTACACAAACTTCCTTGTATCAAAGATACATGGTTTTGTTTCGCTCTAGCTCTGATTTTCGTCCTTGAAAATAGGTTTTCTCCATATTCAAAGCAATATGTCGTCAATAAAGTGCTCAGAAACTTTCAAATTTACAGCGCCTAAAAAAGGCTAAATTGCCAGTGTCCGTGCATGTGAAGAAAAACATCTTTTTCATGGACGAAAAATAAGCCTCCACGGACGGATTTACGGCGGTTTTTCGTAATATGTATGGATTTTGGCTTGCGATATTTATAATGCGCTTGCCGTGCCTAGCATGGTTAATGTTTTGATTTAAAACTTTCAAGCACTACGGCCAGCACAATAATTACACCTTTAACAACTTGTTGCAGGTAACCAGAAATATTCATTAAATTCATGATGTTTGAAATAACACTTAAAATTAAAACGCCGATAACCGTCTTAAATACCGTGCCACGTCCGCCAGCTAAACTCGCCCCACCGACCACAACAGCAGCAATCGCGTCTAGTTCAAATGATAATGCTAACACCGGAGAACCAACGCCAGTTCGAGTTGCTGCAATTACTCCAGCTACGCCACATGCCATGCCGCTTAGGGCATATACAGCAAACTTAAAACGCTCAACCGGAATACCAGCAAAACGGGTAGCCGTTTCATTAGAACCAATCGAAATAACCAAGCGACCAAATGCTGTCTTTTTGTACACAAAATGAGCAAGCATTGAAAAGCCTAAAAACACATATACAGGCAAAGGTAGGCCCATAAAATAGCCGGTACCAAAGTCGACAAACGCGATGTCGTCAACAAAGATAGGTTGGCCTTTAGACACAATTAACGCCAACCCACGCGCAATTGTCATCATGGCTAAGGTCGCGATGAACGGCGCAATTTTAAAATACGATACCAAACCACCGGCACAAGAACCAACCAAGGTCGCAACCGTTATGCCAGCAAATATCGCAATCCATAAACCATATTCAGGGATCATCAATGCTACGACCACCGATACTAAGGCCATGATCGAGCCAACGGATAAATCAATACCACCGGTTAAAATGACATACAACATACCCAAAGAGACAATGCCAAGCGGCACACTTTGGCGCAATACATTGGTAATATTAGTTACAGAATAAAATTTGTCAGATAAAAAATATCCGGCGATCATCATGGCAACAAATACCACCACGGTTGAATGCTCAGCAAGCAGAGCGAAGCCCTTTTTCATTGAAAAGCTATTTGTTGGTAGCCCTTGTTCTGTCACGATTGAATTCATTATATTTTTCCTTAAATTACGGCTCTTTTCGGTAGAGCCATCCTCATAATATTTTCTTCGGTCATTTCATCGGCAACCAACTCACCAGATATTTCGCCCTCACTCATCACATACGTGCGATGACACAGGCCAATGATTTCCATCAGCTCTGACGAAATAACTAAAATGGCATAACCTTTTTGAGTCAGCTCAACAATAATGTTGTAAATTTCCGACTTAGCGCCAACATCCACGCCTCGGGTTGGCTCATCCAAAATCAAAACATCACAGTCAGTATTGAGCCACTTGGCTATCACAACCTTTTGCTGGTTGCCGCCACTTAAGCTTGAGATTGGGTCCTCAATTGAGCCTAATTTTATCGCTAAACTTTTTTGTAATTTATGGCTGACCGTTGTTTCTTTTAGCCGATTAATCAAGCCAAAGAATGAACTTGAACCCTTGAGGTTTGATAACGTCATATTTTCGCGAATAGAGCGAGACAGTATTGCGCCCTGCTCTTTACGACTTTCAGGTACCAAGCCAATCCCTAATTTAACCGCGTCGGCCGGGTGATTAATCTGTAAGACTTGACCATTTTTTTTGATAAGCCCAGATGCCATTAAATCAATGCCAAATAAGCAACGCGCTATCTCGGTGCGACCAGAGCCAATTAATCCAGCGAGCCCGACAATCTCGCCTTTTTTGATATTAAGATTAATATTACGCAGTAATCTGGCGGTATTAAGATCAATAACTTCTAATACCGTTTCATTTGATGGTGTCAGTTTCGGTGGAAATAACTTTTCAAATGTTCGGCCCACCATCGCGTTAATAATGTCACTTTCGGTACAAGTTTTAGGATCGAGTTCGGTGACAGTGGTGCCATCTTTAATAATGGTTATCGCATCGGTTAACCTAAATATCTCTTCTAACCGATGAGAAATATAAATAATGGTGACGCCTTTTGCTTGTAACTCTCTGAGTTTTTCAAAAAGGACCGAAATTTCTTTATCGGACAAGATCGCTGACGGCTCATCTAAGATCAATATATTGACATTTTTTGCCAACGACTTAGCAATCTCAACCATCTGTTGATAAGCAATACTTAAATCGCCTAAGCGGGTTGTTGGATCAATTTCAAACCCAAGCTGATCTAGCGCCAACTTAGCTAAACTGTTTATTTGGTTGGTATTAATTAACTGACTACCAAATCCTAAATCAGCCAAAAATATATTTTCAGCCACTGTTAAGTCGGGAGAAAGCGCTAATTCTTGGTGAATAATGCCAATGTTATGTGCTTGGCTTTGCTTAGGGCTAGTGAAGTGAACTTCCTGACCATCGATGTTAATAGTGCCACCATCTTTGATATGGATGCCTGAAAGGATCTTCATTAAGGTCGACTTACCCGCCCCATTCTCTCCTACTAGCGCATGAATAGAGCCTTTTTTAACTTTAAGATCGACGCTCTTTAAGGCACGGATACCACCAAAATTTTTCTGAACATTATTAATAACGATCGAATATTCACTGTTAATTTTATCCAACTGATCCCCCTGTTTATTTTTATATTAATTAAGCCCTTTAGCAGCCCAGTGGGCGCTAAAGGGCAAGTGCGAGCAGTGGCTTAATAAAGTGACTTCGCGTCATAGACTTTATCGACATTCTCTTTAGTAATTAATACAGGTGGGATATAAACATAATCTGGAGATTCAGTTTCACCGGCATGATATTTTTCAATAATATCGAGGATTGTTTTGGTTAGTGTATTTGGGTTATTCGACGCTGTCGCTTGGAGTTCACCGCGCTGAATAGCTTCAAGGCCTCTTTTATAACCATCGTGTGAATACACTTTGACTTGGTCAAGTTTATTGGCCGCTTTTAATGCCCGAATCGCGCCTAAGCCCATATCGTCCATTTCACTATATACACAGTTAAGATCGTCACCTTGAGCAACAATCAAATCTTCCATTGCTTTTAAACCACCCTGCTGATCCCAGTTACCCCAGGCTTGGCTCAAGATAGTTAAGTTAGTCGTGTTATATTTGCGAATTTGTGTTTCCATCACACCTAACAAAAAGTTGTTGCTGCGCTTAGCGCCAACCAAATTGCCTTGGTTACCACTAATCAGTACACATTTCATTGGCTTATCACCAAACTGTTCAACCGCGAATTCACCAATTAGACGGTTGTTTATCGCATTATTGGCCATTACGCGTGTTACCACAGGCGCCTCTAATGAAATATCACTATCGAGAATAAACGTCGCAACACCGCGGCGTTTAGCTATTTCGGCAATTCGCTTACCCGCAGCAGGATCTTGCGGGTTGAGGATCAGGTAATCGATATCTTGTGACAGCATGTCTTCAACGTCTGAAATTTGCTTATTCATATCGCTACGCGCATCAGTAATAACTAGATCAAATCCTTTATCCTTACCGTGAATTTTCATGTACTCAGTTAAACCATTGAAAAAAGCACCATTTAAAGTTCGATTAGAAAAACCAATTTTAATTTTATCTGTCGCCATTGCTGGACTTATAGTAATCGCACTTAATAGCGCACCTATTATTAACTTTTTCATTAAAACATCTCCTTTTCTATATAGTTTAATATTATTGTTGTGAGTAGCTTTACGCTGGATATGTGTTAGATACTGATCCCTCCTGTTGTTGTTGTTGTGATAATTGCAAACTTAACTGGCCAATTGTCTCGCGTAATAAACGCTCAAATTCAGGTTTAACGGCAAGCTCGCCAAATAACATGTTGTTACTGGCATAAACTTTAATCGGATCTTTGCTTTGGAACATCGCGGCCACAGCTTGCTTGTCAGCAATACCGTCGAGGTATTCATAAGGAAGGCTGTCTTGGTGCCATTTTTCCAAAAAGATAAAAAAGAAGGCCGGCAATACCGCCGTCGCAGCTGGAGAATGATCTCTTTGGTAGCAATCGAGCAACGTCGGCGTAATCATCGCCGGCATTTTAGAGAAACCGTCAGCGGCTACGCGTTGGTTGGTGTCTTGAATATTAGGATTGGCAAAACGTTCTAGCACCACATCGCGATAATTTTCTAAATCAATATCAACATGGGCCAAACTAGGTATGACGTCATACGTGACATAATCGAAGACTAAATTACGCACAAAATCTATTGCAACACTTTCATATATAAATGATTTGCCAAGCAGCGTACCAGCCCAGGCAATGCAACTATGCGTGGCATTTAAAATTCTAATTTTTGCTTCTTCGTACGGCACAACACAATCGACCAACTCGACCCCGACACTCGCCAAGTCAGGGCGTGGACCACTAAAGTTGTCTTGCATCACCCATTGAATATAAGATTCAGCCATCACCGGTGCATTATCTATAATGCCGGTTTTTTCTTTGATCCGTTGCGGTAATTCTGCGCTTGGGCGCGGCGTAATGCGATCAACCATACTATTAGGGCAGGTAACGTTAGCAGCTATCCATTCGAGTAACTTTTGATCTTGTTGCAGCGCTAAAAATTCGATTAAACCGCCGTGAAAACGGTCGCCGTTATGGCGTAAATTATCGCAGTTAAGCAAGGTAATCGGGCCATGATTAGCCGCCATTCTACGGCGTAAAATTTGAGCCACCACGCCATAAATCGTTTGAGTAGCGCAGGCTAAGTCGGCCTGAATATCGTCACTAGTTAGATCCAAATGATTATTGGTATCTAAATAATAGCCTCCTTCGGTCACGGTGAAAGCAACCACCTTAGTTGAGGCCAAGGCTCCGGTAGTAATTAAAGGCGCTAAGCCTTCTTGCCAAGGAATAATGTTTTTTATTGAGCTGATTTTTTGATACTTGCATTCACCTTGCGGAGAAATAGTCTCTAATACGTATTCCCCTTTCTGATCAAGTAAGGTCAAGGCAATCGCTTCATCATTACACCGCATATTACCTGCGGTAATCGACCAACGATTGTCATCAGCCTCTATCAGCTGCTGCAAATACCAAGCCTGATGTGAACGATGAAATCCGCCCAAACCGATGTGGAGCCATGTATAACAATGTGAATCACTCAAACTATTAACCTTTAATTAACCTTTCATTAAACTCACTATAAATCACGCCCGAGTATTTACCCACAACAAGATCAATTGTTCGCATGCGAACATAAGACCAGTGCAATATCTTATATTGATTATTAAGTATGCAAAGCTTGGCGATCAGAATAAGTCGTTTTTCAACCGCCATTAGCTCGTTACACATCGGCTGGTATAATGACGAAAATAGACTCGTTTAACGTTGATTAGCTACGCTTGCTGCGTAGTTATTGCTTGCCGCCCCTTAATAAGTATTGTGAATAAGGTGATGATTTCAATTGATTGCTATATTTCCTGAGCCATATATCAATGCAGCAACACTAGATACACCAGCATAAGAATCAAGGTATACTGCGACAGCAATCAGCATTAGAAGCTTAAATTTGTGTTGGGCTGGCGCAACCCAAACATAAAAATTACACGAGGGAATTACAGGTGAAAGCAGAACACAAATTAGACAGCCTGGTCAGAGCCGCATGGCTATATTACGTATCAGGAAAAAACCAAAGCGAAATTGCCGTTATTTTAGGGGTATCACGCCCCGCAGTGCAGCGCATGATAGCCTCGGCCAATGAGGAAGGAATAATTTCAATCGATATAAAACATCCGGTTGCGATATGCCTTGAATATGAAAAAATGCTGCAGGAAAAGTTTAATTTATCTCTGTGTCGAATTGTGCCTTACGAAAAAAATAGTGGATCAGATCATAAAACATTAGTCTCTTATGGCGCCTCGCAAGTCATATCACAGTACATAAAACAAGACGAGCCCTTAACCATTGGCCTTGGTTCGGGGTTAACCTTAAAGCTCTCGATAAACAATCTAGAAAACATTAATAAAAGCCAACACCAATGTATCGCGCTCATTAGCCAGATGAATTCAGATGGTCTGTGTAATTATTACGATGACGTGCCAATGTTGTTCGCTGATAAAATTAAAGCGGGTTACTACCAATTACCCGCGCCGTTGTATTCGACCAATGAGCAAAGCCATAAAGTATGGTGCAGTACCGACTTGTATCAACAAATGGCACTTAAAGCGAGCAATGCTGATGTCATCTTTATTGGTATAGGGTCTATTGGCGAGTCCAGCCCGATCGTATCGAACGGCTTTATCAATGACAAAGAATCGCAAGCACTGCAAAAGAAAGGTGCTGTCGGCGAACTTTTAGGTCGATTCTTTGACCATCAAGGGCAAGTAATCAAACATCCGATCAATACTCGGGTAACAAGTCATGACCTTCGTCAAAGCAACAAAGCGGCGATCATCGGAATTGCCTCGGGCTGGGAAAAACAAACCGCAATTTTAGCGTCGTTGCGAGGAAAATGGATTAACGGCTTAATTACCGACGAACAGACCGCCCGATGGTTACTTACCCAATAATTTTATATTGATTGATCACTATCAAATTATTGATTTTGTTCGAATAAAAATTCAATATCACCATTTTCATCATGATTAAGCCATTGGGTACATTTGCCTTTTTTGAACATTTCTTATACATTTAACTTACTTTTACGACTAGGTATTGAATGAAAAATGAATAGGTTTACGCTGGTGTTACTGACCTTTTGCGCGACGATATTTGTTACTCAACCAGTATTGGCGGCTAAAAAGGTTTTTCGCTGGCGTTTAGCTGAAAGCTGGCCAACCAACTTCCCGATCTTCGGCGATACCTCGAAACAAATGGCTAAGTTAGTCAAAGAAATGTCTAACGGGCGCCTGATCATTCAGATCCATTCAAAAAACAAACATAAAGCCCCGTTCGGAATTTTTGACATGGTTAAAACGGGCCAATATCAAATGGGCCACTCTGCAGCCTATTATTGGAAAAATATCGATACCAATACGATGTTTTTTACCACGATGCCTTTTGGTATGGTGGCATCCGAGAGCTACGCCTGGTTTTATTATGGCGGCGGCATGGCATTAATGAAAAAAGTTTTCTCACGTCATAATATGCTGTCATTTCCCGGGGGTAATACCGGCAACCAAATGGGCGGATGGTTTAAGCGAGAAATTAATTCGATTGATGATCTACAAGGATTACGTATTCGTATTCCTGGTTTTGCCGGTGAAATTTTAGCAGAACTAGGGGCTAAACCAGTCAACATTCCAGCAGGTGACTTATACACCGCATTAAAACGCAATAACATTGATGCCGTTGAGTGGGTTGGTCCTTCACTTGATTTACGGATGGGCTTTCATAAAATAGCGCCTTACTATTATACCGGCTGGCACGAACCAGCGACCGAGTTACAGTTTATGGTTAACAGCCGCGCTTACCATTCGTTACCAAAAGATTTACAGCAGATCCTTACAACCGCCATGAAAGCTAGCGCTTTTGATATGTACGCGAGATCGATTCATGAATCAGGAAAAAATCTAGCAAAAATAAACAAAAACTACCCTGACATTAAAATTAAAACCTTTCCGCGCGACGTCATGTTGGCATTAAGAAAGAAGAACCAACAATTGCTCGCTCAATTTGCCAAAGAAGATGCCCTGACCAAAGAAATTATTCAATCGCAACGTGCTTATCAAAAACAAGTACGAGCATGGACCAAAATTTCAGATCAAGCCTACCTCAATAGCGCCGATTAATAGCGATAAGTTAGCTCAACTGCAACCATACTGCTCATAAAAATAGCAATGGGGTTGCAGTTTTAGTCATGACTAGTAGTATTCAAACATGCCAAACGCAACCTAGTAATAACAACGTGAAACGAAAAATATCAGTTCAATTAAGTATTGTAATGCTATCAGCGATCCCGTTGGTCATTCTGAGTTATTTTCTCACCAGCATTGTTAACAAACATACTAAATTATTAGTTGATCAAGGGCTTGATAGCTTTAATCGATTCTATATCGAGTCAAAAAAACAAGAACTGGTTAACTACTTAAATTTAACCTCGATTGCCGTTGAGCATTACGCAATGAAACCCGAGCTATCGGAACAAGAGCAGCAGCGAAGAACCATTGAACTGGTCAACAAACTGCGCTTTGGCAAAGATGGCTATTTCTTCATATATCAGTACGATGGGCTTAATTTAGTCCTGCCAGCTTGGCCAGATATTGTCGGCAAAAATTTATGGGAACAAACGGATAGCCATGGCAAACTTTTGGTCCAAGAATTAATCCAAACAGCCAAGGAAGGTGGTGGCTTTTACCGCTATAACTGGCCCAAACCCAGTACCAAAATCGATGAAGAAAAAATATCATATGCCACTCAACTCGAACCATGGCAATGGATGATTGGTGCTGGGGTGTATCTCGATGATACCCAAGAGGTCAGCGAGGCCTTTTTAGCCGAATTACGCCAAAGCACCGAATCCACTTCGACCTTAATTTTAACCGTTACTCTATCCTCGTTAGTGCTCGTAGCTTGGATCGGTTTTGCGATTAATTTATCCGACAAACGCAATGCTGACACTAAACTTCAGCAGTTAATTCATAGCGTTATACAATTTCAAGAAGATGAGCGCTCACGGGTAGCACGCGAACTTCATGACGGCATTATTCAGCTGCTCGTGTCGGGTCGTTTTCAGGTACAAGCCGCCGAAATGCATTTGGCTCAGAACAGTGACGGTGCACCAGAACACCTAAAAAAAGGCGTAGCAACTATCCATGAAGCGATCATCGAAATAAAACGGATATCCAAAGGGCTGCGACCAGCCAGCCTTGATGATTTAGGCTTAGGGGCCGCCTTACAAATATTGGTCGCCGACTATCAAGAACGCACCAACATTACCACTGACCTGCAATACGCCGATAATATTGATCGCCACGACAGTCGAGTAGAAACAACTTTTTATCGGATAGCGCAAGAAGCACTAACCAACATCGATAAATATGCCAATGCAACACATGTTGTCATCCGGTTTAGCACCTCTGAACGCAGTATTATTATGACAATCAAAGATGATGGTGATGGCTTTAATGTTGAAAAAACCATAAAATTGAAGCACCTGGATGACTCAGGTACCGGCCTGCGTAATATGCAGGAACGGATAGAGTTTATTGGTGGGCAGTTTTCATTATTTAGCTCACCCAATAAAGGCACCATCATAAAAATTAGACTCGATTTTGATAATTTCATTTTCCAAAAACCACCGATAGAGAGTAATCGTCATGACAATTAAAATAATGCTGGCCGACGATCACGCCTTAGTGCAAGAAGGCTTAGTCTCGATATTACAATTGGATCCTGAACTGGAGGTCATTGCCACAGCGAGTGATGGTCAGCAAGCACTGGATCAATTAGCCAACTGTAAGCCAGATATTTTAGTGATGGATATAAGAATGCCTAACTTACACGGTATTGATGCAACTCGCCTAATCACCGAGCAATACCCGCTAGTTAAGGTGTTAATTTTGAGCATGCATGAAAATAACAATTACATTCTTAATGCACTAAAAGCGGGTGCCAAAGGTTACCTGTTAAAAACCAGCTCAACCAGCGAGCTAATCAATGCGATTAAAACAATTAATAACGGCCAACGTTATGTCAGTCAGGAATTGTCGTTTAATTTACTCGACGATATTGCCCCGGAACCCGACACCACAAAAATATCAAACCGCGAACGCCAAGTCTTAGTTTGCATCGCACAAGGGCAAAGTAATAAAGAAATTGCCAACCAATTACATATCAGTGTCAGAACAGTTGAAGTTCATCGTTTGAACCTCAAGAAAAAATTAAAAATAGACAATTCGGCTCGCCTAATTTGCTACGCGATTGAGCAAGGTTTTGTTCAACAGAAATAAATAGCACAAAACATACCTAATTTTTTATCTTTAACTATTATAAATACAGTGCTAAGTTAAGGTAAGTGGTTAAACTTTTCTTAATGTAGCAGTCTTGATATTTGCAGAATTTCACTTAATTCTACCCACCAATAATTTAACTAAGAACATTAGGTAATAATGAATAAAACTCCTATTTATATAATATCTAACTCTTCTGATACTGTCTTAACAAAGCTTACTATTGTTTTGCAGTCACTCGATATGAAGATAAAGACTATTAGCTTAGATAAAATAAATCTAGAGCCTGAAGGCATTGTGTTAATTGACACTCGCAAGCAAGAAGTCAATACACACGGTGTACCAGTGTGCTCAGCTGAAATTAGCCGCAAGCACCAGCTCGCTTTAATTCAAGTAGAAAACAATTCAGTTAATGAATACATTTGTGTTCAAATGGGAATAAAAGCCGTATTTTACGCTGATATTGAAACAGATCAGTTCTTAAAAGGACTTCGCTGTCTGCTCAATGGTGAGTGGTGGTTCTCACGTAAAGTGCTCAGCCAAACCCTCGCGACTTTGTTTGAAAACATGTCTGAAGATGTTCCGGCGATTGCATCAACCCCATTAACCGAACAGTTAACCAAACGTGAAAAAACAATTATAAAACTCGTTTGCCAAGGCGCCAAAAATCAAGAAGTTGCAGATTCACTCAACATTAGTCCACATACGGTGAAAACACACCTTTATTCCATTTTTAGAAAAACCAGTTCTCGCAATCGCGTTGAGTTACTCAACTGGGCCAAGCAACATACTTTAGCCTATCAGCTACTGGTATAACTCCAGTTTGTTCTGAGCCGTTAATCTGGCTCAGGGCCGCTCAATCATCCACTGTTAACTGCTTAATTCGCTGCTCTTTTCGTTGCCATAATTCATTCAACCATTGTTGAAATTGCACTTTAAATTCGGGATTATCTTGGTAATCACCAATCTGCTCCTGGCTTATCGACACCTCTGAAATACTCACTTTCACTCGTTTCACGTCGCCTCGCAATAACATCCAAAATGAGGGAATACCCCGAGGGTAAACAATAGTGACATCGAGTAGTGTATCAATTGAATCGGCCATGGCATTGATGGCAAAAGATAAGCCGCCAGCCCGAGGCAACAGCAAATTATCAAAATTCGATTGCTGATGCTGGTGTTTAGTCGCGCTATAGCGGGTACCTTCGACAAAATTCATCACGCTGACCGGGTTATACTTAAACTTTTGGCAAGCTCGCCGGGTCGCGGCTATATCTTTACCCTTTAACTGTGGGTTCTTGGCTAAGAATTCACGGCTGTAGCGCTTCATAAACGGAAAATCGAGTGCCCACCACGCTAAACCAATTACCGGTACAAAGATCAGTTGCTGCTTAAGAAAGAACTTTAAGAATGGAATTTTTCCGGAAAACAGCCGCTGCAACACAAAAATATCAACCCATGATTGATGGTTCGAAATCACGATATACCACTGCGCATTTGATAGCTCGGGCAGATCAACAATGTCAATCTGCAACGGGCTCAACAGATTTTGATTAACGGTATTAACCTTGACCCAACAACTGGCACAACCGTCAAGCAAGTAACTAGTGGCTTTTTGCAGCAAGCCAATTGGAATTAATTTAACCAGCGCTAAAATTAAAATAGGCACGGTCCACACAAGGGTATTTATTGCGTACAATAAAAACGAAATACAAGCGACCACTGACTTCATTACTTAGTCCTTTAATATCATAAATGGGGCTAACATTTAACAATATTAAATCATTTGACAAGTAACTAGCTAGAGCTAAAGTAATACAAATTACATTAATTATGTGGCCTTGTTGTACTCAGTAATCACTCTGACTCACTATTATTTTATTCTTGCTAATGAATAGGTCACAAACTCAATGCCTGTTTTTGAGTAATGCTGTTCCTCATTATTTTTAATCCACAGTTCGGCTTTATAGTCGGGGAAAAATGCATCACCAGCGACATCAAGCTTAATATCGGTAATATAAAGCGTATCGGCTAAATCGATCATTTGCTGATACAGACGAGCGCCACCGATCACCATCAGTTCTTCACACTTACCCGCGACGCTAAGCGCTTGCTCGATGTTATTAACGACATCGACCCCAGCTATGACCAAATCAGGGTTAGTGCTAATAACAATATTCTGGCGCCCTGGTAATGGTCGACCAATCGATTCATAGGTATTACGGCCCATTAAGATCGGCTTACCGAGAGTAACGCGTTTAAAATATTGCAACTCTTCAGGCAGATGCCATGGCATTTTATTGTCTTTGCCAATTACCCGCTCTTGCGCCATCGCCGCGATCATTGATATTTTCATTAAAAAAGTTCCATTATTTTTTAGCAAAAAAAAACGGCTGACCAAGGCCAACCGTTTTATTACTATCTGTGATTAAGGACGATATTCAACTTCAACATCGTAATCGTCTTCGTTCCAGTCATCCCAATCATCGTCATCACCTTCAGTAATAACGTTCTTGCCGCCAATTTGCTCTTTGTGGTAATCGTCCCACTTAAAGTCAACTTCAGCGTCAACATCAACCTGAATTTCTTCCAGTGGATTTGCTTCAATGTAATCCATCAGCTTATAAGAAAGTGTTTTTGTACCTTCTTTTGAGATGCCTGAAATACAATGATAATCACCGTCCCAACACAAGGCATCTAACACAGAATCAATGCGATCCTGCAGCTCCTCTTCTGGCACAATGTCGATCTTATTAAACACTAACCAGCGTGGCTTTTTAGCCAACTCGGGGTTATGCTTCTCAAGTTCAGCAATCAATGTCAATGCACTTAGACCAAGATCACCCTCTTCATACGGCATCAAATCAATAACGTGCATGATAATACGACAACGCTCAAGGTGCTTTAAGAAACGCGTCCCTAAACCAGCGCCTTCGGCCGCACCTTCAATGATCCCAGGGATATCAGCAATAACAAAACTGCGTTCAGAATCTAAACCAACCACACCCAGGTTTGGTACCAAGGTGGTAAATGGGTAATCAGCCACTTTAGGTTTTGCTGCTGATACCGCACGAATTAACGTTGACTTACCGGCATTCGGATAACCAAGTAAACCCACATCAGCCAACAACATAAGTTCAAGCTTAAGGCTACGAACTTCGCCTTCAGTGCCCAAAGTCTTTTGACGTGGTGCACGATTAGTACTGGTTTTAAAACGGGCATTGCCCAAACCATGGAAACCGCCTTTAGCGACCATGATCTTTTGACCGATATAAGTCAAATCACCAACAAATTCGCCAGTGCCTTCATCGGTGACGCGAGTGCCGACCGGTACTTTTAAGGTTAAATCTTCACCACGCTTACCGGTACAGTCACGGCTTTGACCATTGGTGCCACGCTCTGCGCGAGGGAATCGCTCATAGCGAAAATCAATTAGCGTATTTAGACTTGGATCTGCGATCATATAAATATCGCCACCATCGCCGCCATCGCCGCCATCAGGTCCGCCATCAGGTACACATTTTTCACGACGGAAACTTACCGTTCCGGCCCCACCATCACCCGCTTCGACGCGAATGATCGCTTCATCAACAAATTTCATTTGTTTTCTCCGCACTGAACATGTGCATTAAGTATACTCTGTTCCTAACCGATAGAAAGAAACAGTCATTTTGCACGTCCAGTGCATAGTTTTAACGCTATCCATTAGCCAGAAAATATCACAGGTTTAACCTATTAATATCAACGGAGCTATACCCGTAATCAATGAAGTTGCAGGTTTTATGGTGGCTTAAAATCCCATCTACTGCGTTTCGCTCAATCACAATAGCCAGCTATTGCTCAATCGCGCGCCTTGTACCTAGAATTTTACTCACACCCTAAATTCCTGACTTTCCAATGGTCACGGGTATATAACGTTATTTTTAGCGGTAGCTGCGATAAAAAAGAAACAGCCAGCTAGTGGCCATAATAAATGTTCAACCGCGACTATACTGTGAAGTATCCGCCAAAAAGCTAAAAAAAAACCCCGCAGAAGCGGGGTTTTAGAATCCTGTTTTAAATCGTTTACTCAGCGATGATGCTGATGTATTTACGATTTAAAGAACCTTTCTGTTCAAATTGAACTTTACCTTCAATTTTAGCAAAAAGGGTGTGGTCTTTACCCATACCTACGTTAGTACCAGCGTGGAATTTAGTACCACGTTGACGAACTAGGATGTTACCAGCAAGAACCGATTCACCGCCGTAGCGCTTAACACCTAGGCGTTTACTTTCTGAATCGCGACCGTTGCGAGTACTACCAGCAGCTTTCTTATGTGCCATTTCAGTTTCCCCTTAAGCGTTAATAGCAGTGATCTTCACTTCAGTGAACCACTGACGATGACCTTGTGATTTACGAGAGTGCTTACGACGACGGAATTTAACGATTTTTACTTTCTCGCCACGACCGTGTGTAATTACTTCAGCAACAACCTTGCCACCCGCAATGTAAGGGGCGCCAACGTTAATTTCTTCGCCATTGGCGATCATTAGAACCTTATCGAAATCGATGCTAGCACCGGCTTCTAGGTCTATTTTTTCCAGGCGCAACGTCTGACCTTCGGTCACACGGTGTTGTTTACCGCCACTTTGGAAAACAGCGTACATGTTTATCTCCGCTATGACATAAGTTGCGTTTATAATGTGCGCAAGTTATGCCTAATCTAGTTTCTTAATAGGGCGCAAATTCTACGCAATCGCCCTCGCTTACGCAAGTCCTAATTAACGAAAAAAACATATATCTAGAAATAAATGTTCATTTTCTCTACAGTCAGTCGCGCTAACAATATGGTCTGACTTTAAATAATGTTAAATCCCAATTTTTAAGGTACAATCTGACAAATTTTTTAGAGGGCTTAGCTCTCCCTAAAAATACCACCATCGAACTACTGGAAACACTATGGATTTTAACGAGATTAGCGATTTATCAAAGTCAGATATGGCGTTAGTCAATCAACTGATCCAAGAGCAGTTATCTTCTGACGTTGCGCTAATAAATCAGTTAGGTTTTTATATTATCAACAGTGGTGGCAAGCGAATGCGCCCACTACTAACTGTGTTAGCTGCCCGCGCCTTAAATTATCAAGGCAAAGAGCATCTCTCTATTGCCGCGATTATCGAATTTATCCATACATCAACCTTGCTCCATGATGATGTTGTCGATGAATCAACCATGCGTCGGGGCCGAGAAACAGCCAATGCACTATTTGGCAATCAGGCTAGTGTCTTAGTGGGTGACTTTCTGTATTCTCGTTCATTCCAAATGATGACCAATTTAAAGAACCTCACCATCATGGAAGTACTGGCCGATGCCACTAACATTATTGCCGAAGGTGAAGTTTTACAGCTAATCAATGTTAACGATCCTGATACGACAGAAGAAAGTTACATGCGGGTTATTTACTGCAAAACTGCCAAACTGTTTGAAGCCTCAACTCATTTGGCCGCAGTAATTACCAACCAGCAACCAGCAATCATTGAAGCAATGAAGCTGTACGGCATGCATTTGGGCACTGCATTCCAGTTAATTGATGACCATCTCGATTATACTGCCGACGCAGAACAGCTAGGCAAGAACATTGGTGACGATCTGGCTGAAGGTAAACCCACCCTACCTTTAATCCATGCCATGGCCCATGGTACACCAGAGCAAGTCAGCATGATTAGAAGTGCTATTGTTGATGGCAACGGCCTAAACATGCTTGAACCAATTTTGCAGGCGCTAACCGATACTGGCGCATTAGACTACACCCTAGCTCAAGCGCAACGTGAAGCTGACAAAGCAATCAACGCCCTAGCACCGCTCGATGACAGCCCTTACAAGGACGCATTAATTGCCTTAGCGCACATTGCAGCTAACCGTAAAGCTTAATTCGAACATCGCTAAAAAAGGCCTAGGGTTTCAACCCTAGGCCTTTTTTGTTGCCTATACGTCACTGCGCTAAAACATATCCAGAGCAATGCACTAGACATAAAAAAGCCAATCACTAGGACTGGCTTTTTTCATCACGACTAAGCATTAAGCGATTAAGCTTTGATGAAGTCTTCACCTAGCGTGATATCGCCTTTAAGCGTATCAAGTGCGCCATTAAGTGCGTCAGCTTCGAAAGCTGTTAGCTCACCGTAACCTAGTACTTTTTCAACGCCGTTTTTACCTAAAAGAACAGGCTGAGCGAAGAAACGTGCCTTATCGCCAGGGCCTTCAACATAAGTACATTCAACAACGTTTTCTTCGCCGTTAAGTGCACGCACTAAAGATAGACCAAAACGTGCAGCTGCTTGTCCCATTGACAATGTAGCAGAACCGCCGCCAGCTTTAGCTTCAACAACTTCAGTACCAGCATTCTGGATACGAGTTGTTAGCGCCGCAGTTTCTTCAGCTGTAAATTCACAACCAGACTGAGAAAGCAATGGTAAAATAGTTACGCCAGAGTGACCACCGATAACAGGAACGTTAACATCAGCAGGGTTAAGACCCTTAGCTTGAGCAACGAAAGTGTTTGAGCGGATGATGTCTAAAGTAGTCACACCAAATAAACGAGCAGGATCATAAACACCCTTCTCTTTTAGTACTTCAGCCGCGATAGCAACAGTTGTGTTTACTGGGTTAGTGATAATACCAATTAATGCTTTTGGACAAGTGTCGGCACAAACAGCAACTAGATTCTTAACGATCCCAGCGTTGATGTTGAAAAGATCAGAACGATCCATGCCTGGCTTACGAGCAACACCAGCAGAAATTAAAACAACGTCAGCACCTTCAAGAGCAGCGGCTGAGTTTTCACCGGCAAAGCCAGTTACTTTTACGTCAGTTGGGATGTGGCTAAGATCTGCAGCAACACCTGGAGTTACCGGCGCAATGTCATACAAAGATAACTCAGAACCCGCAGGTAATTGTGTTTTTAATAATAAACCTAGTGCTTGGCCAATACCGCCAGCAGCGCCTAATACTGCAACTTTCATAACGTTCTCCCTCAGAGATTAAAATAGAATA
>Ga0209395_1003168_pt1 | contig 20707 bp, 8 predicted proteins | sample GOMGulsemesocosm_3_FD_184635 | JGI IMG/M metagenome (GOLD analysis project Ga0209395, IMG submission 184635) | Methane-oxidizing microbial communities from mesocosms in the Gulf of Mexico - GOM9D Gulf of Mexico (SPAdes) (version 2) | ecosystem: Environmental > Aquatic > Marine > Cold seeps... | reverse complement strand
TGAGCGTCATGGCATCAAACTTAATTTTTTCAAGCCTGTCGCACAGCCAGTTTCTGGCGATGTTGGACCTGAACGTTCCAGTGCTATCATTGGCCGTAACCCTAATATTGAGCCGCCAAAACCATTGTTGCCGGCCTACGTGGATAACATGATGAGCGGCGGTAAAGCTGATATGTTATTAGAAGAAATTGTTGAACAAGCCAATATTGCACAGACCAATAACGATATCCTCGTAATTGAAGGACTTGTTCCTACTCGAAAACAACAATACACCTCCCGGCTTAATAATATGATTGCTAAAGCATTAGATGCTGAAGTCGTATTTGTAACTTCTCCGGGCAACGATAGTGCAACCCAGCAAAAAGAGCGTATAGAAATAGCATGCCAAGCCTTTGGTGGTACAGACGCCGATCGAATTTTGGGATGCATAGTTAACAAAATTAACGCGCCCATTGATGACAACGGTGTGTTACGCACAGATTTAGCAGGTGCAAACACGAGTTCTAATCAGCAACAGATGGAAGTATTTCAGTTATTTGGCCGCAGCCCTATTCGTGTATTAGGTTACATTCCGTGGAACGATGAAATTATCTCGCCACGAGTTACCGACGTCGCTAAACATTTAAATGCTCGAATTATTAATGAAGGCGAAATGGCTACCAGACGTCTGCGCAGTATTACATTCTGTGCTAGAAGTATCCCTAATATGGTAGAAAACTTCAGTCCCAGTAAATTACTTGTGGCTTCAGGTGATCGCTCTGATGTCATCGTTTCAGCCTGTTTAGCGGCAATGAATGGGGTAAAAATTGGCGCTCTATTGCTAACCAATGGTTATGAACCAGAAAAACCTGTATTGGACTTATGCCAGCAAGCCATGGCGACTGGGTTACCTATATTGCTCGTTGAAACGAACACATGGCAAACATCTATCGATTTACAAAGTTTCAATCATGAAGTTCCTAATGATGATGTAGACAGAATCAACAAAGTGGATGAGTTTGTAGCCAGCCATATTGATAAACATTGGATAGGCTCTCTGGCTCATGCCTCTATTAGAGAACGACGATTATCACCTGCTGCATTTAGATATCAATTAACTGAAATGGCTCGCCGTGCTGCAAAAACTGTCGTGCTACCAGAAGGTGAGGAACCAAGAACGATTAAAGCGGCGTCGATATGTGCCACTAGAAATATCGCCAATTGTATTTTATTAGGCAAGCGAGACTCCATTGAACTCATCGCCAGCCAACAAGGTGTGACTTTAGGTACTGGCGTAACTATTGTTGACCCAGATGAAGTACGTGAACAATATATTGAACCAATGGTCAAACTACGTGAACACAAAGGATTAACAGGCGTTGTGGCCACCGAGCAACTTCAAGATAATGTTGTCTTAGCCTCGATGATGCTTGCTCTAGATGAAGTTGATGGTCTTGTTTCAGGCGCGATTCATACCACGGCGAATACTATCCGCCCTCCTCTGCAACTTGTTAAAACGGCTCCGGATGCAAACCTTGTTTCATCCGTTTTCTTCATGTTGTTACCTGATCAAGTGTTGGTTTACGGAGATTGTGCAATTAATCCGGATCCAAATGCAGAGCAATTAGCTGAAATAGCGATACAATCAGCCGACTCAGCCATCGCATTTGGTATTTCACCGAAAATCGCTATGATCAGTTACTCTACAGGAACGTCAGGCTCTGGCTCTGATGTAGAAAAAGTAAGAGAAGCCACCAAAATTGCGAAATCACGACGACCAGATTTAATTATTGACGGGCCATTGCAATATGATGCAGCCATCATGAAAAATGTTGCGGCGTCCAAAGCTCCTGATAGCCCTGTTGCAGGGCAAGCTAATGTGTTTATCTTCCCTGATTTAAACACGGGTAATACAACTTACAAAGCTGTTCAACGAAGTGCTGACTTAATTAGTATCGGTCCTATGCTTCAAGGGATGAGAAAACCCGTTAATGATTTATCTCGAGGTGCATTAGTCGACGATATTGTTTACACTATCGCATTAACCGCTATTCAAGGGAAGCAAGCCCAAAATCATGAACATTAAAACCTTATTACCAAAAAGTGTAATCTTAAAAACAGGCATTATCGCTATTTTTGCACTCACGATTGCCGCATGTGGCGATACTCAATCTAAAAAAATGCCCGAAGAAGTTGCGTTAGAATTTGTAGAAGCAATCTATAATTCTAAAGATATCGAAACAATCAAAAGCAACTCAGTCAGTAAATTGGCAGGCTTGGTTGACCATTACCGCAGTATTAAAATGATTCAACGTCATGTCATGGAACTGACACTCGATTCTGCCACAATTCAAGTTACTGAGGTGGGTGGAGACTTTTTTAGAAAATCTAAGAAAGATACCAAAATAGAGTTACATATACGAGGCAAGTATAACGGCGGGTTAAAAGCCGATGATAGGTTTTTACTTATGACCTGGGAATCGAATCGTTGGAAAGTCAAACGGATTTCCAAGTCGTAACAAAAAATTCAAAAATATTTAATCGCTGAACCCTTGTTCAGCTTTTTTTTGTGTATAATCATATATTAGCTAAACTGTAACAAGTTGTTGCCGATAAGAAATATGAAGGGACTCAGCTGCTAATTAATGCATATAGATTAAAACTAAATATTAAATTTGGTTTTATAACTACTATGCTTAATGCATACACTTTTACTTTTACTGAGATCCCTATGAATATTAAAATCAAATTACTTATGAGTACAGCCTTGCTCATCGTCAGCATGGTAATGATGTTATCCCTACAATTGTATAGTGTTAGTACATTAACTCATTTGCTTGAAGGGGTTGAAGCAGTAGACAGTATTGATAAAGGTGTTCTTCAACTGAGACGTAATGAAAAAGATTTTTTGGCACGTAAAGATCCTAAATACATAGCAAAGTTCAATAAAAATATAGACCTCATCAAAGAAGATAGTTTGGCTTTAAAAACTGTATTTTCCATGTTCGACATGCCGACTGATGAAATTAATAGATTTAATGACATCATTTTGCAGTATCAACGCATATTCTCAGAATTAAATACTCAACAGCAAAAAATAGGTTATTCATCTCAGCAAGGCATTCAAGGAGAATTGCAAAAGACTGCAAATAGCCTTTCTCAGTCCATTAAGAGTGACGACTTTATTGCATTGAGTCAGTACCTAGCACTTAGACAGATCGAGAAAGATTTCTTACTAAGTAATGATATAAATGCTTTAAAAACCGTGAAAACACAACTCAATAAATCCTCTGTACTTAAATACAAACATGCCGCGCTTTTAAGGGCTTATGAGTCAAAGTTCATCGAGCTTTATAATGCAAAAAAAGCTTTTGGTTTTAATCAAAAATTGGGAATGCTTGGTAAACTAAGAAAAACCGTGCATTCAACTGAAAAGATACTCAAGAGTATTGTCGAGACTAATAAAAATGAAATTATAGCGACTGAAGAGCGTGTAACTCTTATTGAAATAGTCATGTTTATAATTATGTTAGTTGTTGTTGTTGTTATCTCCTTAATGACATCTCGTAGTATCTTACAGCCAATCGATGCTTTAAGAAATTTGATGATAGAGATTGGCAAAACCAAAAATCTGTCATTACAAGCGAGTGAAGAAGGAAATGATGAAATTTCTGACATGGCTAAACATTTCAACCAAATGGTTATTCAGTTTAAAGGCCTCATTGGTGATGTAAATACATCTGTACTCGCGTTAAATCACGCCACAGGCCAACTTGCTACCAATATAACAATCACCACTCAAGGAGTTCAAAGCCAAATGGGTGAGACTGATATGGTAGCTACAGCCATTACAGAAATGGTCGCAACAGTCGATGAAATTTCAAAAAACACAGCCGATACAGCCACTAAAGCTGAAGTAACGAATAAAAACGCTATTGCAGGGCAAAAGGGTGTTGAAGAGACAATTGAGCAGATAAACAAATTATCAGCCAACTTACTCGATTCAGAACAAGTTATCACGGCATTAGAAACCGATAGTCAAAGCATCGGTCAAGTACTTGACGTAATTAGGGGCATTGCCGAACAAACTAACCTATTAGCACTAAATGCGGCAATAGAGGCTGCACGTGCAGGTGAACAAGGAAGAGGGTTTGCTGTGGTTGCTGATGAAGTCAGATCGTTAGCGAGTAAAACCCAAGACTCGACAAAAGAAATTGAATCAATTATTTCTCAATTCCAGGGACGTACTTCGGAGATTGTTGATTTAATGGCAACATGTAGAAATCAGGGAGAGAAGAGTGCAGCTCAAGCGTCAAGCACAGGTGAAATGCTTATCGAAATTACCGAAGACGTTTCTGTTATATTAGGCATGACCACTTCAATAGCAGCGGCGATCGAAGAACAAAGTGCAGTAGCCTCTGAAGTTAATAAACACGTTGTCACTATTCGTGACGTAACTGACGAGACATCAGAACTCTCTGATAAGAACAATATTATGAGTCAAGAGCTAGCAGATCAATCAGAAGCGCTTCATCAAGCTGTTAAGCAGTTCAAAGTTAGTTAATACTATTATTTTTCAGACACCACCTTGACTAAGATGGTGTCTGATTATTGCTAACGCTTTCTTTTTAATAATCATTTATACATCCACATCATCGATTTTATTCTAATTCCCCCTGCTCGCTTTCGCCATTATTCAATTGTTATTAGACCCCCTAATCTACTGCCCCAATAATGGACAGATGGATGTTGAGTACTGATTAATATCAATTTTATTAAATCATCACCCGCTGTGCAGGGTAAAATTAACGATAACGGCATTGCCCTAATCCCAATGGCCTGCATTCCTCGGCAATGCAGGAGCACCTTGTTCAAATAAATTATTCCTTAGCACACAAGATAAATTACTTAATGAAATTGGTATAAGACAAGATTTGTATTAAGGTATATTTAAAATATGACAGATAAATAACATTCTATAGGTATTTTTGTAGTTTTAATTAAATAGTTACTAAAGGGAACGTGGTTAAATACTATTGAAGTCAGAAAGGGAAAGATAATATACAGTGTTGTTCAAGTTATTTTGGATGTGATTAGTACTACCTATTAATCGGTTCAATCAATAAGATATTAGCAGAGGAGTCAAATCTAAAACTGGGCGAAAAAAGTTAATACTCACAATATATATGAGTACTAACTTTTTAAAAAATAACGTTTAGCTGTTATTCTTTCGCTTCCAGCTGCTCTACGCGAGCTTTTAGCTTTTGACCAGCTCTAAAAGTTACAACACGGCGCGCCGAAATTGGAATATCTTCACCCGTTTTAGGGTTACGTCCAGGACGCTCTGCCTTGTCTCTTAGATCAAAATTACCGAAGCCTGATAATTTAATTTGTTCACCATTTTCCAAACAGCCTCTCAGCTCTTCAAAAAATAATTCAACCATCTCCTTGGCTTCTTTCTTACTAAAATCCAAATTTTCAAATAGATGTTCTGCCATTTCGGCTTTAGTTAAGGCCATATTTTAGTCTCTTAGGGTTGCACCAAATGATTCATTAGCTGCGGCGACTGCTTTTTCCACAACTAATGCAATGTCTTTATCTTCTAAAGTACGTGTAGAATCTTGCAAAATTAACGCAATTGCGAGGCTCTTGTATCCATCTTCGATACCTTGACCACGGTATACGTCAAACAAGTTTATGCCAACTAACTGATTTTCGCCAACATTTTGTATGCTTTTTATGATTTCTTTTGCATTGACCTCTTCTTTTACTACCAATGCTATGTCACGACGATTAGCCGGAAACTTAGACTGGGCAAAGGATTCAGGCAGTTTTCGTTGCAAAATTGAGGCTTGAGTTAGCTCAAATACAATGGTACGACCATTTAGACCAAGCGCCTTCTCATGTTGCGGATGAATAGCACCAATGAAGCCAACTGATTCACTATTAACAAATATTTCAGCAGATTGACCTGGATGAAGTGCATCAATATTAGCTTTCTTAAACTCAAATTGCTCAATGTCAGCAGTTAATTCCATTAGTGCTTCTAAATCACCTTTGAGATCAAAGAAATCAGCAGCTTTGTTTTCGATATCCCAATGTTCATCACTCAAACCACCAGTAATAACACCTGCGATCATAGGATCTTGTGAAATACCATGCGTGCTATTTTCATCAGGGTAAAATCTAAGACCCGTTTCAAAAAGACGCACACGGCCTTGTTGACGTTTTTGATTATTGCTTACTGCTTGAAGTAGTCCGGTCCATAAGCTCACACGCATAACAGACATGTCAGCTGAGATTGGATGAGGTAATACTTTAGCCGCTAATGAAGGAAATAAGACTTGCTGCTTTTTAGGGTCAACAAAGCTGTAAGTAATTGCTTCGTTAAATCCACGAGTTACTAACACGTTACGAAGACTCGCAACATTGAGTTGTTTCTCTTGATGAGGACTCATCACTAGCATGGCTGAAGGAGATACATTAGGGATGTTGTTGTAACCAAACACACGAGCAACTTCTTCAATTAAATCTGATTCAATTTTAATGTCAAAACGATATGATGGCGATACACACTGCCAACCATCTGCTGTAACAGTCGTAGGAATGCCAAGACGCGTTAATATCTCAGTCACTTGGGCATCAGGTATAGAAATACCTATAATGCGCTCTAAACGGCTGCGACGTAGCTCTACAGAAGCAGAGACAGGGAGATCAGCGTCAGACACTGCCTCAACGATTGGTCCTGCTTGTCCACCAACAATATCTAATAAAAGAGACGTTGCACGTTCCATAGCATCAGATTGTAATTTTGGATCTACACCACGCTCGTAACGATGTGAAGCATCAGTATGTAAACCGTATTTTCTAGCTTGGCCTGCGATAGCTAATGGCGCAAAAAATGCGCTCTCAAGGAAGATATCTTCACTTGAATCACTAACACCACTATCTTGCCCACCAAAAATACCTGCCATAGCCAATGCTTTAACTTCATCACTGATTAATAACGTATCTGCATTTAACGAAACTTCGTTGCCATCTAATAAAGTGAGTTTTTCACCATCAGTTGGCATTCTTACGTCAATGGCACCTTCAATTTTTGACAAATCAAAAGCATGCATTGGATGACCAAGCTCTAACAGAACATAGTTCGTTACATCAACAACAGCATCAATGCTGCGAACACCACTACGGCGAAGTTTTTCACTCATCCATAATGGCGTAGCGGCTTTAACATTAATGCCTTTAATTACACGACCTAAATAACGTGGACAAGCACTAGGTGCACTTAGCTTGATTGCTACAGTATCTTCAATAGTTACAGGCGCAGGTGCTATTGTTGGCTCAATAACGTCCATTTGATTCAATACAGCGACTTCACGTGCAAGTCCTTTAAGACCTAAACAATCAGCACGATTGGCCGTTAAATCAACATCAATAGTGACATCGCTTAGTTGAAGGTATTCACGAACATCAGTTCCTACTGGCGCATCTGTTGGCAATTCCAAGATTCCGTCACTATCATCACTCATGCCTAATTCACTAAATGAACATAACATGCCAAATGATGGTTGACCGCGCAGTTTGGCTTTCTTGATTTTAAAATCACCCGGTAATACCGCGCCAACTTTAGCCACTGCAACTTTAATACCTTGGCGACAGTTTTTAGCACCACAAACAATATCGATTAACTCATCGTCACCGACATTAATTTTAGTTACTTGAAGTTTGTCAGCATCTGGATGCGGACCACATTCAATCACTTCACCTACAACAACGTTTGTAAATTCAGCGGCAACGGCTTCAACATCGTCGACCTCTAAACCAGCCATCGTTAATTGGGCTGATAATTCTTCGCTACTTATTGCTGGGTTAACCCACTCACGTAGCCATGATTCACTAAATTTCATGTGATAACCTTATTTAAACTGTTTTAGGAAACGTGCATCGTTTTCAAAGAATGAACGTAAATCATCTACGCCATAACGCAGCATTGTTAAGCGCTCTACGCCCATACCAAAAGCGAAACCTGTGTATTCTTCAGGGTCAATGCCTACTGAACGTAAAACATCAGGATGAACCATGCCACAGCCTAAAACTTCTAACCAACCATTCTTACCTTTAACATCTACTTCAGCCGATGGCTCAGTGAACGGAAAGTAAGATGGACGGAATCTAATTTCTAAATCTTCTTCGAAAAAGTTATTCAAGAAATCGTGCAAAATACCTTTGAGTTGAGTGAAACTTACGTTTTTATCAACCATCAAACCTTCAACCTGATGAAACATTGGCGTATGCGTTTGATCGTAATCGTTACGATATACCCGACCCGGTGAAATGATACGCAATGGTGGTTTCTCAACTTCCATTGTACGAATTTGTACACATGATGTTTGAGTCCGTAAAACCGTTTTAGGGTCAAAGTAGAAGGTATCATGATCGGCGCGGGCCGGATGATGTGCAGGAATGTTCAACGCATCAAAGTTATGAAAGTCATCTTCAACTTCTGGACCAGCTTTAACACTAAAGCCAAGTTCACCAAAGAAACTCTCAATACGCTCGATCGTGCGATTAACAGGGTGTATTGTGCCTGCGTTCAAACGACGACCAGGTAAACTAACATCAATAGATTCTGTCGCCAGCTTCTCATTTAATGCTTGTGTACGTAATACGTGGCCTTTTTCAACAAGTAACGATTGCACTTGTTGTTTCGCTTGGTTAATGAGTTGCCCTGCTTTTGGACGTTCTTCATTAGATAGTTTTCCTAATGATTTTAGCAAGTCAGTCATTTTACCTTTTTTACCTAAATAGGTAACGCGCACTTGATCTAGTGTATTTAGATCCGTTGCTTGAGTAATTTCAGCTTCCGCTTGCTTAACAATTGGTTCTAGTTGCTGCATTAAGCTTTCCCATAGTAATGGTTTGTCAGTAATTCTTCTCACGCTCTTAAATTGACAGTAAATTAAACTATCTTAATTGCGCTAAAAAACATTACTGGTTAATTAAGTTGACAAAGGTGGGGATTCTACGTGATAGACGGTGTAATAGCTAGGCTAGGCCGTTGATTTTTAGTCAAACAAATATTTATTCTAACGTTGTTAGATTTAATAATGATGATATATCTAAACTACGTGATTAAAATCCTATTCTTAGCAGAGGTATTCATGAAATGAGTTGCTTCTAAAGGGCGGTATCCGTAAAATCCGCCCACTAATCTATCCATTCCAAGGCACAGACATGCAACAGTCGATTACACCATCAATCACATTAAAACCCGGGCGCGAAAAAGCCCTTAATCGCCGTCATCCTTGGATTTTCTCAATGGCGATTAAATCTGTAAATGGCAACCCTGAATCAGGCTCAACTGTTGATGTGCTAGATAGCAAGGGAGAATGGCTCGCCAGCGGTGCTTATTCACCTGAATCTCAAATTAGAATCCGTATCTGGTCGTTTGAGCAACATGTTGATATTGACAGAGCATTTTTTGTTGAGCGTATCACAGCGGCTGCACTGGCCCGTGCAGAGTTAATTATCCAACAAGAACTCACCGGCTATCGTTTGGTTGCAGCAGAGTCAGATTATTTGCCGGGTATCACCATCGACCATTATGATACAACGCTTGTGTGTCAGTTACTTAGCGCCGGTGCAGAATATAACCGTGCTCACATTATTTCGGCACTTGAAACACTCTACCCTGAACACAGTATTTATGATCGTTCAGACGTTGATGTGCGTAAAAAAGAAGGCTTAGAGCCTGTAAAAGGCCTTATCAAAGGTGACGAACCGCTTGAGTTGACTACAGTCAAAGAGAATGGCGTAGATATCTTAGTTGATATAGTCAATGGCCATAAGACGGGTTTTTACTTTGATCAACGTGACAATAGACGCATCGCTGGTGATTTATGTAAAGGTAAAACCGTTTTAAATTGTTTTAGCTACACAGGTACCTTTGGCATTTACGCTTTAAAAAATGACGCTAGACACTTTACCAACGTTGATTTGTCTCAAGGTGCATTAGATATTGCTAAAAAGAACATTGAGATAAACAATCTTGATTTATCTAAAGTGGATTTTGTACAAGCTGATGTTTTTAAACTATTAAGACGTTATCGTGACGAAGGCAAGAAATTTGACGTTATCATTCTTGATCCACCAAAATTTGCCGATAACAAATCTCAACTGAACGGGGCATGTCGTGGTTATAAAGACATCAATATGGTGGCAATGCAGATTTTAAACCCTGGTGGCACTCTATTGACTTATTCTTGTTCTGGATTAATGCCAAGTGAATTATTCCAAAAGATTGTCGCTGACGCTGCGCTCGATGCCAGACGCGACGCGCAAATTATAGCTCGACTGTCTCAAGCATCTGATCACCCTATTGCTAGTACTTTCCCAGAGGGTTTTTATTTAAAAGGTCTGGCATTGACGATTCGATAGCATTAGTCAACAAACAGCTTTGCATGATAGTTTAGTCAATAAATCAAATAATTAATAAGGATAATAGTCGTTGAATAAAGTTACAGGGTTAACAGTAGATAGATTAGGATTTAATCAACATAGAGCGCAAACCCTGTTAGATAGCCATTCATGGCTAGATGCCGTAGGATTGACTTTAGGACAAGAACGCGCACAAAATGCGTTTAAGCTCTTTTCTACGCCGCAATGTAACGAGCAGCATATGATGGTGCTTGGTTATCCAGCCATCGACTCTAAAGCTTTAATTCGTGAACTTTTATTATCCAATCCACTACAAACAACTAACGTTTTTGACATCGTTTATTGTGAGGATGTCAGTAATTCACGACGCCCCATTTGTTTGAATTTACCTCAAGGACAAGGGCTGAAGTTTACCCGTTTAGTCCATTCGTGGCTAAAATGTACAGCTGTATTAGTTAACAATGATGATGATTCTAATTCTAATTCTAAGCATTACACGCAAGAATTAGAGCCCTTATTAAAGGTGTTTAAGCGATTACCCAAGGTGCTCACATATTTGTCTGAGCTAGCGAAGCAACTCGATAATGGCCATAGTTTAAGCCACCCTGTTCTTGTTAATAACTTTGTATCTCATGAGGCAGATGATAGTTTCCCAATCGTGTTTTGTGACAATCCTGATAGCATTAAGCTGTTTGGCGATATTGCGCACATAACAGAGCAAGGAACGACTGTAGCTAATCACCATTTGCTGCAACCAGGTTTGTTACATCAAGCCAACGGCGGTGTTCTCGTTTTACCAAGTGATCGTTTACTTGAAAATCCACAATTATGGTTTGAGTTGAAATCATCACTTTTTGATCGCCAAATAAAATGGACCAGTGCCAATCATTGGCTTGATCCAGAAGCAATGCAATTACAAACTCAAATTATATTAGTTGGTGATGCCCTTTCTTATAAAGGTTTTTTGGATCTAGACCCTGATATTATTCAATTATTTCCACTGATTGGTGAAGTAAATCATCAATTTGCCCTAGAGCAAGATGAAGATTATTTGAAGTATGCAGGATACCTGCAAAACATTACGCGCCGCGCCAACTGCAGCGATTTATCGACCAATGCGTTAGTCGCGTTAATGAATTACTCATCTTCATTAATTGAGCATCAGCAGAGAATGTCCCTTGATAGCGCCATTTTTAAATCCTTAATACAACAAGCACAAGTTTTTGCACAAGATAAAAATACCATAGATGTACAACATGTTTTAGAGGCTATTGACGCTCACAATCACCGGAAAAACCGTATTGCACAATACAGTTTTGAGTCCATTAAAGATAAGCAATTATTATTAATAACCCAAGGGCAAGCCGTGGGTCAGATAAATGCTTTATCTGTGCTGGAAACTGATTTAGATAGTTTTGGCGAACCTTCACGTGTCACTGCAGCCGTTTATGTTGGCGGCGGTGAAATTGGTGATGTAGAACGCAAGGTAGAAATGGCTGGCAATATTCACGCTAAAGGGGTTGCTATATTGACCTCTTATCTACATCAAAAATTTGCTTTAGAGGAAGAGATCCCTCTAGATGCTAACCTTGTTTTCGAGCAATCGTATCAAGGTATTGACGGCGACAGTGCAGCCATGGCGAGTTTATTGTGTTTATTATCTGCATTCTCTGACAAACCTCTTGAACAAGGTATTGCTGTGACGGGTGCTATGGATCAATTTGGTAATATCTTAGCCATCGGCGGCGTTAACGAGAAAATAATTGGATTTTATAATGTGTGTAAAACTAACGGATTTCACGACAAGCAAGGAGTTATTATTCCTGCGAGTAATATTAGCAACCTTAATTTACCCCCAGAAATTTTAGAAGCTATTTCAAAAGAACAATTCTCAATTTACCCCGTTGAGCATATAGAGCAAGCAATCGCTTTATGCTTTAGTCTACCTGCGGGACAAGTAGACAAGGAGGGTTGTTACCCTGAAAAATCGTTATATGGTGCTATAGAGCAGCGTATTGACGACATCAATCATCCTCAACCAGAACGTCGCTCACTATTTGCAATGTTAAAGTTTTGGTAATTTTCGCTCATCGGAGTTGTTAAGCTTACAAGTGTTCGCTAATCTAGCTCCAAATTAATACAATGGTTTGAATAATGACTAATAAATCGAGTTACACAAGAGAAGATCTTCTAGCAAGTGGCCGCGGTGAATTATTTGGTGAAGGTAATCCACAATTACCAGCACCTAGTATGTTAATGATGGATCGCATTGTTAGCATGAATGAAGATGGCGGTACATTCGGCAAAGGCGAAATCATCGCAGAATTAGACATCACAAAAGATTTATGGTTTTTTGACTGTCACTTCATCGGTGACCCTGTAATGCCTGGTTGTTTAGGTCTTGACGCTATGTGGCAACTGGTTGGTTTCTACCTCGGCTGGGTTGGCGGTAAAGGTCGTGGCCGTGCGCTGGGTGTGGGTGAACTAAAGTTTACTGGTCAAGTATTGCCAACGGCTAAAAAAGTAACGTATAAAATCAACATGAAACGTGTGATTAACCGTAAACTTGTTATGGGTCTTGCTGATGCAACCATGGAAGTTGATGGGCGTGAAATTTATAATGCTAAAGATTTAAAAGTAGGTTTATTTAGCGATACTAGTGCTTTTTAATTTAATGATTTTTAAATGGCGCATTATGCGCCATTTTTTTGCCTGCACTTTGATGACATACCAACTTATCGATATTACCGTAACAGCATAACCATTTCTTTATCCTGTCATAATTTCTACGATACCAATGGCAATCCCTTGTTTATCACACAACGGACTGTCCAATTACAGGACTATAAAACATCGTCTAAATAGTCATAAGGTTGCAATGGTACATCTACTGTAGGGTGACTATCTGATGAAATTAATAAAGCTCCATCATGATGGTTTCCGATTAAATTACTGATTATCGAACTTGTATCAACTGTGCCATAGACTTGGGATAGGTCAACACCATCTAAAATAATGGTCGAAGAAATATCATCATCACCTCTAGCGCTAATTGATATTGTAGTTCCGTCCTCTGCAAAATTAAAGTCTAGATAGTTATTTATCGTCTCTAACGTCTCACCAATAAGTAACTCTGACAAGTCTAATTTATCCACATTAGGATCGAAATTAAGTAGTGTTCCGGTTCCTGAGTGCTCACTCGTGAATATAAAGCTCTCACCATCGTTAGTCGTCTCAAGTTTAGTATCGTCTAACCCTTGAATGGTTGTGGTTTGGGCATCTAAGTCTTTATAGGAAAACCACACATCTGCCATTGCTTTCTCGCTGCCATCAAGTCCGGTATAAGACCCCTGCTCACCAATAATGTTACCATTACTGTCAATAGTACTTGGCGTCGAGGCTAATGACATTTCTAACACACCAGCTTCTTCAAGGCTCATCATCTCATCGGCTTGAGATATTCCATCTGAATTACTGTCTTGCCACACTTGTAGACTTGCGAATGCAACATCTTCACTATTTAATACACCATCATGATTTGAGTCCAGATCACGTAATGCATCATAGCCATCGATTGCTCGCTCGCCGTCACTCTTAAGCATGTCTTGACCAACCAATTCGGACGAGTTATTGATAATTCCATCACCATTATTATCAAACACTAGGAGTCCATCGTCTTTACCAACCCAGCCTGTTTGTTCTAACGTACCGTCGTTATCAATGTCAAATTTAACGCCATGTTCAAGTCCTATGGTTTCTACTCCATCACCATCAAGATCGATAATAATAGGACACCGCGTCATATTAACCGTAAAATTAACTGTAGAAACAAAACTAGTTGCTCCGGAATTAGACTCTAAAGAATGAACTGACAACGTCATATTATGACCACTGGTTTCATTAACGTTTGCTTGAATGGTGAGAGTTGAAAAATTCCAACCGGAAATATCAACTGAATTGTCACTACCGTCAGCTGTGAATACATGTGATGAGTCACTTGTATCTCGAATAACAAAACCATCTTTAATACCGCTAAGTATCGCAATTATGGACTCTGAACCATCATCGTCATACAACGTGATATCGGGCATACCTATAGCAATTTGCACATTAGCTCGACCACTGATATCTACCGTGCTTTCACTAATTTTAACCCCTTCTGCCAGTCGGTCTTCTTCATAAACTATTGATACTTGTGCTTCATCCGTAGAGAAACCATCTGAAACTTCATAGGAAAAAGAGGTTGTGCCATCAAAGTTATTATTGGGTGTAAATGTTAAAGTACCATCATTATTGATTACGACTTGCCCATTCACAGCGGTCCCAACACTCGTGATAGTTAATTCATCACCGTCTTCATCAATATCATTAGCTAACAATCTTGATTGCTCAAAAGTGGTCACATAAGTTAAGTCAATATCAGCGCTATTTGTATCTGTTGATAACATATCGTCTACGGCAATCACTGAATCATTCGCATCACCGATAGTCACCCTAAAAGTTTCAGTCGAGCTACTTGCACCATCAACATCTCTTTGAACAATAACATCAATAATATTTCGGGCTTCAAAGTCTAGTTGGGAAGAGTCTCTCACAGTAACTCGCCCTGTGACTTCATTTATAACGAATGGCCCACTAATTACCTCATTACCATCAGTATCCACAATACTATAGCTAATGTCGCCGTTCACATCATTGAGATCGGCATGAATACCAACTTCAGTGCCGTTAGTGACATTTTCTGGTAGTTCATTACTGATTATTGTAATGTCATTAAATGCTAGCTGTTCGAAATTAACATATTGATTATGAACAGAATCTGTCGATAATTCCCATTCGCTCAACGACATATTGATTCTCACCGCGTCATGACCTGCTCCGCCGTCTGCCGAGCCTGTTAACGCCGCTTCAAATTTTACATAATCTCTGTTTGCACCAAGATCTAAAATGACATTTGCTTGCTCCGATATCACGACGTGGTCTTCACCGGCCCCTGTATTCATATCAACTAAATATGATGCTGTATGTCCCACCTGTGCAAGACTGAATAAATCATTGCCACTACCAGAGTCGATGTTCAGCCCGTAAGCGATTCCTGTAATTTCAAGAGAGTTATTCCCGTCACCTAAACTAAGCTCGTCATCATCACTGTTTGTCCACTGTGTTGAACCCAAGGTAACCGTATCATCACCGTCGCCAGTGGTTAAAAACCGTGTATAACCACCAACATCAAGAATATTATCACCATCACCTAACCGCACGGTTGATACGTTTGTACCAACATCAACAGTATCGCTGCCTGAGCCTGCCACAACCGAATTGGCTGATGTTCCCACTGTTAATTCATTTTCCCCATTACCTAAAATAACATCAGCAACACTTGTACCAATGTTGACGGTATCATTGTCATTACCTACGGACACATTACTTGACACACCAGCGGCAACCGTTAAATCATTCGCTCCGCTACCTAAGTTGATTGACGACGATGAACTGTAGATATTTACCGTATCTTCCCCCTCTAGGGCGGTGATGGTCCCTGCTACATTACCTTGGGTAGTAAGTGTATTATTGCCTGTTCCTAAATCGACAAACCCTGATGTTGTTTCGATATAAACATCATCGTTACCGACACCTGTGGTAATATTTTGCGCCGAACCTACCACAATATTGTCGTTTCCTTCGCCTGTAGAGATATTCTTAGCAGATCCATTTTCAATCATTATAGTGTCATCACCACTACCACTAGTAATATCACCAGATACTGATTTTTGAGCCGTTAAGGTATTAGTACCATCACCTAATTCAAAATTCCCATGGCCTTCTAGTGATATGGATATATCATCATCACCGTCACCAGTTGCCACATCCACTAAATAGCTCGCAGTATGACCTACTTGAGCAAAGGTGAAAGTATCGTCGCCATCACCAGATTCAATATTAAGACCGTAAGCGATACCTGTCACCGTCAGTGTATTATCACCATCACCTAAGGTCAGCTCATCGTCATCACTGTTTGTCCATTGAGTAGAACCCAACGTAACGGTGTCATCACCATCACCTGTAGTCAAAAATCGTGTGTAACCACCAACGTTAAGAATATTATCACCATCACCTAACCTCACGGTTGATACGTTTGTACCAACATCAACAGTATCGCTGCCTGAGCCTGCCACAATCGAATTGGCTGATGTTCCCACTGTTAATTCATTTTCACCGTCACCTAAAACAACATCTATAACACTGGTGCCAATGTTCACACTATCATTATGATTACCGACTGAAACATTACCTGACACGCCATTACTGACTGTTAATTCATTAACCCCATGACCTAAATTAATCGATGATGACGTACTCAAAATATCTACAGTATCAGCGCCCTCTAAGGCGGTAATGTCACCTGACACATTACCTTCTGTCGTTAGAGTATTATCGCCTTTACCGAGTGATATTATGTCAGCAGTTGTTCTGACAAATACATTATCATCGCCATCACCTGTGGTTATATTTTGTGCAGATCCTGTTTCAACTCTTATCGTGTCATCACCATTACCACTACTAATATTACCAGATATTGATTGTTGAGCTGTTAAGGTATTGTTCCCATCACCTAGAGAAAAATTACCATGACCTTCGAGTGAAATTGTTACATCATCATCACCGTTACCAGTTTCTACATCCACCAAATAGCTTGCAGTATGACCTACTTGAGCAAAGGTGAAAGTATCGTCGCCATCACCAGATTCAATATTAAGACCGTAAGCTATCCCTGTCACCGTCAGTGTATTATCACCATCACCTAAGTTCAGCACATCATCATCACTGTTTGTCCATTGGGTAGAGCCTAAAGTAACGGTGTCATCACCATCACCTGTGGTTAAGAATCGAGTGTAACCGCCAACGTTAAGTATATTATTGCCGTCACCTAAATGAACCGTTGATACGTTGGTGCCCACGTCGACAACATCTTTACCTGAACCCGCTACAATTGAATTAGTTGATGTACCTATGGTTAGGGTATTTTCCCCATCACCTAACATTACATTAGTGACACTGGTACCAATGCTGGCAGTATCATCACCATCACCTAAAATGAGATTACTGGTAATGGCAGTTGTGATCTGAACGTTATTAATGCCATCACCTAAAGACACATCACCGCTGACTTGTTTTGATTCAACATAATCATCACCATCTAGTGAAGTTACATTACCAGAAATGTTTCCACCGACAGTAAGGTGGTTGTCACCAGTCCCCAAATCAACTGAGTCCGTCGTTAAATTGACATAAACAGTGTCATCACCTGTACCCGTTGATATTGCCTTTGCTGAACCAATTTCTACATTGATGCTGTCATCGCCTGCACCTGATTCAATAATTCCAGTTACATTTTTTAATGTAACGGTTAACGAATCATCTCCTAAACCTAAATAAATGTTAGCGTGTGCATCACCAGAGACAGTTATCTCATCATCACCGCCACCAGTATTAACATCTACTAGATAACTCGCTGTATGACCGATTTGATTAAAAATATATCTATCGTTACCTGTCCCGGAATCTATATTTAGGCCATAGGCAATGCCTGATATCGTTAGAGAATTATCGCCATTCCCCAAATTAAGCATATCATCGTCGCTGTTAGTCCATTGAGTAGAACCTAAGGTTACAATATCATCGCCATCACCAGTGGATAAGAAACGTGTATAACCACCCACTGAAATTACATTATCACCATCACCTAAATGTATTGATGACACATTTGTACCGACGGTAATATCGTCAATACCATCCCCACCTTCAACTAAATTTGCACTAGCTCCTATAGATAACTGATTATAGCCTTGCCCAAGCTGTACATCGATTGCCGATGTCCCGATACTGATTACATCATCATTATCGCCTGTTGTTACAGTACCCCCAACAGCACCAAAAACATTTAAAGTATTATTACCAGCACCTATATTTAACAGGCCTGAAATACTTCCTACGGTTATTTGATCATTACCTGCTTGTGATATTACACTGCCGCTTACCGCCCCACCCGCAACGAACACGTTATTTCCATTACCTAGATCCACTGCCTCTGTTGATCCTGCAACGTTAACTACATCATCACCGCTGCCAGTGTTAATCGCCTTAGTCGAACCTTGGTGCACAATTACAATATCGTTGCCATCACCAGTCGTTATTGAGCCAGAAACTGAGCTTGTGGTTACATTTAATACGTCATCACCACCTCCAAGGGATAGGTTGGTATGAGCAGCACCAGTAATTGTTATATCGTCATTACCCTCCCCAGAATCAAGTTCAACAAGGTAACTTGCAGTATGACCTATTTGATTAAATGTAAAGGAATCGTTACCAGCCGCTGTCGTAATATTTAGACCATATGCAATGCCTGTAATCGTTAAATGATTATTACCACCACCTAAATTAAGTTCATCATCCTGGCTATTTGTCCATTGAGTTGACGCTAGTGTAACCGTATCGTTTCCATCTCCTGCGTTTAAGAATCTCGTATAACCAGCAATATTTGCTGTATTATTACCTTCGCCTAAATTTAAGGAACTGATGTTGGTGCTAACTGTAACAATATCATCCTCATTACCAAATACAGTCGGAGTATCAGTATTGAGTGAATGTTCAAGCTGAGAATTAGTAAAGTTAATCGTTGTATTATCGTTGAAATTAATACGTTCAAAGTCTGAAATATTACCTTGAATATTATTATCATTTGCATGCCACTGGGCTTGGGATATATTCAGCGTAATCGAGTCAGTGCCTTTGCCACCGCTTACCTTATGATTGACATTACCAGTAACAATAATCGTATCATCACCAGAAACACCATAAATATTACTGCCCGTATCACCAGAAATTGTTAACGTATCATTACCATGGCCTAAATTAATTCGCGCACTATTTCCGCCAATCGTTAATACATCGTCCCCGTTGCCCATCAGAATTTTATTATTTGCGTTACCATTGATAACAACGACATCATTCTCTGCACTGGCAGTGATGTTTGCTGTAGATTCACCGATGATAGTTAATTCGTTGTTGCCATTGCCCAGACTTACAACATGATTTTGGTTGCCGTTGATAATAATTTCATCATTACCAGCCAGGCTTTTGAGCATTGCATTCGTAGACCCTTCAATGATTATCTGATCGTCTGAATCAGAAAATGAAGGCGTATTTATCGTATTTGTGAAATTATTAATTTGAACATCATCATTAAATATCAATGTTTCAAAATTGGTGATTAACCCTCTAATTCCGTCCAAATTATACGACCATTGACTAGAAGATATGTTAATAGAAATACTATCTGTTCCTGTCCCACCATCTATAACATTTGTCACCAAACCTTCGATAACGAATAAATCATTGCCGTCACCTAATGTGATTTCCCCCATTGTATTACCATCAATTTGAAGTGTGTCATTACCACTGCCCGTGTTAATGGCATCGGCATCTCCATTGATAATTAATGCATCATTGCCAGCGCCAGTGTCAATTTCACCTGAGACATCACCCTTAACTGTCAAATGGTCATTTCCTTCAAAAGACGTCAGGAAGCCAGAAGAGTCACCTTCAATGTTTAAACGATTATTCCCATTTCCTAAATCGATATGGCCACTATTATCAAAGAAAAGTGAGATGTCATCGTTACCACTACCGGTAGAAATATTAAGAGAGTTACTGCTAGCTATGGTTATTTTATCGTTGCCATTTGCAGTATTAATGCCCTCAATATCACTATTAATAAAGTCACTATCGAGTGTAATGTTTTCGCCATCACTAAAATTAATGGTTTCAAAATTTAGAACTAAACTTTGAATATCACCAACATTATTCTGCCATGCTTCTTGAGACATATTTAGGTTTATTGTGTCCTCTCCATGGGAACCATCAATAATATTAGTGACTGCACCTGTAATAGTGATCGCATCATCGTTCTCTGACAGCAATAGTCCACTGCGATCTATCCCTTCTATTGCCAGCTCAATTGCAGGGCCATTAATAAGTTCAATTTCAAATGTTTCTTGTTTACGCGTTCCGTCTGTACTTTCGGCGAGAATGGTAAGACCGTAAGTTGGATATATATCAGCATCAATTAGTACTGAATTATTTACTGAAACCTCACCACTATGACTGTTTATTTTAAACAATCCTGCGTCTATATCCGTTTGACTTAATGCGTAAGTAACAACATCTTCAATATCAGCGTCAGTTGCTAAAGCTGTAATCCCAATAAGTGTGTCATTTTCTGCGTATT
>Ga0209395_1003167_pt1 | contig 20712 bp, 22 predicted proteins | sample GOMGulsemesocosm_3_FD_184635 | JGI IMG/M metagenome (GOLD analysis project Ga0209395, IMG submission 184635) | Methane-oxidizing microbial communities from mesocosms in the Gulf of Mexico - GOM9D Gulf of Mexico (SPAdes) (version 2) | ecosystem: Environmental > Aquatic > Marine > Cold seeps... | reverse complement strand
TTGCATTTTTAGAACCTGTTGACCAGTTTGCTAGATCACCATTTTGCGATACTTGCATTGCACCCAGCACACAAATATCGATGTGTTGGCCGCGGATCATGGCAAAGCTATCTGCATGATGAAAATATGCTGCACCTTTAACTGCTGTTACTGGCTTTTTACCCGCATTAATTAACTCAGCATCCTCAGAGCCCACTTCAGGTGTAGGTCCCATGCCTAATAAACCATTTTCTGTGTGATATATTACTTCACGACTATCTGGGACATACTTTGCAACCAACTCTGGAATACCTATGCCCAAATTTACATAAGCGCCATCAGGGATATCTTTAGCAGCACGCTTGGCCATTTCATTGCGATCCCAGCCAACTTTGTTTAAATCAGCGACTTTACTCATGGGTAAGATACTCCCTGCGCAATTAATTTAGATTCTTGTTGAGGATCGCTGACTGTGACAATGCGATTCACAAAAATACCAGGGGTTATCACATGTTCAGGCTCTATATCACCCACTTCAACTTGCTTTGTTGTTTGTACAATTGTGGTTGTTGCTGACATTGCCATAATAGGTGCAAAGTTACGCGCTGTTTTATTAAATGTCAGGTTGCCGTATCTGTCTGCGGTTTGCGCTTTAATTAATGCAAAGTCAGCTGTGATTGCTTTTTCGAGCACATATTTTTTACCAGAGAAAGCAGCTTCATCAAAACTGCGATGCTCTTTACCATCGGCTAAAATTGTACCTACTGAGGTTGCAGTGTAAAAACCTGGTATGCCAGCGCCACCAGCACGGATCCGCTCAGCTAATGTGCCTTGTGGTACTAATTCAAGTTCTATCTTGCCAGCATTATATAAATCAGGAAATACAGTAGAATTAGCCGTTCTAGGGAAAGAACAAATCATCTTACCAACCTGACCATTTTCAATGAGTGCTGCTAAGCCCACATGGCCGCTGCCAGTATTGTTATTTACAACAGTTAAGTTTTTTGCTCCTTGGTCAATTAATGCATGTATCAATTCAATTGGACTACCCGCTTCACCAAATCCACCTATCAATACCGTGGCACCATCAAAGATATCTGCAACAGCATCTTTTACACTTGCAATAGATTTATCTATCATTACAACTTCCAAAAACGATATGTTTTGTAAAAAAGCGCGAATAAATTCCCGCTATCATCATTAGTTCAATTTTTTAGCCAGTGCCGCCGCTAAATCATGTTCGATTTGTTTAAGCTCATCAGCAAAGAAGTATTCTTCAGTATCAAATGGCGTTAAGAAATCTATGGTATTTTCTGTTTCGTTAAATTTGGCGTGAAATACTTTATCCATCCACTTCATATTTCTGGCTTCAGTAAACTTCAGGGCAAAACATTTTTCACCACCGATGTCTGAAGTGCCTAAAATAGCCAATTTACCAGCAGAAATAGTCATTGAAATATGTCGAGAAGGGCGGTTAATTGAAGCTAATGAGCGATATACTTTATTAAATATTTTCTCAATATCAGCAAGTGGAGCCGTATAATAGTGATGCTCGCCAGTAGGCCGTGCACAATACATGGAATGGAAGCCGACACACATCATGCCTAGAATTTCAGCTAAATCTATCCAGTTTTTCGCTGACTTATCGATATCAACTTTACCATTATCATCTTCAAATAAGCTGATATGGTTCATGATTGGGCTTTGAGAGCGAATATTAACACCATGGTCTTGTAACCTGCGAATTGCTGCAATGGTACTTGGGTTTAATAACTCTCTAGGAGTTGAGAAATGCGCCATCCAAGCTAGTTGAATTCCGTTATCACGCAATAAATCAAATACTTCTAACATGCCATTATATTTATCACTTAATATCATTTCAGGTTGAAAAGTCAGTGAACGCGTAGCTAAGCGCACATTTTTAATATGCAATAAACTTGGATCTTCAATCAAAGGCATGATGTATTGTTTTAAACGACTTGCAGGCATATAGCCACCATCGCCACCTGTGATCAGTAAATCTGTAATTTCTGGATGTAAACGTACATAGTCATGTATTTGTTTAATATCTTTTTGAATAAACATATCTTCATCACCACGTACTTGCGCATGACGAAAACAGTATGTACAAAATGAAAAACAGTTCTGTGTTGTTTTATCAAATATAAGCTGACATTGTGGGTATTTATGTTGAGAGCCATCTAAAAATTCAATTTCACCCTCACTGTTTTCGAACCAAGCTTTATTTAATTGCTGATTACCATCATGAGGATTTGTTAACTCAGTATAATCAATCGCAACTTGTGTACGTGCCTTAGCACTAGTCGCAGCACTATATTTTTGTGTGGTTTCATCATTGATCATTTTTGGTTGCGGAAAAACCAACTGAAACACTGAGTCAGTAGGATAGTCTTCCCAATTAATACTATTTAATGAGTGGCGAGTTGCTAAAAAACGATATACTTCAACAAAAAATTCACGCTCTACAATATGGCCTATATCGATACCATTTGAATTCAAAATCCCACACACTTCTCTAAATCCAGATAAACCTGAGTAATGTTCTTTATCTGTAAATAAAAAAGGTTTTTTCTCCATAAAGCCAGAGTGTTGTGGGTACGAGGCATGTAAACGACTTAATAAACCAACAGGCAGTAAATTCTCTTTTCTTATTGTGTTTATTATTTCTTCAGAATAACCATACCTCAGCATGCTATCGTCTATATCTTGTAGAGATACCACTAAATGATTTGTTTTATTTATAATGTGAGATGGAATTACTTCAACAGCAATATTACTTGCCTTGCTTTGATCACTCATTTTATCGCCCTATGAAATGAATTAAAAATAGAATGTTTTTTAACCTTATTCTTTATGGGGATATATGAGAAATATTTAATTTTTATTCCAGATATAGCTAAAAACTATAGCTTGATATAGATCAAATAATCACATTTATAGATAAGTTAACCTGCTTAAAAACCAACCATATAGCAATCTATCTATGGATTTAAGAGCACTTAAGTATTTTGAAGCAGTATATGAACACGGCAGTGTGAGCGGGGCCGCTCGGCATTGTTATGTTTCGCAACCTTCAATCACGACTGCAATACTGCAACTTGAACAAACCTTATCGACCAAATTGTTTAACCGACATGCCAGAGGAGTAATACCAACTGCGGCTGCTAAAAAGTTATATCCCTATGCCAAGGATATGTCAGGAAAATCGAAAACAATCCTTAGCTTATTTAAAGATGGACCCACTCCAGTTCCTGTCAGATTAGGGATTATGCGATCATTAGGTGCTAAACGAATGAGCCTGCTGCTTACTAAGCTCAATGACAAAATCGATAATTTAGAAATAACTTTGGTAGACCCACACGAAACTTGTGATGCACGCGTTGTACTAACGCAATCGGTCAATACCAGCGAAATCTTTATGCCTATTTTTAAAGACGATTATGAACTTGCTTTACCTAAGCAGTGGGTTATATCAAAAAAATCAAAAATTTCACTAATGGACCTTGCGAACTTACCCTTTATAAATCGTAATCCCTGTGATGCATTAGATAAATTGAAATTACAACTTGATATGTTAGATATTCAATTTCAAACTCGAGCAAATATAAGAACAATAGAATACGCTTGGCAGCTTGTCAGTGCCGGGGTGGGAGCTGCGTTATTACCAAAATGGCAAGAAATTATAGATGCAGACGTAATTACATTTAAGCCAATACAAGATATCAATTTTTTTAAAGAAATAGGCCTTGCATATAAAGAAGATAATAAAAATCATCCGCTGGTAACCGCATTAATGGGTATTTGTACCAATTAAACAGCGTAAACTAGTGCATGCTTGCATTTTATAGGTGCAATTGATTTCAAAAAAAAGCGCAACCAACTGAATTAACATGATTATATTTTTGGCACTGCAATTGCTACTTCAAACTCAGGTGAATATCAAATCACTGAAAATAGTTTATATAAACATTTGATTTCATAAATTAATTTTTATAAAAGTTAATAAAACACGGAGAAATGTTAATTAACTTTTAACGAGACAAGTTTAAATCATATAAAGTTCAAAATATTTCTAAATTATTTCTATAATTTGATTTTAATCAATTTATCACCTACAAATAGGCGTATCTTTAGCGCCAAGAAGTTAATAATGAGTTCAAGTAGCAAGTCAACTAACTAGGTGATTAAAATGAAAAAAGTAATCTTCTCTGTATCTAAAATAGTTTTAGCGCTTTCAAGTGTTTTAGGCATGAGCCAAATGGCTATGGCAAATCAAAGTCCATCATTAACCGATGCTGTTGCAGATGGCACTGTAAAAATCAATATGCGTGCACGTTATGAAGCTGTTGATGAAGATAATGCAAAAAAAGACGCTAATGCAGGTACTTTACGCACGCGATTAACTTACAAAACAGCTGATTTTAAGGGTTTTAACGTACTCGCTGAAGTTGATAATGTGACAGCAATTGGTCAATACAATAGCACTGATAATGGTAATGCTGATTATTCAGTAGTTGCTGACCCTGAAGGCACTGATGTAAATCAATTTGCATTAGGCTATAAAAATGGGGGTTTAAAAGCAACTGCAGGCCGTCAACGTATTTTACATCAAGGTCAACGTTTTGTTGGTGGTGTAGGCTGGCGTCAAAATGAACAAACTTATGATGGTTTACGTGTTGAGTATGCTTTAAGTTCTGCACTTAACTTTGATTATGCATATATCCATAACATTAACAAAATCTTTGGTAATTCAGATGGAAAACCTGATGCACATGGTGCATTCCAGTTAGCGAATGTTAATTTTAAAATTAATAAATCGCATAAAATTACAGGTTTTGCTTACGACCTAGATTATGATGCATCAGCCGATAGCTCAACACAAACTTTAGGGTTTGATTACAACGGTAAATTTGGTCCTGTAAATGTGCATGCAAGCTATGCAACACAATCAGATACAGCAGATAGCACAAAAGACTTTAATGCTGATTATTATGCTGTAGATGCAAGCATAAAAGTAAGTTCATTTAAAATTAAAGCGGGTGTAGAAGTATTAGGCAGTGATAATGGTGTTGCATTCTCTACACCACTTGCGACTTTACACAAATACCAAGGTTTCGCTGATAAGTTCTTAGGGTCGCCATCTACAGGTATTCAAGATGTATTTGCAGGCGTTGCAACTAAAATTGGCCCAGTTGCAGTAAGTGCAACTTACCATGACTTTACATCAGATGTAGATAGCATAGATTACGGTTCTGAACTTGATTTAACAGCTAAATACAAGTTCAACAAAAAAGTGACTGGTTTAGTTAAGTATGCAGACTATAGTGCTGACGCGCATTCTGTAGATACAAGCAAGCTTTGGGTTATGCTTAACGTTAATTTTTAAAAAAATTAATTCCCACGCCAACAACCAAGGGCTCAATAATTGAGCCCTAAATGATTTAAATCATGAAAATATACCATAGTTCAAATTCATACTAGCTTTATTTATAAACTATCATTATATTGAACATAAGATTTTAACAACTCCGAGCCTTTATACCTTCGTTCCAGAGCGTTCAAGGAATTCTGGCCGTGATCACGTTAGTTTAAAAACTAAGTTGATCACCAGGGTTTAAAAAGAAATTTTTAGACCTCCCACTACTTGGAAAGGTGTTGACATGCTACAAGACCCACAAGGGCGTAAATTTAGTTATTTACGGCTCTCTATAACAGATCTATGTAATTATCGCTGCAGCTATTGTTTACCCGATGGCTATAAATGCGATTCTAAACCAGATTATTTATCTCTTGATGAAATAAAATTGGTTGTTGCTTCTTTTGCGCGCCATGGCATTAATAAAGTACGTATTACCGGCGGAGAGCCCAGCCTACGACGCGATTTGCCAGAGATAATTACAGCGATAAAAAATACCCCAGGCATTGAAAAAGTCGCTTTAACAACTAACGCTCATCAACTCGATCGAAAAGTACAACAATGGGCTGATTGCGGATTAGATGCAATCAATATCAGTTGCGATAGTTTAGATGGTCGCATGATGAAAGCGATTATTGGCCGTGACAATTTAGCTGAAATGATGGCAGGTATCGACATTGCCCTTAAAAGTACAATCAAACAAGTAAAAATCAACGCTATTTTACTAAAACAATATAACTACAAACAACTAGACCAATTAATTGATTGGGTAAAAGATACCCCTATTTCACTGCGTTTCATTGAACTGATGCAAACAGGTGACAATAAAGAGTATTTCAAAGCGAATCATGTAAGCGCCGATGAAATAGGTAAACGCCTTGAAGGAAATGGTTGGGCTCAAATTTTACGTGGTAAAAATGCAGGACCTGCAAAAGAGTATTGTCACCCAGAGTATGATGGTCATGTTGGTTTTATTGCGCCATATAGCAATGATTTTTGCGCCAGTTGTAATAGATTAAGAATATCCTCGGTTGGTAAATTACACCTATGTTTATTTGGTGAGTCTGGTTATAGCTTAAGGGATTTACTTGTTAAAGGCCGCGAAGCTGAACTTGATCAATTTATCGCAAACGTTTTACAAGATAAGCCTGATACGCATTTTTTACATGACGGCATTTCCGGTGGTACAACTGATCTAGCCATGCTTGGAGGCTAAGTTATGGCTCAATCTAATCAAACACACTATGGTTTAGTACTTGCTGGTGGCCGTTCTTCAAGAATGGGCACAGATAAAGCCATGCTTGTTAAAGGCAATGTTAACTTACTTGATAATGCAAAACTTTGTTTATCAACGAGTTTATGTCAACAGGTCTTGATAAGTAGAAATACCGAACAAGGTATACGTGACCGCTATTTAGATAAAGGCCCTCTGGCCGGTATTGAAGCCGCAATTGAACATGTACCAAATGGTGCATGGCTAAGTATCTTACCCGTTGATATGCCACTTATTCGCAGCAGCGACTTAGTACAATTACAAAAAACAGCTGAAGAGTCACAAAATGCTGTTTATTTTGAATCTCATATGTTGCCTTGCATTGTAAAAGTCACTGTTGATTTAAAAACATTTTTAAAAGATGCCCTAGATGGCAAATTTAGAAACTCAATTTACGCCATGCTGAAGACACAAAACGCACACACTTTGGTACAAGGCGAGCCGCTTTACTTAACAAATGCTAATACACCAAATGATTGGCAAGCTGTTAAAACTCACTTTTAATTAAGGATTTCCACTATGGGACATAAAACACCACAACCTTTTCAACCATTGCAAATTGCTGTTTTAACGGTTTCTGATACACGTGATGAATCAAATGATACATCTGGTGCAGCTTTAGTTGATGGTTTACAAACTGCTGGCCATAATCTAGCTGACAAACAAATTGTAATTGATGATGTTTATAAAATACGTGCAATTGTATCTCAGTGGATTGCTAGCGATCACATACAAGCCGTCGTTATTACTGGTGGCACAGGTTTTACATTTAGAGATTCAACGCCTGAAGCATTAACACCATTATTTGATAAAGAAGTGGATGGCTTTGGTGAGTTATTTCGTCAAATTTCTTATGAACAAATTGGTACTTCTACTATTCAGTCTCGTGCAATTGCGGGTATGGCAAATAAAACCGTTATTTTTGCAATGCCAGGTTCTACAAACGCATGTAAAACTGCTTGGAATGATGTCATAAAACAACAATTAGATGCCTCTCACCGTCCTTGTAATTTTGTGCCTCAACTTAAAGAATCTACCGTTGAGCTGTGTGAGAGTCGAGGTTAATATGGGCTTTACACACTTAAACGAACATGGCGAAGCCAACATGGTTGATGTAACTGAAAAAGCGGTTACAGAACGTATAGCACGTGCATCAGGACGTGTTTACATGCAGCCAGAAACTTTAGCTATGATCCGTGATAATGGTCATAAAAAAGGTGATGTTTTACAAGTTGCCCGCATAGCTGGGATCCAAGGCGCAAAAAAATGCTCAGATTTGATCCCATTATGTCACCCTTTAATGCTTACTAAGGTACAAGTGGATTTCACTTTAAATGAATCACAATCATGTATTGATATCGAAACTCTCGCTAAATTAGCAGGGCAAACAGGTGTTGAAATGGAGGCATTAACTGCTGCTTCTGTCGCTGCGCTAACAATATTTGATATGTGTAAAGCTGTTGATCCTGCTATGTGCATAAGTGATATCAAAGTTTTAGAAAAGCAGGGCGGTAAATCGGGTCATTACCAAGCCCAGTAAAATTGTTAAATATCAGGCTTAAACTCAATTGTTAAAGCCTGAATATATAAAGTATTCATTTAAAGGTTAAAAATGATAAAAGTATTATTTTTTGGAAGATTAAGAGAGTTATTAGATTGCTCTCAATTAGAAATCAAGAACTTTGAGCAAGGTACTGTTGCACAATTACGTATAGAACTTGCCAATAAAGGCACACAATGGGCTGAGTTTATCGCTGGCAATAATGCACTTGCTGCTGTAAATCAAGAAATGGTGGAAGAAACTAGCATGATTAACTCTGGTGATGAAGTTGCCTTTTTCCCACCTGTGACTGGCGGTTAGCATTATGATCAGCGTACAAGAAGCCGACTTTAATTTAAGCATACAATATGACATGTTACGTGCAAAAGATAATACAGATGGCGCAATTGTTACTTTTATAGGTCTAGTGCGAGATTTTAATCAAGGCCATGATGTTACAGGATTATTTTTAGAACATTATCCTGCTATGACAGCAAAGTCTTTAGAGAAAATATCTGTTCGTGCAAAAGAAAGATTTAAAGTAAACCAATTAGACATAATTCATAGAGTGGGGCAATTGGCCTTGGGCGATCAAATTGTATATGTAGGCGTGAGCAGTCCACATAGAGAAGAAGCATTTGCTTGTGCGCAATTTGTAATGGATTACTTAAAAAAAGAAGCGCCTTTTTGGAAAAAAGAAACCAGAAAAGAGCAACAGCAAGATGTTTGGGTTGAAACAAATAAAAAAGACAAAGAAGCCCTAAAAAAATGGCAATAGATGAATATTGCTATAACATCGCTATTTCAGTGCGTTTAAAAGTACTTAAAATATAAAAAGAGAACAAATAAAGATATATGCTAACAAGATTTTTATTATTATTAATCACGGTTTTTAGCTTTCAAAGTTCAGCCACTCCGCTTCGAATTGCGGTTGCGAGTAACTTTAAATTGCCTCTAAATAAAATCGTTTCACAATACCAAAAGAGTACAAACAATAAAGTAACAGTCTCATCTGCTTCTAGTGGTATTTTATACCAACAAATTAAAGCAGGTGCGCCTTTTGATGTGTTTTTATCAGCAGATGAAAACAGACCTATCATGTTAGTTGATGAAGGTATTGCATTAAAACAAAGCATGTATGTGTATGCACAGGGCCAACTGGTTTTTTATTCACCTAATCAAAAAATTAAACTAACACAATTAAATAAAACCAAAAATAAATTAGTGATAGCAAACCCATTGCACGCACCTTATGGTGTTGCAGCAAAAAATGTATTAAATGACATATTAAAGACGCCTTTTAAAGGGACTTTCATTACAAGCAGCAATATTGCCTCTGCTTTTCAAATTGTGCATTCAGGGAATGCCCCTGCAGGTTTAGTCTCAATGAGTCATATCGTATCAACTCAAGTTAATCAAAAAGATTATGTGTTATTAAACAATGCAAAAGCATATATTCCTCAAGCAGCAGTTATTTTAACGCGTACTAAAAAAATATCTCAATCAAAACAGTTTATCGCGTATCTCAAATCCAAAGAGGCTAAAAATATTATTAAGCAGTATGGCTACCAGGTGATGCAATGAATATATCGCTTGGTCCAGCAGAAATAGCTGCATTTTGGCTTACGCTCAAGCTGGCATTATCAACAACCATTATTCTAATGTTGATATGTATTCCCCTCGCTTGGTGGTTAGCTAAAAGTAAATCTTGGTTTGCCATGATCATAGAATCTATTGTTGCATTACCCATAGTATTACCCCCTACGGTACTCGGTTTTTATTTACTTATCGCCTTTTCACCGCAAACCTTACTTGGAGAACAATACCTTTCAATAACAGGGCAACAACTGGCATTTTCATTTTATGGTATTTTGTTTGCTTCTCTGATTTACTCATTGCCTTTTGCCATACAACCTTTGCAAGCAACGTTTTCACAACTCGATACTAGATTATTAGAAACAGCCCAATCATTGGGTGCTAAACCATTTGATGCCTTCATTTCAATTGTATTACCTATATGTAAAAACGGCATTATTAGTGCCGCCTTATTATGTTTTGCCCATACAGTAGGCGAGTTTGGCGTTATTTTGATGATCGGTGGTAATATTCCAGGTGAAACTCAAGTACTTTCAATAGCGTTATTTGATGCGGTTGAATCATTACAGTATGAAAAAGCCCATATGATGGCGGCTGGGTTATTAATATTCTCGATGGTTATTTTAATTGTAATGAATATTTTAAAAAGAGGGCAATTACGTGCTACAGATTGATTGTGCCATAACACTAAATCAAAGGCATTTTGAATATAAACAAAGTTTAGATCTTAAAAACCGCTGTATTGGCATAAGTGGAGATTCAGGCTGTGGTAAAACAACTCTTTTACGTATCATTGCAGGCCTTGAAACTCGCGCTATCGGCACGATTAAATTGAATGACGTCACAATACAAGACTCTAAAAATAATAAAATGCAACCCGCTTATAACAGAGATATCGGTTTTGTATTTCAAGATACACGGTTATTTCCACACTTAAATGTATTAGCTAATCTCAATTACGCCTTAAAACGTGCAAACAGTATACATTTTAGTTTAGAACGGGTAGTTGATGCCTTTTCACTTACACCTTTATTAAAGAGAATGCCGCAAATGTTATCTGGCGGCGAAAAACAAAGAGTTGCGATTGCGCGTGCGATTTTAAGCTCTCCAAAATTATTATTAATGGACGAACCATTAAGTGGTTTAGATTTAGCGCAAAAAAATGATTTATTGAAATATTTTAATCAAATAAAAACTGAGTTTAATCTGCCAATTATATATGTCTCGCATATTGAACAAGAACTTAACGAACTCAGTGATGAGATCATCTATTTATAACGTTAAAATCTTTCAACTGTAATACAGCAAATATTCCTTTATTATCAATGTTAAATTTAATAAAGGAATATTTTAATGAAACGTTTTATCCTGCTATCAGCCTTTTTTTTCTGCTCCCACATATCTGCTCACACAGAACAAAACCCATTAATAGGCACTTGGTATTTTATATCTGGTGAATATACAACTGAAGATGGCAAAGTAACAACAGTGGATAACAGTAAATTCAAAGCACTTAGAACCCACTCAGAAGATACTTTTTCGGCTATCAATATGGGAATGGGTATATATAAAGGCTTTATTGAAGGAAGCTATACAGTTAACTATAACAGTCATTCGCTTGCTGGTACTATCATTGAAAAGCCTCAGAAAAGTTCAGGTAATCATCTGATTGGTAAAATCTTAAAATTTGATTTTGTCATAGACGGAGATATATGGACAACGCAAGGCCAAGAATCTAATGTGTATATCAAAGAAGTATGGCGCAAGTTAGATTAATTTAGGGCACTGTTATGACACCTGCAATTGTATTTTTAAAAAAGCAAAAAGTATCATTCGATATTCATCAATACCAACATGAAACAGATGCTGCATCGTTTGGCATTGAAGCGGCCGATAAACTAGGTGTAGAACAACAGCAAGTTTTTAAAACTATCGTGCTTGAAACGGAACAAAAAAAATTGGTAGTTGCTATTGTACCGGTTGATAATCAGGTCAATTTAAAAAAATTAGCCAAAGCGTGTAAAGTTAAAAAAGTGATGATGGCTGATAAAACAAAAGTACAAGCCAGTACAGGGTATATATTAGGTGGAGTCAGTCCATTAGGTCAAAAAAAGCGCTTGCCAACCTTTATCAATGAGTCTGCTTTAGCTCATGATAAAATATATATTAGTGCAGGGCGAAGAGGTCTTGAAGTATCATTATCTTCGAATGACCTGTCACAGTTATTACAGGCTCAGTTTACTGATTTGGTATAAGGCTATTTATCAGTAATAGCTGTTTTACCTCAGTAATAACAGCTATTAATTTAATAAGTACTTATTCTGGTTTTTTAAACAATAAAGTAAAACGATCTGAATTACCCCTTACTGTTTTTCTACCCACTTCAAAACGTAGTTCATCATCTGATTTATAATGTAGATTTGAATAATCAACTAAAGTGAAACCCGCTTGTTGGATTTCTTTAATTGCAAGTACAGGATCAAAACGCCTGCCATTTTCATCATTCTTTTTTTGCATGTGTCTGCGTGTATGATCAACGACACCATAAACACCACCTGGCTTTAATGCTGTAAAAGCCGCTTTATTAATATTTAAACGTTCTTTTTCATCAAAGTTATGATAATTACGGAATGTTAAAACAGCATCTAAATCTGTTATTTCAAAATCAAGTTTTTCTAGTTTGTAATCAATAGGCCCAATAGCTTTAACCTTATCAAAAGGTTTTTTAGTCAATAAATTTTCACTCAAGCGTTTAGTGCCAAGGCTTAAATAAAACTGGCCTTTTTCTCTTAAAGCGGGCGCTAATAGTTTTGTATACCAACCACCACCAGGAATAATTTCTAGCACTTTCATATCTTCTTTAATGCCAAAAAACTCAAGTGTTTTAACTGGTTTTCTGTTGCGGTCTCTGTCTTTTTCTTTATCTGTTCGAGACTCTGAAGCCATTGCAAGTTTAATATTATCTGTAAAAGTACCCGCTAAAGCTGCAGATGAGGAGAATGTTGTTGCTACTAAAAAGGGTATCAATAACTTATGCATCTTACTTCCTTTAATCTATTGTTTAGACCTAAAATTCACACGTCAAATTGATTCATAAAAATACGCACGGCATTTTATCTTGATTATATAGATATCAATTTTGTGTAGGTTATCCGTAATGGATTTGCAAAGGTATAAAAGCAAGTACTTGATAATTAGTCTTATAATAAATCTATTTATCCCTTTAATAGAAAAATTATAGAAAAAATCAAAGACATATTTTAAGAGATTGCTTTAAAACTATACTCAAAATGAGCTCCTTGCTCTGTGGATAAACACTCAAATTTCCCATTAAGTGAATTGACAGCAAGGTTATATGAAATAGACAAACCTAAACCCACATGGCCAATATTTCTAGCCGTTGTAAAGAAGGGTTCAAGTATTTTTTTTGTATCTACTTTCTTAAGCCCGATACCATTGTCCTGATAGCTGACAGAAAAACTACGATCATGCAATTTTGAAATGCTGACTTTAATCACATTACCTTTTTTTCCCTCAAACCCGTGCTCAATACTGTTGCTGATCAAATTGGTTAACAATTGGGCATGACAACCAGGGTAAGTGATCAAATCATCATCCTCACACCCTGAAAACCTAACATCAACATTCTTACGTTTAAGTAAGGAGTCTAGAGTGAGTAAAATGCGTTTATAATAATTATTTAATGATATTTTGACCGGCTTTATCTCAGATTGATCCTGCGCTAACATTTTAAAGTTATCAATAAGCTCTACAGCTCTTCTCAAATTACATTCAATCAAAGGCAAGCAAGTTGTTTGCAGAGATAAAAATTGTTCCAAATAACTTTTTGATATTTTATTGTGTTCAAACTTATTTTGCAGCAATGAAAATGCTTCAAATAATGTGCTATGTGCAGTTATAACTGTACCAAGGGGCGTATTAACTTCATGTGAAAACCCTGCAATTAAATCTCCCAAAGCCGCCATTTTTTCTTGTTCGACTAACTTTTTTTGAGTGTGTTTTAAATCTTCTATGACATACTCTAATTGCGCTGTTCTCTGTTTTACTTTTTTATCTAGATTAATATTAACTTCAACAAGTTCATTATGTTTATCTAACCTCTCAATTTCTCCTCCTATACGGCCAGAGAATACTTTAAATAAAGTTAATGTTCTTTGCTCATCCTCTATGGGTTTAGTATAAAGAGCTACGATTAATCCCATGACATCACCAGTAGAGTCATAGAGCGGAGTACCTATATAGCCTTGAATTTTCATATCAACAAGAAGTTGATCTTCAGGATAGGCTTTTTGAATATCACATGGGAAAATACAAACAGTGTCACCAGAAATATCATCACAAGGCGTGCCTTTTAGATCATATTCAAAGTTATCTATCAGTTTTCCAGATGCTACAAGTGCAAGTGTTTTTGAAGTATGTTTTAAGCGATTAAATCTTGCTATAAATGTATAGTCTGACTTTATAACCTTATCTAATTGTAAAGTAATCGCAGAAAAAAAAGCATCTCCATAAGTATCTGAAACACCTTCGATTATGTCTTGAAGTAAACTTTCAACAATCATTGAGTTACTCACATTGAGTGATTACCCTATTTATCAAGTTTAGTATAAACGCATAAATATTTCGAAGATAAAAAGCCCAGAGACATGTGAGTAGATTGGATATCAACTTATAAGGGGTTTATGAAAGTAATTATTTTGGTGAGAGTTTAAAGTGAGGTATTAATATTTTTATAAAATAATAATACCTCATCGTTTCTACAAAAGAGAAACCGAGTAATTAGCCAATATGAAAGAACTAATGTTTTCTTTTTACGCCATTACGTACCATGTCTTTGCCTGACTCAAATACTTCTGTAGTAACCCATTTAGAATGAAGTAATTTTTGGCTTTTATCAAAAACGGCAACAAAATGGCGACCATCTGAGTTATTAGTTGCTAAACCAATACCTTCAACACCGTTTAGACCAAGACTACCATCTTCAACTGATAGTAAAAAACGCTCTAATTCAGCCAAATTATCAATTATATCTAGTTCGCTATTCATTTCTAATACTCTTAATTTTTAACTAACTGCAAATACTGCAGCTAAAGTTTTACCTGTGTCTATTTTACAGCTGATACTTGAAAAATTGAAACTAAAACTTATTAATATTTAACAAGCATTACTCTAAGCCACTAATGCCTAAATATAAGCCTGAAATATATGAAATCATCCAAAAAGCCCAAACTAATATGCTAAATCGGTGAAAATTATTTAATAATTTAACATCGTTATTTCGAATTGCTAAAAAGGCCCAACAAAAGTGGAACATCATTAAGAAAAGTCCAAGGAAACCTGAAATTGAATGAGCTGTGAATATTAGATGGCCGACATGCAAATACATTAATAGTGTACCAAGCGTGTCAGTTATGACACCTAAACCAAACATAGTAATATGCCATTTTTTTAATTGTTTATGACAGTAATCATTCCAAATACCGACTGAATAAATAATAAGGGCCAATGTAAAAAATATAGCGCCCCATAAAATAAGTAGACTCACTGATTTATCCTTTGAAAATAAAAAGGATTTTAATCTAACTGAGAATCAATTGCACTTAAGATGTTTTATATATTAAAAAAATGCAATATGACACAGTTACTTAAGATAATAATAAAAGCCTTTTACGTAAATCTGAGTCCATTTTCTCAATTGCATATCGAATCGTAGCACGAGCCATCTTTGTGAAGTTTGCTTCTATATATACAATCACATCATTTTCATGATGCACGGATGTCACTTTTAATAACCAACCAATGCTTTTTTGCACATACTCATCAGGGTCATTAAGTAGTAAGTCACAGTTTTTGAAAATTAACTTTTTATCTAAACAGTAAGTTGATTTACCAATTTTCCTGTTTATAAATTTAACCCAAACAACATTGCTCGCTCGACGACACCAAGATACTTCTGAATATGCCCAATGTTGAGTTTGTTCAATTAAATGTGGTCGAGTGAGTAAAAATTGATAAATGGTTTTAATACATAAATCATCTACTAAAGACCAATTAGATGCATAATTTTCTAACCAATACTCAAAACGCAATAATAAATCATCATTATAATTTTTCTTAACAAACTTATTGATCAAACCAAAAGCGAGCATAACTTCTTCACTGTAATCCGCTTTATTCAGTAAACTCTCAGATAGTGAAAGGACTTCATTTGCAGTAAGCTTATAATGCTGTTTATGAAAGTTAACAATAATTAATTTTATGTCGCATGCATTGGCGCCAATGCAATGTATCCCTTTAGGAAAGTAACGTTTAGTCGCTTTAGCCTTTAATGAAGTGCTCGCTTTAGCAAGGCTGGTTTTCAACTCTTGTATATAGGTTTCATTTTTTATCATAATTAAACATACCACACTAAAAATCTAAGTTTTGTTGGTAGAAATTAAACTTGGTTCAATAAAGTATCGTAAAACAACACTTTTACAAGCCAAAGTGATATTTTGTACAAATTTCAAATTGATTGATGTGTTTTTATACACTTTTTGGTAAGAAACATCGTGCGCGTACTGTGAGCGGGTGCTTATTAACTAATAAACATTTGACTTGAATATTTTATTTTTGATTAAAACTCTACAAATGATCTTTATTTTTGCATTAATTAGTCTTCTAACAAAATAAGATCCTAACTCGAAGGAATTAGGATCAAATAAACTAAAATAACATTTAACTAATTGTATTATAATAAAAAATTAAAGTTCTAAGTTTTATACGGGCTGATCTCAGATAGCATAACTTGATGCCTATGAGTTACTTTTCCATCTACATCTTTTAATCCAAATGAAATTGCGGGATCTTTTTTAGCCCAGTCAATTAAAATCTCTCCATAATTAACCTGGTTGGTGAAGTTACCCACTCTATGGGTGTTTGGACTAACATGTTTCCATTTTTCAGTTAAACCAGAGCTAGTAACTTCCCATAAAGGGTAATCAACTAAATTATCGACCTTAGACACTTCTCCCCAATGTGTATCACCACTAATGATAATTACCCCATTCACTTGATATTTATCAATTAAATTCATTAAACGCGCACGATCTTCAGGATAATTTGCCCATGACTCCCAACCAGTAAACTCTGGTAATAATTGAAGGCTAGAACCAATGATTTTAACAGCAGATGGTTTTTGTAACTGTATTTCTAACCAATCCCACTGGGGCTCACCTAACATAGATGCTTTTTTATCTTTGTGGATTTTATATGGGCCCATATTTAAAGGTTTTCTTATATCTTGATATTCGCTGTTTGTTACGGAAGCAAGTTTTGAGCGGTTCCAACGTAAATCAGGCAAAATAACCTGTACTTTTTGATCTACCTCTCCATACATATACGAGGTGTATATACCATCAGGTCTGGATCTTCTTACTGAGTTTCTATCTTCATTAAAAAAATCTAACATGATCTGACGACTCTCTTCCTTTTTAGCATATTCAATACCCGCGTCATTTTCGCCAAAATCATGATCATCCCAAATAGCAATCACTTCAGTATTATCTTTTAGTGTTTTAATGCCGGGAATTTTTCCCAGTTGTTTATATTTATCAGCAAGTAAGTCCATATCTTCAGTATCACCATAAACATTGTCACCAAGAAATATAAATAGGTCTGCGTTTTCTTTATTAATCGCGTCTAAAATCGGCATTGGTTTAGTTTGATTACCACAGGATGCAAATATGATTTTCTGTTCTTTAGAGTGCGCTAAACTTGTAAATATTAGCACAGCCGTAACAACGGATAATATAAGGTTATTTTTCATATTCAGTCTCTATAAACTTGCATGTTTTTGATGTTTGTTAAGAATGAAATTAATGGGCTTACCTGCGCTAGTACTAAACGCTTTTACATCTTCACCAAGTATACTTAAAACAGTGGCAGCAATTTGATTTTGCTTTACTTCGTATGGCGTTGCAGTAATACCAGATGATTTAATATCAGGACCAATTGCAGCCATCCAAATTTGCTCTGAACCAACAATGCCTTTTTTAAAATCTTTTAAATTGGCTAAATAACCCGTAGTCGCTTTTGCTGAAGCATGGTGTTGCCAATCCTGAGCTGTTGCACCACGTCCATGATCTGTGACGATTAGCATCACAGTATTGTTTTTATAACCCTTTGTTGTTTGTATTGTATGCCATAAATCTGCCAAATATTGATCGGTACGTTTTGCGGCATAAAGATAATGATCGTAATGACCATCATGGGCAAAATCATCAGTTTCTCCCAATGCGATATAGGTCACTTTTGGTTTGTTTTTAAGTAAATTATGCTTTGCAAATCTATATGTGAATGAATCAAGTCGCACATTGTGCCAAGGGCTAGGGATTTCATCTTGTAATGTATTTAACAATTGACTATAGCTATCTTTGTCTTTTGATTTATCAAAACCCGCGTTGACTGCTAGTTTACTTCTATCAGTATTAATGATGTATGGAAATACATCCCAACTTGCAAAAGAAGCTATTTTATTTTTATATTCTTTTTGCTCATTTAGCCATTCTAATATAGTAATATTTGGATTATTAAACTTCTTATTACTATCGATTTTAGGATCAGCAAACCCGGTTAAAATTTCACTATACCCAGGGTAAGAAAAATACCACTCATTTGCCACAGACATGTATGAATGATTGTCTCTATCTCCAATCACAGCACCTTCGGTTACCATTTTTTGCCAAAAGAATGGCATCAATTTTTCACGGCGGATTGTTATATCTTGGTGCCAAAAATCACTTTTAAGTTGTTTTGGATCAGATACAAATTTTTCATTATTTATCATTCCCAGCTGTGCACCATTAAACACTTCTTGCCAACGTAAACCGTCTATTGTGACTAAAACAACGTTATCAGCTGCAATTGTTATAAAACTTGCACACAGTGCAAATGCATATAATAAATTTTTAAACATTTTTATACCTTAATATAAAAGAGCAGGGACAAGTCTGCTCTTTTATTATGTTACAAATAAACTAGAAATTAGCTGTGAAAGTTAAACTCGCAGTACGCGGTGCACCGATAAAATATGAACCTTCGATACCACCCGCTAAATAATCTTTATCAAATACATTACTTACAACAAACGATACATCCATTGAACTGATGCTGCCTGCACCGATTGGAATTGCATATCCTAAGTTAAAGTCAACAATAGTCGCGCTGTCTAATACGTCAGTATTTTCTTTATCACCGAACCTATCTGATGTATATTTCATGCTGCTACCAAAGCGTAAATCACCATTAAAATAATTCGCTGATAATGACAAAACATCCTCAGCAGCACCCGCAACTTTATTACCTGCAGTGCCATCAGCTTCAGATATTGAAGAACTTGCATATTCAGAGCGGTTATTAGTATACGAGCCTAATACAGACCAATTAGATGACAGATTATAAGTCGCACTTAACTCTAACCCCTTTGATTCAATACCGCCGTCATTGCGATAAGTACCATTTTCACCATCATAATCTGGTGCACCCGGTGTATTGGCAGAAATAAAGGTAATACGGTTATCAAAATTAATTGTGTAGGCAGTAAGAGATAGATTTAAGTCTTGTGTTTGGTAACGTAACCCTAAATCAATATTGTCCGCCGTTTCAGGTGCTATTTCTGATAAATCAGCAAGGCCTGATTCTAATATTTCATCTTTTATCGCGGAGAAATTTTGGCTATATCCGGTAAATACCTCTAATGAATCTGAGATATCATAAACAGCACCTAAACTTGCAAGTAAATCTGAGTCACTATTTATGCTGCCAGTTTCTTTATCAATAAAGTTATCTACACGATTTATATCAACAAGATACTGCTGTATGCCTGCATTAACAGTTAAATCGTTAAAATTAATGTTATCTTGTAAATACCATCTAAAAGTTTTAGTGGTATAACTTCTATCATATTGTGTACGGTAAGCATCTTCGTCATATGCAGGACCTTGGCTTGCATCTATGATTTCATGCCAGTCTCTTTGCTCACTTCTGTCTGAATTCTCAAACCAAAAACCCGCCTTAATATCATGCTGTTCCATTTCTAAATTATAGTTTGTTGTAAAACCATAACGATTTTTTTGATAATGGGTATGGCGATATGACATAACTGCTACTGCATCATCCTGATAACAATCTGGATGTAACATAGGGTCGCCACCATATTCAGCAGTACAGTTTTCATCTGGCTGTAATGGTTTTCCATCTGAGTCCGTATAAGCATATTTTATAGTACTGCCACCTTCAACATCTTCATCTACAATGTTGCCTTCGGCATCTACAGCGGCATTCATATAAGGTGGCATCCAATCACCACGACCTTTATTTACATGATAATAAGGTGTGAATTGAATAGATGAGTTATCAGATATTTCATAATCCAACTTTACATAAGCCAGGCTATTTTCGCGTAGGGTAGACCAACCTTCTGCAAAGTTTTGATCATAATAGGGTGTACCAGTCCAATCACCAGTGAGTCGATCTGAATCAGGATTTTCATTAAACTGCGCTATAGAAACACCATTATAATTATCTTCTTGCGCATCATCATAAGAAAAGCGTGCTGTAATGGCTAAATCACCCACCCAAGATTCTAGCTTAGCTTCAAAATGTTGGCGCTCAGCTCCTGCATTTGAGCCTTCATCAATCCAACGCTTATTACTTGTTTGAGAGTAGCTAAACATCGCATAAGTATCTGGTGCTATTTCACCAGTTTCATGGCGAACAAAATAGCGAGTTGCATCATGATCAGCATTTGTATAAGCAAAAGTTGTCATTTGCTCTTCACTTAAGCTTTTTGTAATAAAATTTAAGTTTCCGCCTAAAGCTTCTAAC
>Ga0209395_1003166_pt1 | contig 20713 bp, 16 predicted proteins | sample GOMGulsemesocosm_3_FD_184635 | JGI IMG/M metagenome (GOLD analysis project Ga0209395, IMG submission 184635) | Methane-oxidizing microbial communities from mesocosms in the Gulf of Mexico - GOM9D Gulf of Mexico (SPAdes) (version 2) | ecosystem: Environmental > Aquatic > Marine > Cold seeps... | reverse complement strand
CTGATGCATACAGTTTAATAGCAACTTTTTTGACTGTGCTTGTCTTTGGTATTGAAGTGGGTATCAGCGTTGGCATTATTGGCTCTGTTATATTAGTTGTCTATCGTGCTAGCCATCCGCATATCGCTATTGTTGGGCGTGTGGGAAATAGCCAACACTTTCGAAATATTAAGCGTCACCAGGTAAAAACAGAACAAGACATTTTAGCCATTAGAGTGGATGAAAGTATTTATTTCTCAAATGTACAATGTATCGAGGACTTCATTCTTGGAGAAGCAAAAAGTGCTTCCAGAATAAAGCACATTGTACTTATCTTCAGTTCAGTCAGTTTTGTTGATACAACCGCACTTGATGCGTTTGAAGCGATGAAGGTAAAACTGGAAGAAGCATCAATAAAGTTACACCTTGCAGAAGTCAAAGGCCCCGTAATGGACCAGTTAGAGCAGACTCAGTTTATTGAGCAACTTAAGCCTGGGCGGATTTTCTTTACCACGGACGATGCCTTTAAAGCTTTATCTGCTGAGAGTTAAGCAAAATAATTATTTTATTTTTGTTTAAAATTAATCATTTCTCCATAATTAATCATTAATATATCGATGGGTTAACCATGTGACTAAGTCGGCTTGGATAATATCGCGTTGAGATAGGGCGTGTGTATATTGCCTTCTAGTATCAAAATGATTAAGGATAGAGAATGAAAGCAACCTTGTATGTATATGGGGCAGGTAGTATTGGAGCGTTACTGGCGTGTGGCGTTTTATTATTGATTCAAACTTTGGGTTTAGCGCATGTGATTAATATGCCGAGTCTCCCATTTTTTTCTGAAGCTTGGTTGTACCCAAAAATAATTTGGGGTGGTGTGTTTTCTCTTTGTTTTATGCTGCCTTTTATGAAAGTAAATACGTTAGTAAAAGCGGCTATTCTTGCTCTTGTTATTAGCTTTGTTGAGCTCTTCGTCGCTCTACCCTTTAGCCTTTATAAGGGGGCTTTAGGGTTAAATGTGGGGATCTTAACCTTTGTGTTTATTCTAATATTTAACCTTCTCTGGGCGTTAATAACTGGCTTAATACTGAAGCTAGCCAAATAATTTATCACACACTAAGGGTGTTTGTTTGCACGAATGGTTTTGAGAAGTTGATCACTGTGCTGACATTCACCCGTTAACGTTTTTCTTATTTCTTCTTTACTTTTTTGCAGCGCTAAAATTGTCTCGTCTATTTTTTTTTCTTTTTGTTGAAGGTGCTGCGTCATGAGTCCTTCGGTTAACTTTTTGGCAAAAAACAAATCCGCTAAGCCTTTTATTTCCTTGAGGGTAAAACCCAGCTCCTTGGTTCTTTTTAACAAAATTAATTGCTCAAGATGGGCGCTTGTATACTCTTTATAGCCATTATTTGAGCGTCTAATATCCGCCAGAAAGCCTATATCCTCATAATGACGGATGGTATCTTTTGTCATGCCTGTTTGTTGGCAAATCTCACTTATTCTCATTTCAACCTTGACCGTTGCCTATACCCTACGGTTTATCATGCAATGAAGGAGTATTTATGACAACAAAATTTAACTTAACATGCCCCGATGGCAGAACATTAGCGGTGACAAAGTATGAAGCAGGAAGTGGGAGGCAAAAACATTTCATTATTATTAATTCGGCATTAGGGATTAAGCAGGAATATTATCAAAAAATCGCTCACTATTTGCAAAAACAATCCTGCACTGTCATTACCTGGGATCCCAGGGGGATCGGTGGCTCAGGTTTAAAAAACGTAAAAAAAGACACCGCCAAATTACGTGAGTGGGGCAGCCATGACTTAGAGGCTATTTTGAATTATGTGGTTAAACAAGGTTGGGTTCAATGGCAAGATATTCATTTGATCGGGCACAGTGCGGGTGGGCAATTGGTAGGTTTGTGTCCTTCTATTCATAGAATAAAATATTTATATTTGATTTGTTCAGGTACAGGGAATTGGCGACTATATTCGAAAAAACAGTGGCCAAGAATGTTAGCGGCTTGGTATCTATTAGTTCCTAGTGTATTGGCTATATTTGGTTATATTCCTGCCAGATTGGGGGTTGGCCATGACCTTCCAAAAGGCATTGCTCAAGATTGGCGGAATTGGTGTCTCAATAAGGATTACCTTTTTTCAGATAGCAGTATTAAACAAACATTTTTCAGTACATTTGAAGGAAAGCTTCATGCCATTGGCTTTAATGATGATGTGGGTTTCACGCCAAAAAGTACCATTAATGATCTGATAAAGCGTTTTACCAATGCCCAAAAGACCCTAGAGGTTTATCACCCGGCTCAATTGATGCAAAAAAAGATAGGTCACTTTGGATATTTTAAATTAAAGGATGAGTCGGTTTGGACGGAAACCTTATTAAAACCCATTATTGAGGCATCATCAAATAATCAAAAATGAAGAATTAAAACTCTGCTAAAGATGAATGGTTAAGATGATTTACGCCTATAGTATAAGAGGTCAGCTAGAGCCTTCTATTAACTGTGGTGGTTAGATGAATCTATTATCGCTAGTCTCTGTTTCCAAAGTGTTTTGCTTTGCGTTTTGTATTTTTATGTCATTACCTATAATGGCAAATTGTATTGCTGTGGTAACGGCAGGTGGTGGCGATGGCTTTTGGGGAGAGGTTAGAAAAGGCGCAGAGTCGGCGGCGAAAGAGTTAAAAATTAAAGTTGTTATAAGAGGGCCTGCAGACGAAGTGGATGAAAAGGCCCAAGCCAAGATTATAAACTCCATGATGAGCTTAGGTTGCCGTGCACTGGTACTTGCTCCTAATAGTAAGGAACGAAAACTAGATGTAGCCCGTCTTAAAAAAGAAGGTGTTTTTACGGTATATATTGATCGAGATATAGGAGGTAAGCGCGTCAGTGTTATTAAGACGGATAACTTTGAGGCAGGCTACTTAGCAGGTTTAGAAATGGCTAAAACCTTGCTGATTTCGGCTAAAAGACGAATTGTTCTTTTACGTATGGATAAGCTTGTGGTGAGTACTAGCCGGCGTGAAGTCGGTTTTTTAAAAGCCATTAGAGAGCAAGGGCTAGAGCTCGTTTATGACGGCTATATTGGAACGACTATTAGTCAAGCGCGAATAAAATCCTATCAAATACTGTCCAAGTTGAATGCTTTTGAAGGCGTCTTTACACCAAATGAATCTACTAGCGTCAGTGTTCTTGCCAGTTTGAAACAATTAGGCTTGGAAGGCCAAGTTAAGCATATTGGCTTTGATAGTCATGAGCTTATGATTAAGTCAGTACAGCAAAAAAAAATGTATGGTTTTATCGTACAAGACCCTTTTTTAATGGGTTACCAAGGCGTTAAAACGGCCTATGCCGCGATGAAAGGTGAGTATTATGAGCAAAAAATTAGTGCCAGTGTTGTATTTGTTAATAGCAATAATATTACCCACAAAAAAATTCAAACCCTACTAGGTTTTATTGAATAAATAGCTCATCTAGAAAGGTTTGTTATCATTTTTCAAATCGATACCGACTCACATTTAAGCAAAGTAAATATGTTTTTCTCATCATGTACTTCACCTTTGTGTCGATAAAACACACAAATTATGGATGATTTTTATGATTATCGCTTTTCTTCGTAATTTTTAAAAAGTAAGAATTTTGCTAGATTACCTTGATAATAAACCTGCTTCATTATTTGTTTTTGAAACTGACTCATGTCTTTTGGTTCTGTATTAAGTAATAGATTTGAATCATCCCATTCGTAGCGTTTATCATTTGACGTGACGCCATTGCTGAAAAGTCCAAGAGAGTCTTTATACCAAGCGTAACTTGTCTCAGGTGTTTTTCTTAACAATGAATTACCAAAGGCATAAAAAGACGCCTCAGACAAACTTAAGTCGTATAGGGTTGGAAATATGTCGATATGAGATCCTGTGATATTTGTTTTGGGAAATTGTTGGTATTGAGGGGGGATATAGGCATAAAAAGGCACGGAATACTTGGCAAAAAGTTTATGCTTGGCGTTGTAGTTATCAAAGCCTTTCAGGATATGGTCACCTGTGGCGACCACAATGGTATTGCCTGCAAATTCAGACGATTTCAACCAGGTTAAAAATTTTCCAAGTTCATTACTTGAGTAATAATAGGCATTGAGCATTTCTTTCAAATAGTCACTTTCTTCCATCTGATAGCGGGAATAATCATAAGAAGGCGATTCGAAGTTATCAGGCAGTACCACAGGCGGGTGATTATTTGTTGTAAGTACAAATGAAAAGGAAGTTTTATCCTGATTGCTTATTAGCCTATGTTTAACAAAACTAAAGAGGTCTTCTTCATAAGCACCCCAAGGGTTAGCTGATGTGTTTTTGGTATAACCTCTGATATGTGTGCGATCATAGAAGTCATCAAACCCTTGTTTCGAATAAAAATTCCCTGTGTTGCGCCATTCACGATTACCACCTGAAATAAACTGAGTGTAATAACCTGCCTTTTTAAAAGGCAAAATATTGGACACGTCATAGGAAATGTTTTTACCTTTACTTGAGGTGATATGCCCAAAAGGGCTATTCATTAAGATACGACCCAGTGATGGGTTAGTTCCATAGGAATTAGAGACGAATTTCGTTAAAAAATAATCATTATGTTTATGCTGATTGAACTCTCCCAGCACATTGTTATCTTGAGATTGACCCATTGCAATGTGTGATGACCAGCCTTCCATTAATACAAAAATGACATTAGGCTCTGGCGTCGTCTTTTTAGTGCTTAATTGCACTAATGGATAGTCTTTACTATAACCTGCAAGTGTTTTGAGTTGTTCAAAACTGTCTAGTTTGAGGTCACTGAGTAGCTTTTTATTGGAAAAATCTATGATGTCTTTTTGATTATCTCTATAAGCATTATAAAGGTCCATAATAGGGTTCAATGCTAAACCATTTAATTGTGGGTCTTGGTTCCCTTGATTTATTTTCTTTGAAAGAGGAAGGCTACCAAGGCTGCCACGAGCTAGCAGTAACAATATAAAAAAGAAGAATATAAAGTTAATGAGCACCATCAGGCGTTTGTAAAATACCTTAGTCATAGGGTTACGATAACGGCTGAATAGGCTGTAGCAGACCATAATCCAAACGATTAGAGCGAGGGTTAAATAAATTACCAGTGGGTTGACGGCCATGCTTAAGACGACTTCTTTAAAACCATCTTCCCATAAGCCGAACATAAGTTGATCAATAGGGGTTCCAAAGTGGGAGTAGTATCCATAACCGACAAGGCAAATAAACACTTCTAAAATAAAGGTCCAAAAAAGAACGCTATCAAAAAGCCTTAATATTCCTGACTGCTGTTTATAAATGAGAAGTAAGATGGATAAGGGCAACAGATAGAAAGCTAAGCTGAAGACACTGATGATTTTTAAATCAAACCTTAATCCCATATAAACTAAGCTTGTTAGCTGGCTGACGCTATAGCTTTGGTAGTCCAATAATCCGATTAATACACTGATTCTGGTCAGCATTAAAACAAGAAGGGAAAAGAGTGTAAAAAGCGCTAAAGACCGTAACATCTCTATAGGTAAGCGGATTAACATGATCAAAAAAATCCTGAAAAAATAACGAGTTGGATAGTAATCAAATTTTATAAGGTAGCTTAAGTAGTAACATCTTATACTTAATTTAGTGAAGTATTACATTAATTGCATGTTAACATTGAGAGAGATATTGGTCGAGGGGAGGGCATTCATTCTTCTTGATTAAGGCTAGGGAAATTGGCGTAAATTTGTATGGATGCAACTATACTTTTAAAAGGTGAATTGTATTTAAATTAAGCGGATTGTTATCTAATAACATGAAAAAGGACTTATTAGCTTCTATCAAACATAAATATCAATCTAAAGGTTCAATTGGATGTCGAATCCTCTGTTACAGGTCTATATTGATCAACTAAACCATCTGCTGAATTTTCAGGGTATGAGTTGGTGGCTTATTGATATCAAAAATAACCCAGAGAGTTTTTATTGTAATCAAACGATGGCTCAGGTGTTTTCCTTGGATCAGAACCTTGAAAAACATTCTGTTAGCCAAACTTGCCCAATCGCGGGTGACTATCTAAAAAATGTTGAACTGAAGTCTGGTCAACAAGCAAAGTTAATAATTTCTGAGTATCGTCAATTATTAGAGCAAGAGATAAGCGAATACAATAACCAGTTTCCCTATTATAACCAGGCGAAAAAGAAGACTTATTATTTCAAAAGTCGTGCTCGTGTTCTGGCATTAGCCGAAGACGGTGGCGTTGCTTTAATTTTTGGCATTATTGAAGATATTACAGAAATAGAAAATCAGCGATTGGCCGTTGAGCAACAGAAAAGTAAGTTCAAAGCCTTAAGTGAGAAAGACACTGTTACAAACCTTTATAATAGGCGCTATTTTATGTCTATTTTTAAGCATGGTTTTTACCAAGCACAAAGAGATCAAAGTGCTATTGCTATCCTTATGATGGATACAGATAATTTCAAAATCTATAACGATTATTATGGTCATTTAAAAGGCGATGAGTGTTTAAAGCGAATTGCCAAATGTATTCGTTCTACCTTTAATCGAAAAACAGATATGGTGGCGCGTTTTGGTGGTGATGAATTTATTGTGTTTATCTCAGAGGGCGATGTAGAGAAGCTTGAATTGATTGCATTAAAGCTTATAAATAACTTGTTTTGCGATAAGTCATTACAGCCAGATGACGTTGAATTACCACAAATTAGTCTGAGTATTGGAGGCTATCTTGCGGTTCCTCAAATGGATGATAGTAATATGGAGGCCTATATTAAAATTGCAGATGAGAACTTGTATAAAGCCAAGTCGAAAGGTAAAAACGGTCTGGTTATTAGCGCTGCAAACTAATGCTGTAATCAAGCGGTTTTAAGGCGCTTTTCAAACATGTCTTAAGCCTCACTAATACGCTTCATTAAATAAAGAGGTATGAGTAAACCCGATTAATAGTCGTATTTCTCATACCTTATCCTTGGGGTTATAGCTCTTTTATAGCTCGGCCAATGCCATCAAGTGTTAATGGATACATTTTATCTTTCATCAGCTCTTTTATCAGACCGATAGAATAATGATAGGGCCAATGCTCCTCAGGCTGAGGGTTGAGCCAGACAACCTTATCAAAATGGCCTGTTATTCTATTAAGCCAGTTTGAGCCTGCCTCCTGATTCCAATGCTCGACACTGCCACCAGGGGAGGCGATTTCATAGGGACCCATGGTTGCATCACCTACAAAAATAACTTTGTAGTCTCGACCAAAGCGATTGATTAAACTCATGGTATCAATGGATTCACTACGGCGCCTTATATTGTCTTCCCAGACATGTTCATACAAGCAGTTGTGGAAGTAAAAAAAGGACAAGTGTTTAAACTCACCATGGGCTGCACTAAATAGCTCCTCACACGTTTTAATGTAATCGTCCATAGAGCCACCAATATCGAAAAACATGAGTACTTTGACCGCATTATGGCGTTCTGGCTCCATGATCACATCCAGCATCCCCCCTTGTTTTGCGGTTGCACTGATGGTGTTATTTAAATCAAGTTTTTCACTGGCGCCCGTTCGAGCAAAACGACGTAATTTTTTTAAGGCTAATTTCATCGTACGGCTAGTGATTTCTGTATTCACATCGAGATTACGATATTGTCGCTGTTGCCAGACTTTTACCGCTTTTCTTTGCCTTGGATGGTCCTCACCAATGCGTACACCTTCTGGGTTGTAACCGCCTGAGCCAAACGCTGAGGTGCCACCTGTTCCTATCCACTTGTTACCACCCGCATGACGCTTTTTTTGTTCTTCAAAGCGTTTTTTGAGGGTTTCCATGAGCTTTTCTAGACCACCCATGGCTTCAATTTGTTCTTTTTCTTCTGGGCTTAGGTTCTTTTCAAACTCTTTTCTAAGCCAGTCTTCAGGAACTTGATAAGCTTGTTGCAACGCTGACAAGACATCCAGATCCTGAATGCCACTAAAATAGTCGGCAAACGCTTTATCAAATCGATCATATTGTGTTTCATCTTTTACTAGAATGGTTCTGGCTAAAAAATAAAAGGCATCAATATCAGCAAAAATGACCTGTTGTTTTAACGCGTTAATGAGGTCTAATAGCTCGCGAATGCTGGTTTTAAGCTTATATTTGCGAAGTATCAAAAAGAATTCAATCAGCATGGTTAACTTCCTTCGATATTGCTAAACGACTAACGTCGTTTGCTCATAAAAGCGAGTTTTTGTAATAAATTAACGTCTTGCTCATTTTTTAAAAGCGCGCCAAACAAAGGTACAAGACCGCCTTTATTGCTTTTATCTTTTAGGACTTCAGGGTCTATATCTTCTGCAATAAGTAGTTTAAGCCAATCCAATAGCTCACTGGTTGATGGTTTCTTTTTAAGGTTTGGTAATTCACGTAATTGAAAAAACACTTCAAGCGCGGTAGTTAATAGTTCAGGTTTTATCTTAGGATGATGAACGTCAATAATCTGTTGCATCTCATCTTTATTAGGGAAATCTATATAGTGGAAAAAGCAACGTCTTAAAAAGGCATCAGGTAATTCTTTTTCGTTATTTGAGGTAATGATGACAATCGGCCTTTGGTTGGCTACGATTCTTTCTTGCGTTTCATAAACATAAAATTCCATTTTATCCAGTTCAAGCAGTAAGTCGTTCGGGAATTCAATATCGGCTTTATCTATCTCATCTATTAAAAGAACCGGGCGAACACTGGCATCAAAGGACTGCCACATCTTACCTTTAATAATGTAGTTAGAAATATCATGGACTTTTTCATCACCCAGTTGGCTGTCTCTAAGGCGTGAAACCGCATCATATTCATATAAACCTTGCTGCGCTTTAGTGGTCGACTTTATATGCCACTGAATCAGTTCAGTCCCTAAGGAGTCTGCCAGTTCTTGTGCTAGCATTGTTTTCCCTGTGCCCGGCTCACCTTTAATTAGCAGAGGCTTCTCTAGCAGCATGGCAGCATGAACCGCGAGTTTAAGTGATTCACTGGCAACGTAATTTTCTGTACCTTCAAACTTCAAAGTAAACCCCTAATAGTAATTATCAATTAAATTTTGAAATGCCAATGTTATTGCCATGTCATCTGTTATCAGAATCATCCCATAAATATATCAAAATACCAATAACAGGTTGTTTTTACAAAATCATATAATTGAAAGTCATTTCATTGTGGGTAGTTATCTGGATGAATTTGCCTGATATAAGCTTAAATGTGTAAGAAAAGCGATTATAAATTGGAACGATCGGTCAACTCGTTTCAATGTCGGGGATTCTTTTCTATGATGGAAAAATATTAAGTAGTGCAAAGCCTTGCTTGATTTCTCTTAGTTTTGAGTTCCCTTTCGCTTTTATTCCTATGATTTAAAGCAAACCCAGACATTTATGTTCTGGGTTTTTTATGTCCAAGCCTTTTCATGGCTAATATCCCTTCTTAAAATCGTTAAAATGCTAGTTACATCATTCATCTATTCAAATTATGCAACTTAATCATTAAAACAGCCGTGATGAATGGGCGATTAGACTTAATAAAGTCAGTTAAATGCTAGACTTGGGCTCATGTGTAACTGCGATTAGAAAGGCAAAGCTGTCGTCTTTTTGTGGCTCATGAGTGACGCTGTTTGACCCAGAAATTGGTAATCACAGGGTGATGAAATTTAAAAAGGTCTAATAGGTAACAGATTGCATATTTGTTTATTTTGAATAGACGATCCTTATCACGAGTGTTGGACTATCAAGGGACATTCGGTGACGCACAAAGAACAATTGCGCTAGGTTAATTTCTTGATACTTGCTAGCGCAACATATAATTATAATTAATAGGAAGCCAACAAAATGAAGCTGAAAGAATCCAGTAATGGTAGAGCAGAGTATAATACGGCGTATAAAGTAGGTCAGGACAATGTGCAAGTGATGGGATTAGATTTTCTAAACCCTGTATTCATGAGCAGTGCGTTTATTATTTTTGCTTTTATTTTAGGTACTATTTTATTTCCCGCGGATGCGAAAGAAATACTAGTCGGTGCAAGAGGGTGGACAATCAATAATTTTGATTGGCTGTTTATGATAAGCGGTAATATTTTTGTATTATTTTGCTTAGCTTTAATTGTATTACCAGTGAGTAAAATTCGTTTAGGGGGCACAGATGCCAAGCCTGAACACTCAACACTAAGCTGGTTTTCTATGTTATTTGCCGCAGGTATGGGCATTGGCTTGATGTTTTGGAGTGTAGCAGAGCCAGTCGCTTATTATACTGATTGGTGGGGTACGCCTCTAAATGCAGCAGCAAGAACACCTGAAGGTGAGCAGCTAGCATTGGGTGCGACTATGTTCCATTGGGGCCTACATCCTTGGGCAATTTATGGTGTAGTGGCTTTATCCCTTGCTTTCTTTACCTATAATAAGGGCTTGCCTTTAACGATTCGTTCTGCTTTTTACCCGCTTTTGGGTGAAAAAGTATGGGGTGCAACCGGTCATTTCATTGATGTGTTAGCTGTCATTGCCACCATTTTTGGTTTAGCGACATCTCTTGGTCTAGGTGCGCAGCAAGCAACCAGTGGTTTAAACTTCCTATTTGATATTCCAAACACGTTAACAACTCAAATTATTGTGATTGTGGTAGTTACCGCGGTTGCCATTATTTCAGTTGCCAGAGGATTAGAAGGTGGTGTGAAACTATTGAGTAACATCAATATTATTATCGCTGCTGCATTAGCTTTGTTCGTATTAGTGGTTGCCAATACCGGTGCTATTTTTGGCGCTATGGGAACTATCTTTTTGGGTTATGTTGAGAACATTATTCCACTGAGTAACTGGATTGGTCGTGAAGACGAGAAGTTCTACCATGGTTGGACTGTATTCTACTGGGCTTGGTGGGTATCTTGGGCGCCTTTCGTTGGTATGTTTATCGCACGTGTATCACGTGGACGTACGGTACGTGAATTCTTGATTGCCGTTTTGTTAGTGCCGACTTTTGTCTCCTTAATCTGGATGGCGATATTTGGTGGTTCAGCACTTGATCAAGTGAATAACGGTGTAGGTGCACTTTCTAATGGTTTGTCTGATGCGTCACTTGCCATGTTCCAAATGTTTGAGCATTTACCTCTTACTGGCATCATTTCTTTTGTTGGTATTGTGCTGGTTTTAGTCTTCTTCGTAACCTCTTCTGACTCAGGATCCTTGGTTATCGATGGTATTACAGCGGGTGGTAAAACGGATGCCCCTATGATTCAGCGTGTGTTTTGGGCTGTTGTTGAGGGTGTCATCGCCATTGCATTGTTAATCGGTGGTGGCTCAGAAGCCTTATCCGCGATTCAAGCGGCAGCGATTACAATAGGCTTACCTTTCTCCGTCTTAATGTTGGTGATGTGTGTTAGTTTGTATAAAGGTCTGCAATCTGATTTGCACCTAGTTAAGTAATTCGTTTTAAGAATGTTGCTCTAATAAAGCGGTGTATGAACTCATACACCGCTTTATTTTTTTAAGGGAATGACACTCGTTTTTTTGCTGATCAAAGACTGAAAAGTGGTAAATACAATGATGGAAGTCGAATTAACAGAAATGCTTGATACGTTAAATCAGTATCCTCCTTTTAGTGAGATGCAAGAACCTCACCTGATTGAGCAGATGGTACATGAATTAGAAATTCAGTATGTACGAAATGGAGAGTCCATTATTGTCCCTAACACCATGAATGAATTTCTTTATTTCATTCGTAGTGGCGCTGTTGAAGTCCTTGCTAACAATGAACAGTTGTTGCGACGCATGGAAGAGGGTGAGCTATTTGGTTATTTGTCTTTATTGCGTGATGGTAAAGTCACGCAAGAAATTAAGGCGATTGAAGACTGTTTACTTTATTTAATTCCAGCGACATGGTTTAAACGATTTTATGTAGAGAATGATGTCTTTTCGGAATTTTTTGAACTGATCCGAGAGAATCGTTTACGTACCGCATTAGATGCGCAAAATCAAAATAGCAATCAAGATGTGTCCTTGATGACCTGCCCTGTTAAGAGTCTATTAAGGCGTCCGCCTATCAGTATTGAAGATAATGTCAGTATTCAACAGGCGGCATTAAAAATGGCTGATAACAGAGTCTCTAGTCTGTTAATCACCCATCTTGATGCGCTCGTGGGTATTGTCACTGATAGAGATTTAAGAACACGTGTTATTGCAAAAGGCCTCAGTTACGATGAGCCAGTAAAAAATATCATGACAGTGGATCCTATCACGATAGACAGTGGGGATTTCGCTTCTGAAGCCGTCATGAAAATGATGGCGCAAAACGTACATCATCTGCCCATTACAAAAAATGGAAAAGCCATAGGCGTGATTAGCACAGGGGATATTGTGCAAAAAGAAAGCCATGGCAGCATGTATTTAATCAGTGACATTTTTAAGCAGCAAGATGTGAAAGCCTTGCAGGCTATTAGCCGAAAAATGACTCACACCTTTACCCAGCTTGTTCACGCGGATGCTAACAGTGTCATGATAGGTAATGCATTATCTCGCATTGGCACCACGTTTGTTGAAAGATTGTTACAGCTTGCTGAGAAGAAGTTTGGTCCAGCGCCCATATCATATTGCTTTATCGCGCTTGGTTCGCAAGCAAGGGAAGAGCAGACCATCAGTACAGATCAAGATAATGCCTTTATTCTATCCAATGAATATGATGAAAAGATTCATGGAGAATACTTTAAAACGCTTGCTGATTGGCTCTGCCAAAGCTTAGATCAATGTGGGTATCCTTTGTGTACAGGTGACATAATGGCGAGCAATACCCTATGGCGACAACCCCTGTCTCAATGGCAAGAATATTTTAGTGATTGGATTCAAAACCCTAAGCCTGAAGCGCTATTAAGAAGTTCGATATTCTTTGATTTACGCTGTGTTTATGGTGATGAATCACTGGCAAGACAATTAACCGATCATATCCATCTACAAACCCAACAACATAGACGTTTCTTGTCTCATATGGCACGTAATGCAAATCAACGTAAACCGCCTTTAGGCTTTTTTAGACAGTTTGTTTTAGATGGAAGCGGTAAACAGTCAAAAACCTTTAATCTAAAAGAAAGGGGTATTGCCCCCATCATTGATATTGTTAGGGTGCATGCTTTAGCGTGTGGCAGCCGTAAACTCAATACGGTAGAAAGGTTACAAGATATTGAAGCGGCGGGTATTCTACAAGAAGGGCGGGCCAGAGATTTAATCATGGCACTTGAGTTGATCAGCATGGTAAGAATCAGGCATCAAACAGAGCAAATAGACCAAGGGCTGGTACCGAATAATCATGTCAACCCTGAACACCTTTCGAGCTTAGAGCGACGTAATTTACGTGATGCTTTTCATGTGGTGTCACGTCAACAAGAATACATAAAATTTCGTTATGCGGGTGAGCGTTCATAATGTTAGCAAGACTTTATGAGAACTTTAAACATGAAGATGATAGTGCTTTTGATTGGCAGGCATATTATCGAAAACAAGCAGACACTTTACCTGATGGCCCGTTAAAGCGTTTTTATCAAGCCGGTGTTCCTGCTATGGACACGACACTGTCAAACACAGACTTAATTGCCCTGGACCTTGAAACAACGGGCTTGAGAAGTCAAAAAGATGTCATTGTGAGTGTGGGTTCAGTGGCGATGAATTGTCGTAGAATTCAATGCGCTAGTGCAAAATACTGGCTGGTAAATCCGGGCTCCCCTTTGTCTGCAGAATCAATTACCATCCATGAATTAACTCATTCAGATGTGGCAGAAGCGCCGCCTTTAAATCGCTATTTTGAAGCGATACTTGAGTCTCTCGCCGGTAAAGTGGTGGTGGTTCATTGTGCTGCTATTGAGCGACAGTTTTTGTATCAAGCGGCTAAAAAGCTGTATGGGCATGATTTGTTTTTTCCAATACTCGATACGTTAGCGTTAGAGCAGAAAATATTAAAGCAAAGGCCTTTGATTAAACGTCTATTTAAGTCTAAAACATCGGTTCGATTAGATGCATGTAGGCAAAGATATGGTCTGCCAAGGTATAAGGCACATCATGCATTAACCGATGCGTTTTCATCCGCAGAGTTGCTGCAAGCACAAATTGCGCATCACTTTGATTATGAAAAGAGTATTGGAGAATACTGGAGTTAAATAAGGCTTACCCTACAAGTGTATCTTTCTGCATACACTTGTTTACATATTAAATCTGCTTATACCCCACTAAATCCCCTTGGTTCATATTGAACCTTGTTTTACAATCTCCCGTTCATTGCGGGCTTTCTTCCTTTCATTTTGCCCTCAGCGCTCTATCACACTGATCTGTGTTAACAAAACCAATAAGGATATGATGAATATGTCTGACAACAAAGGCATGGTACCGGCTCTTTCTGCCTATATATTATGGGGAATAGCACCGATATATTTCAAATGGATGGCAGATGAAAATCCATTAGATATTATCGCAAATAGGGTACTTTGGTCCGTCATATTACTGGCCATTGTGATTAGTGTGATGGGTAAGTGGGGTAATGTTAAAGCCGCCTTATCATCAATGAAAACCGTTAGAACACTATTGGCAACAACCCTCTTGATTGCGGTTAACTGGTCTGTCTTTATTTACGCCATTGCCACGGATCGCATGCTTGATGCGAGCTTAGGTTATTATATTAACCCCTTGTTGAGTGTGACTTTGGCTTATTTTTTCTTGAATGAAAGGCTGAATAAAATACAAGTTATCGCGCTCGTGTTAGCGGTTGTTGGTGTTTCTATACAGGTCTTTGAGCTGGGCTACTTACCTTGGATTTCTATTTTACTGGCATCGTCATTTGGTTTTTATGGTTTGTTCCATAAAAAAACACCGACCGACAGTTTTACCTCTTTATTTGTCGAAACCAGTTTGTTGCTTCCTATCGCATTGGCTGTGATGACCTACTTATATGGCTCTAGCATAGTTATATCTGATCGTGATTCATCGACTTGGTTGATGTTTATGCTGGCAGGCCCTGTCACGACTTTACCTCTGTTGCTTTTCTCTATGGCATCCAAAACAGTAAAATTATCGACCTTAGGTTTCTTACAATATATTGGCCCTACCATGATTCTTGGACTCGCCATTTTTGTTTATGGCGAGGTTTTAGAACCAGCGAAAGGCTTAACCTTTATCTTCATCTGGGCGGGTTTATTCCTCTATGGGTTTGACTCTGTGCGCCGTGATGCAAAACGAAGAAAGCAACTTAAAAGCTAACTCTCCTGCTTTTGTTGAGCCTTATGATCTGACTTGTGTTTAAACATGAGGTTCAACACATAATAAACGAATGCGGCGACGAGTATGCCAATAATAGGTTGAATCCAATGGCTGAAGTAGGCCGCTGCTGACGCAATGATGTAAGCAAATACCCCAGTGTAATTGATGTTTGAAAATGCATAATGCTCAAAATCAAGTTTGTCATGGCGACGGTATAGGTAAAAGTCGACCATGATGATGGCGCCTATTGGCGGAATAAAGGTCCCTAATAGGATTAAAAAGGGGATGAGAAATTCATACATGCCCAATAAGGCAAGCAGAGTGCCTATTGCTGCGCCCGCTAATATCACCCAGGTACGTTTTGTTGTTCGTAATAAGTGACAACCCGCCGCTGCAAAGTTATAAATAGTGTTATCTTGGGTGGTCCAAATATTGGCAAATAACATCAGCACAGCCGCCATCAGAAAACCTTGGCTCACCAACACATCAACCATGTCTGCTTGTTGATAAACCATACTGCCAAATGCACCAATGAAAATCATCAGTCCATTACCAATAAAGAACGCCAGTAAGGTGCTGCTAATCGCGGTTCGACTCGAGTTTGAAAATCGGCTCCAGTTCGTTGCTTGTGTTGCACCACTGACAAAGGTGCCAATAACAATGGTAATGGCCGCAGAATATGTAAGGCTACTTTCTGCCTTTATATTGAATAATTCACTTATTCCGCCCAGATCAATCAGGCCTTGATAAAAGCTGAGGGCGATAAAAAATAGCATCACAGGTACGGCGATTTTGGATAAAAATTCCAGCCCTTTAAAGCCCACGATGGCCGTCAGGCAAAAGCCGAAACCAAAAAGCAGCATCAAGCCTGAAGTATATTCAGGGGAAAGTGATAAGAGTTTCACCAGTACAATGGCGATGGTGGCTGTTCCCCATGCGTACCAACCCACTTGGGTGAACCCCAAAATCAAGTCAACCAACTTACTGCCTTTATCGCCAAAACAATAACGGCTTAATAAGACGGTATTTAAACCGGTTTTAAAGGCGATATGACTCAAACTGGCGGCATAGAGCCCCAGTAATAGATTACCGATGACGATAATGCTAATAAGTTCATAAAAGCCGAACGATGCCCCAAGCTTGCCGCCTGCCCACATAGTCGCGGTAAAAAGCGTAAAGCCTAATAAGATACTGGTCATGGAAAAGAAGCCTTTTCTATGACTCATAGGCACAGGATTTAACGGAAAATCATTATTCGAAGCCATTTCACTACCCATCTTGTGTTTAAACTAGATTCGTACAATCTTTTTGCTGTTGCAAGCAATATGCAGAAAAGCCCTTTTTAGGTTAGGGGGGGGCTTTTAAAAAACGGTCTTGTTTAAAACTAGTCCTTATCCATGCTTAACTGCCAAATATGCTCGCAAGCAGATAGAAGAGTCGTGGTGAAATGTCCTGTAATACAGGTGGATTTTGAATGCATGTATAAAGTTGGGTTTTTCATAAAAATGAGTCTGCATTCAATTGGGTTTGGACCAAAATTAAATTTCATCGTTATTGTGAAACAACCGTAAGCGTCTCTAGAAGTCCATTCTAACCCCATGTTATTGTTGAGATAAGTATAATTAATGCAAAATTATAACGTTAGTTATGCTTCTAGAGGCGCTCACAGTCCTTGCAGCATTCTTTATCAATCTAAGTGTCAATGCTCGTTTGGATTCTGGTTATTGAGCCCTTAATGAAAAGGGTTCCTAAATAGCTACTTTGATTTTATTTTTCTGGCTCAATGCAATCAGGGAGCGAAAAATAACAGCAAATAGAATTAACATTCCTCCAATAAGGCTAGTACTTGACAGTGTTTCGTTAATGCCAATTAGGGGGATTATCGAAAGCAAGATACTAATCACAACTTCAAGTTGAGCAAATAACACTAATTCAGCGGATAAGAAGTGGCGGGCCCCAATTGAAAACATGAGAAACCCTATCCCAGTCATTCCTCCATGGGCTAAGCTTAAAATAATATTAATATTAGGTAATTTGAATAGGTTAATCGAAGAGAGAGTCATGAGGAGAAAAGATAATAGAATTACTACATATCCAGCTATTATAGGATGTTGAGCCTTAGCACCAGCATCTTTCCAGCGTATACAAACGGTGCAAAAACAGAACCCAAGCATCGATAGAAAGCTAAAGAAAACGCCAATTCCAGACCCTACACGTGACGATTCTGTGATAATAAAAATACAGCCTGAAAAGGCACAAATTATTGCTAATAGTGTAGATAGTTGAATTTTCTCTTTTAAAAGTACCCTACTTATTATAGCAGTAACAAGTGGACTCAAAGCATACATGAACATGAATGTAGCCACGGTAGTGCTTGTAATACCAAAAACATAACAAACCATCCCTAGACCTAGGGATATTCCTCCTATCCATTCAGATATTGAGATACTTTTTATTTTATTGATAATGTTTATTTTGAATAGTAAAGCTTGAAATATAATTAAAGTTCCTGCCATACCTACCCCTCTGTAAAATAGAAAATGCCAGCGATATTTTTCAGGGTCCTCCATGAATCGAGGAAGGATATTCGAGAAGCTCCAAATTATAACCCCAAATATAATTAATAATAAATAATAATTTTTTCGTTGTGTTTTTTTTATCAAAATGATTTAACCCTGAATTAATTATTAAGTCTATGATTATTTATTTTTAACTTACTCTCAAAATCAACTCGATCAATATAACAACCTCTTAAATATCGATTTCCTGTATTAATATCGTATGCTCTACGACCGTGTAAAATTCGTTGGTTATCAAATGCAGCTAAATCACCACTTTCAATTTTCAATTGAATTAAAAACTCTGGCTTGTATAGCATCTTCATGAAACATCTATAGGCTAAGTAATAAGATCTCATTATATCATGAGGAATTTGAAAGGCAGTTGCAAGGTGTGGGCTAAAGTTAATAGCAACGACTTTTCCATCTACTTCTTCAAATACTGTTTTTTGCGTCATTACATCATATTCTTCATCATGAAAATGAAAGTTTATGGAATGTTTACATAATAGGTAATAATATTCAGAGTGTTCTTTTTTCAGTCTTTCAACTACTTTAAATCCATCAACAAAAATAGATTCTCCCCCAATAGCTTCATTTTTTATAAAATGTATAAATTGATATCCTGGGGTGTATTCGTGATGCGCATGGTCCGTGTGAAATGTAAGTTCTTCTGAAGTGCACGCCTGATTGTTGGGAGAATGTTCAGACTTGACCTCAAATACTAAACCATAATTTGTTCCCCTCAAATGACCTACTTTTGACACCGTTTTTTCTAGAATATTCGCTTCATCAGGCATACATTCAATTAGAGCAATCCCTTCAGTATGAAGGCGTTTCATCCATTTATATAATTCCTTTTCACTATTTAGAGTTGTGTATTTTTTTTATAGATTTTATCTTTATGATTATTATCCCAGGTTTTAAGGTTTGATTTTTTTGAAGAGGTTTTCTTTTGATTAGAATAATCATTATTCCAGAGCCATATATAGCTAAAGATGGAGTTATCTTGATTTGACCAATCGATTTCTAATGAAGCTTCATGAAGAATTATTTTAGTAGGTTTCAAATCGTCTTCAATGCTGAGCAACCTAAAGCTTCTCTCTAAAGTGCTAACGTGAAAAGCACTAGGACAATTATCTCGTAACCAGAGAAAATCAAAATAAGATTCACTACCATCCGCCCAAAAAGTTATTAAACAATTTTCATTTTGTATAAAAGATATAATTTTATTATTTTTGGTTTTGATATTTTCTTTAAAATCTAATATATCGCTTTCTATTTCAACTCTATTAGACATGTTTTTTCCTTTTACATTTTTAATAGGATTGTTATTAAATAATCATTAAAGTTTTTTTGTTTTAATTATTAGGTTTTATCAGTGCTCTGAAACTATGTGTGTAAATAAATTTAAATTGTTATTCCGCTTCAAAAAAACAGTTATTAGATTTATAAAAATTGTTTAGACTTGGTCTATAAATGATCACGCAGTAGTATTCCAAAATGAGGAACACTAAGGTGGTAGTTTACTAGCGTTAAGCTATGCCAAACCAAGGCTTGGTTACTGCTTACTACAGGGATATTTAAGCGCTCTTCAATTTCATCAATTACCAATGATGCTCTTAAGGCTGTGCAGGATATAAATAAAAGGTCTGCCTTAGGGTCACAGCTACTTATTGATGCGTCGACAATATCTTGCGGGTTGATATAAGTCATAGCAGTATCGTCTTCAAAACCGAAGCCTGCGATATTTAAAACATCATACCCTTGAGCGATGAAAAACTTGGCAATCTCAACGTTAACCGCTTCAGTATAGGGTGTTAAAATTGAGATTCGCTTTATATCAAGTAATTGAAAAGCCGATAATGCAGCGGTTACAGGGTTAGTAACAGGAACCTCTGGGTGTACTTTATGAACGCATTCAGTAATGCGTTCTACACCTATGGCTATTGTGGCAGAAGTGCACGCATAAATAACAGCATCTAACGGAGTACCAGGTAGAATAGTATCAGCAGTTGAGCTAATTGCTGGTGCCATGATACGTAAATTTTCGATGGTTAATGGGTTAAAGTTTCTTACCCGAGTGGTAAAGAATTGCACATCCTTAGGGTACATCCTATGTAGGTCTGTTTCGATGTTGAAATCTGTTGCTAATGAAATTACTCCTACACGTCCAGCAGGAGCTAGGTGCTCTAAAGGTAGTTGAGGTTTAATTGAGGCTAATTTAATCATCATATTATCTCCTTTTAATGCTGATTTAGGTTATCTCATCGATTACAAAGGCTTAACAACTTTGCATATTATTTTATCGCTTTTTATACATACTTTTCCGCAACATATTTCTCTTTACAGTGTTCGAGAAATAACTTTCCTATCCTTGTTTTGACCCAAAAATTTGAGAGAGTTAACTTTCTTATCATATGAGCACTTTAGCTAACTCATATGTTTATTATTTAGGTTTGTGAGCAAGCTAAGTCCCTATGCTAGAGAGTAAATATGAGGCTATGCATTGGATAACCATAAAATAATGATTATATTCCGCATGTTATTTGCAAAAAATAGTGGAAGTATACCTGTCGGATAAAAAGTGATTCATCAGTACAAGATTATGACTCTTGTTATGAATGAATTTGTCTTTGAAAAATTCATCTACAGATTGAAAAAATGACGTTAGTAGGGTACATAACAGGACCGTACTAACAGGACAGTCATACCAATTTGGTAACCAGTTATGCCAAAGACCGTACTAACAGGACAGTCATACCAATTTGGTAGTGACTACCTTGATCACTGTGGAACATGACCTCTTTCGGCTTTCCTCTAGACTCAAATGCCATCGAGAGGGCCTTGCCTGTTAATTGGCTATCTGGCGATAATGACATGGCCCAACCAATTGGCT
>Ga0209395_1003164_pt1 | contig 20739 bp, 18 predicted proteins | sample GOMGulsemesocosm_3_FD_184635 | JGI IMG/M metagenome (GOLD analysis project Ga0209395, IMG submission 184635) | Methane-oxidizing microbial communities from mesocosms in the Gulf of Mexico - GOM9D Gulf of Mexico (SPAdes) (version 2) | ecosystem: Environmental > Aquatic > Marine > Cold seeps... | reverse complement strand
GACATAAGATTAATACGGCTAATACCTACATTGTCATAAATTGGTTTTAAGACAGTCCATAACTGAACGACACTCGCAGCAGGACTCGCAATAATATTAGTATTTCTAAAGTCCGCAATCGCATCACCGTTGATATGTGGGATCACCATTGGAACGTCAAGACGTTGATTAAACGCATTAGTGCTGTCAATAACCACAACACCTGCATCTGCCGCTAATGGTGCGAATTTAAGTGAAACTTCGTCTGTATGACAAAAGAAGACGATATGAAGAGATGTCCAATCAACATCTTTAGCTTCTTTAACCGCCATAGATTTATTTTTGAATAATGCTGTTGCATCATCGCTTACATCAACATCGATAGCGGTTAATCGTTCAATCGGAAAATCACGTTCTTCTAAAAGATCGATAATAGATTTACCCACAGAGCCATTTGCTCCAACAACACCAATATTAAATTGTTCTGACATAGTTTGCTTCCTCTAAATCTTAAAACTGCTAAACCCGAGTTCAGCTAATAACGCAACATCTTTGTCACTGGTTGCGTTAACGGTTAATGCACTTAATTCGCGGCGCACTTTATACTGTTTTCGTAAATTATCAAAGCCTTTACCTGACTTTCCAAAGTGTCTGATCAAGTCATCATCATCTCTAATGTCATAACAAACTCTAACAAGCTGTTTTATATCATTTAAATTAATATCACCTTGTAACGTGACGTTGTTCACATTAGCCACAGGCATTAATGAGTCTAATGATTTTTCAACGACTTGATTGCTAAGTTCACACCATTTTTGATACAGCATAAATGTGCCCCGTGCTTTACCCTCGAGACTATACCCTGCAATATGCGGCGTCGCGATGTGAACAACGTTTAACAAATCATGATTAATGTTTGGTTCGTGCTGCCACACATCAATAACGGCGGTAAATTGAGGGTTATTTTTAATATGTTGCGTTAATGCGGCGTTATCAACCACGTCTCCGCGGCAACTATTAATTAAGATGGCGTTGGGTTTCAGTTGTGATAAACGCACCGCATCAAATAATTCGTAAGTTGGATATTCACCTGATGTCGTAATAGGCACATGCAATGAAATAATATCGGCTTTGACGACTTCATCCATTGAGCAGTAATCACCTTGAGCGCCTGCCTCTTGTAATAGTGGATCGCAGAAAAAGTGATTAATCGATAATACGCTGCACAGTTTTGCTAATTGCTTGCCAATATTACCCGCACCGACAATGGCTACAGTTTTATCCGCAAGATCAAATTGTTGCCCAACGCTTATATTAATGAGGGCACTTAGTACATATTGTGCTACAGCAATAGCATTACAGCCAGGAGCACTACTCCATTCAATGCCTTGAGCATCTAAAAAGGCTTTATCAATATGATCGGTGCCTATGGTAGCCGAGCCAACAAACTTGAGTTTATTTGCCTGAGACAACAACGTTTCATTTACTTGGGTAATGGAACGTACCAGTAAAACATCAACATCAACAAGGTCTTGTGGCGTAATATCACGACCACCTTTGAATACAATATTAGAAAAGTCACCGAATAACTCGGTGACATACGGCATATTTTCATCGGCCAACACATTTATCATTACAAAATACTACCTAGCTTTTAGTGCGGCAAAGTATATCAAATTCTCTGACGCAAAACAGCAAGTTATCCTTGGTTCGAACAAGTACCGACAATAAAAAAGGCCAACCGAAGTTGACCTTTTATACACGAGTGTTTAACAAATGCGTGTGTATTTATTTTTCAAATTTCTGGAAGATCAACGTCGCGTTTGTGCCGCCAAAACCAAAGCTATTAGACATTAACGTTGTTAATGATTGCTCTTTTAACGCTCTTACAACCGGCAAGTCTGTGGCTTCTTCATCAAGTTCATCAATGTTAATCGATGGTGCGATAAAGTTATTTTTCATCATTAACAATGAATAAATAGCTTCATGAACACCAGCAGCCCCCAGCGCATGACCCGTTAACGACTTAGTAGAGCCAAAGGCTGGTACATTATCGCCAAATAATTCTTTGATGGCGCCAAGCTCTTTAACGTCACCAACTGGAGTCGATGTACCATGCGTATTGATATACTCAATGTCACCGTCAGTTGTTGCCATCGCTTGTTGCATACAACGAATTGCGCCTTCGCCTGAAGGTGCAACCATATCAAAACCATCTGATGTCGCGCCGTAACCAACGATTTCAGCGTAGATATGAGCACCACGTGCTAATGCATGCTCTAACTCTTCAACAACAACCATGCCGCCGCCGCCAGAGATAACAAAACCATCACGGTTTGCATCATAAGTACGTGATGCTTTTTCTGGGGTTTCATTATATTTAGTAGACAGTGCGCCCATAGCATCAAAGCCCATGGCTAACGTCCAATCAACTTCTTCACCGCCGCCAGCAAAAACAATATCTTGCTTGCCCAGTTGAATTTGCTCAACTGCGTGGCCAATACAATGTGCAGAGGTTGCACAAGCAGAGCTAATTGAATAGTTGATGCCTTTAATCTTAAACGGCGTAGCTAGCGTTGCAGAGGCAGTACTAGACATGATTTTTGGTACTAAATATGGACCAACACGTTTAACACCCTTAGCACGCAATTTATCAGCACTGATCACTTGATCACTTGATGATGCACCGCCAGTACCAGCAACAATACCCGTTCTGAAATTTGATACCATTTCAGGCGTTAACTTAGAATCATCTATTGCTTGTTGCATTGCGACATACGTATATGCTGCTGCATTACCCATAAAACGTAATGCTTTACGGTCAATAAATTCACTTGGGTCTAAATTAATAGCGCCCCAAACGTGACTACGTAAGCCAATCTCTTTAAATTGCTCAGAGTAACTAATACCACTGCGACCACTTCGTAGCGATTGCGTAACTTCTTCTGCGTTGTTACCAATACTTGATACAACACCTAAACCTGTGATTACTGCACGTTTCATTTTAAATCCTGTTCTCTCATAAACTGTCAGCATTGTAATAACTTTCTATTACCTTAGTGGTCAGCTTTCACTATAAATATAAATATTACTGATATACTACCGCACAAAATACATCGAGAGTATTAAACGGTTGCAAAAAAAAGCACAAAATCAAATCATTACCGCTGATTTGAGTTGGAATGAACAGGGTGAGCCAACTTCGACCCAATTTGGCGACATCTATTTTTCAACCACCGATGGTATGGCAGAATCTTATTATGTCTTTATTGAGCAAAATAAATTGCTCGATAGATGGGCGGCTACAACTCAATCATTTTATGTCATTGGTGAAACTGGCTTTGGCAGTGGCCTTAATTTTTTAGTCACTTGGCAAGCCTTTGCATCTTTCAGGTCAAATAACCCCAATCATCCGCTGCGCCGATTATATTTTACCAGTTTTGAGAAATACCCATTAGAAATTAATGATTTAATAAATTCGCATGCACGTTGGACAGATGTAAAACATAACGCCGCCATGTTACAACACCAATATCCTTTACCCGTTGCGGGATGTCATAGACTCACTTTCCCATTAAAAAATACCTTTGACGCACAGATTATTCTAGATCTTTGGATTGGGGATATTAAAGATACGATAACCACGCTTTCCCACGGCGAGAACGGTCTTATTGATTCTTGGTTTCTCGATGGTTTTGCTCCCAGTAAAAATCCAGAAATGTGGAACCAATCTCTTTATAATAATATGGCAAAATTATCAGCTAACAATGCCACTATGGCAACATTTACGGCTGCTGGGGATGTACGCCGCGGTTTGATCAAAGCTGGCTTTTTAATGACAAAAACCAAAGGGTTTGGCAAAAAACGTGAAATGCTCACAGGACGCTTTGAGCGTGCGGATAAAATAAGCGCTCAAAACCCTTGGTTCTTCCGCCCTGGTCTTCAAGACGCTGATGAGCATTCTCCTGTAGTTACTATTATTGGCGGCGGTATTGCGAGTGCATCAATTGTGTTAGCACTGAGTAAACGTCAGATTAAATGCCGCTTAATTTGTAAAGATTCTGTCGTGGCGCAAGGTGCATCAGGCAATCGCCAAGGTGGATTCTATCCGTTACTCAACAGTAATCACGACCCCTTATCTTCATTTTATAGCCAAGCGTTTTGCTTTGGACTGTCAATGTATCGTCCATTTATAGAGTCTGATCCTTCCAGTGGTGATTTTTGCGGTGTCTTTCAAGTTGCCTACAATGAAAAAATTAAAAGCGCGCAACAAAAACTTATCGCATCACAAATGTTCACACCGTTGTTGGTTAAGCCTCTCACAGAGCAGCAAGCCACGCTGTTCACAGGGGTGCCCATGGCGCAAGGTGGCTTACTTTATCCGGCCGGTGGTTGGTTATCACCACTAAAAATGACTCAAAATATGTTATTAAATGAGCAAGAATCAGGGTTATTGCAAATAATTTATAACACCAAGGTCACTGAGTTAACTAATCATAAGAATCAATGGCGATTAAAGTGCTGCGACAATACAACACTTAATGCAGAGATTGTTATATTGACCAACGGTCATGAATTAGCCAATTTTGAGCAAACACAGCAACTGCCGCTTTACGCTACTTCAGGACAAGTGAGCCATTTACGTGAAACAGAACACACAGCACCGCTAACAACTGTTTTGTGTTATCAAGGTTACATGACCCCTTCTGCTAAAGGTGTACATTGTATTGGTGCGAGTTTTAATCGTGATATATCTAGTTATGACGTTAACGATCAAGAACATCATCAAAATATTAGTAAATTAACATCAGATTTACCCGAATTATTCCAAGGCACTCTTAGTCAACGGACTATTAGTCAAGGTAAGGTGGGCCAAGACAATACATTAACTGATAATATTGTTGGTGGTAAAGTCGGTGTACGTATGAGCGTAAAAGATCATATGCCCATGGTTGGCGCAGTGCCGCATTATGACAATACGCGCAAGCTTTATCATGATTTAAACAAAGGGAAACCTGCGATCAGTTATACCTCATCCCCTGTGCACACTAATTTATTTATGCTCGGCGGCTTAGGATCTAGAGGATTATGCTCGGCGCCCATACTTGGTGAAATACTAGCCTGTCAGTTGTTAAATGAGCCGATGCCCATAGACCAACACTTACTAAATCAACTCAATCCAAACCGTTATTGGATCAAACAACTGAAAAAACACCATGTCGATATTTAAATTACAACAGTTTTCAATTATCCAGCGCAAAAATGCCATGAAAGTGTGCACCGACAGCCTTATCTTTGGCTCTATGATACCTATTAAAAACAGACCTCGCGTGCTAGATGTAGGTACAGGAACAGGTATTCTCAGTTTGATGGCCATGCAACTAGGTGCTAAAAGCGTAACGGCGATAGAACTCATTGAAAACAGCGCTATTGAAGCACAGGAAAACATCACGCATTCAAAATGGCAACATGACATTAAAGTCCAACATTGTGATTTCAACACCTTTCACTCTGATGATACTTTTGATTTGATTATTTCAAACCCACCATTTTTTGATAATCATCTAAAAAACAGTGATCTCATTAAAAATACAGCGCGCCATACTGACACCCTAAACTATCAACAGTTAATGACGCGATGTAACAACCTAATGTCTGCTAATGGTCTGCTTTATTTACTTTTACCTATTCATGCCATAAAGCAAATAAAAAGCATTATAGAGACACTAGACTTAGCTTTGGTTGCTCACGTAGATCTGATCACAATGAAAAAAGGCACAGCAAAACTCGCTTCTCTAACGTTTGAAAAGCAAGAAAACCAACATGTAACTAAGGCGTTTACACCCGAAACGCTCACCATATATGACAGCCATCAGCAATATAGCAAAAATAGCGCTCGTTTATTAAATCAATTTTTGTTACGTTTTAAGGCATAAAAGATCATTTCAATCTAAAGGAATAAAATAGTGGTCCAACGCACAACAGATTTAGTCAATTGGTTTCGTCAATCAGCCCCATATGTTAACGCTCATCGCGATAAAACGTTTGTCATTATGATTGGCGGAGAGTGCATAGCTCATCCAAATTTTTCCAACATTGTAAACGATATTGCCCTATTAAATTCTTTGGGTATTAAGATAGTCGTTGTCTATGGGGCCAGACCTCAAATCGAACTAGCCTTACAAGACAAAAATATTACAACGCAATTTCACCAACAACAACGAGTCACCAACGACAATTCCTTTAACGTTATCAAACAAGTCGTTGGTCAATTACAATTTGAAATTAATGCACAGCTCTCCATGGGATTAATTAATACGCCCATGCAAGGCGCTAAGATTAATGTGGTTAGCGGAAATTTTATTACCGCTCAGCCCATTGGTATTAGCGACGGCGTTGATTTTTGTCATACAGGAAAAGTACGCCGTATTGACGTTGATGGTATCGCACGTCAGCTTAAACAAAACGCCATAGTACTTGTTAGCATTATTGGTTATTCAGCCACCGGTGAAAGTTTTAACTTAAGCGCCGAAGAAGTGGCTACTCAAGTCTCCATCAGATTAAACGCCGATAAAATGATAGGCTTTTGCTCTGAGCACGGCGTGTTATCTGAGGCGGGTGATGTTATTGCTGAGTTACTGCCTGACGAAGCCCAGCAGTGTCTTGAAAAACATCACATCAGCGGAAATTTAATGACTGGCACCGCTATCTATCTACGTGCGGCGATTACCGCTTGCAAAGCTGGGGTTGAGCGAAGTCATCTAGTAAGTTATCAAAAAGATGGTGCCCTGCTCCAAGAATTATTTTCCCGTGATGGTATTGGCACGCAAGTTGTAATGGAAAGCGCTGAACAATTACGCCAAGCAACCATTGACGACATTGGTGGTATCATGGACTTAATAAGCCCTCTTGAAGAGCAAGGCTTATTAGTAAAACGTTCTCGTGAACAGTTAGAAATGGAAATAAACAAATTTACTATCGTCTTGCGTGATGGCTTAGTGATCGGATGTGCGGCGTTATATCCAGCAAAAGATTCTCAATCGGGTGAAATGGCTTGCGTTGCTACACATCCGGCGTATCGTAAAGCCTCTCGCGGTGATGCATTGGTTAATGAAATTAGCAATCAAGCAAGAAAGTTAGGCTTAAAAAAACTATTTGTTTTAACGACAAGCTCTATTCATTGGTTTAGAGAGCGCGGATTTAATCCAGTTACAATTGAACAATTGCCAGTGGAAAAACAAGTGTTATATAATTTTCAACGTAACTCTAAAATATTGATTAAATCCATCACTTAATCTTGCGTTATATTAGGACAAAATGAAGCATCTAAAGAAAATACATCGCGCCCCAATACGAGTCAGCAAAATTCAAGCGCGGCGCATGCGCAATAATTTCAAACGTTCTATGATTGATTTAAAAATAGCCTTAGCCCAAGAAAAGCAAGAAACTAAGGAAATGTTTGAGATTTATGGCAAAGGCATCAAGGGTGAAGCCAATAAACAAGACTTAGCTATTGCTCATACTCAGTTTTTTGATCTCTTGAAAGGACTTGGCCTAGGTATTTTTGCAATCTTACCTTTTGCCCCCATCACTATTCCTCTGTTGGTTAAACTAGCTAAACTAGTCGGTGTAGAATTACTACCAAGCTCATTTAATCAAAAAGAAAAATAGTGAATTAACACGCTCCTATAAAGAGCGTGATGGTCTCATGACGACACTGGCGAAAATAAGCCCAGCGACCAATGACATAAATATCAAAAATGACTGTGTTCCAATCGAATCTACAGCAATCATTTGCTGCCCCGAAACGACCGTATTCAGCCCTATGTAAACTTTACTGCCAGGCACTAAAATGACTAAACCTTGCAAGGATACCAAGATCGCTGGTGCATTAAATATACGTGAATATAAATTACTGTAAATGCCCACACAAAATGCCCCAAAGAATGCACCTAGCGCCACATCAAAATATACTGCAGCAAAAGAACTGGCGGAAAAGGAAATAAAGCCCGAAATAATACCCCAGGGTGAATCTTTCAGTCTAATTTTAAACATGATAACTAAGCTAGCGCCCAATAATAGAACCGCAAGCCATGCTGTCCAACTGGGTACAACTTCAGGCTGAATAAATGCAACAGAGCCCCAAACACGATCGCCAATAGCAAAACCTAAAACAGCACCAAAATAAAGTTTAAACAACAACATTATGGCATCCATTATTCGCGCAGTTCCTGAAGTTAGATCTCGCGTTGCAAGCTCTCGCAAACCTAAGGTCAACGCTAAACCAGGAATAAAGGCAATGATGCTCGAAAGAACTACCAATGAAGTATTAATGTGTGGGTCTAAATGCATGATACCCGTCACCATGAAAGCAGAGACCAATGACACTAACGGTTCGAGCATCTTAGCAACGCCTTTAGATATCGATGCCCAATACACAAAAAGATATACAACGAGACTCATCAGTAATGACCATATAACATCATTCCAACTTGTCGCCATAAGCATTGCGAACGCGCCACCTGAAATACCAAAGGCACAAAATGACATCCAATGGGCATAAGGCTTTGGCTTGTTTTTAATTTCTTCGAGTCTATCGATAGCTTCCATCAGGGAGCGCTGTCCACTCGCTAACTCATCAACTAATTCATCGGTGCGAGCCAATGAGCCCAAATCTAATTCACCGGGATTAACGCGAACAACGTACAATTGTTGTTGCTCATGCTCACCAAGCTGCCAAATAGCAAACGTCAGTGAGGTGGGCGTAACAATAAATGAACCGCCCATGCCTAATATCGCTGTTACATTTAAAAGATGCGCCTCAAGACGATATGCGGGTGTACCAAATTTGTGAAGTGCTTTACCTAAACTAATAATAAATTTACGGCGCTGCGAAAATGGCGTTGAAGTCACTAGTTTTTCCAGTTCATTAAAGGTGATTGAAGGTATTTATTTTATTTTACAACAACATGCTTTGAGTGATATTCGTGACAGTTATTCCTAACAAATTACGAACAAAAATATACTGTAGGCATTTAATCTACAAAGGTTTTCCTTACGACACTCATGCAAAACAAATAAACGTTTAACCATAACCTTCTGGTTAAAATTCGTTACTATTAATACTCTACTACTAGTTGAAACACTAAGGCAAGTTATACCGTGATAATGAGAATTAGTGATCATACCAATCTAGGTAAGTAACTGGTCTACTTTTTCACGAGCATAAATAGGTTAGGGCAAGGCATTTATTTTCGTATGTAGTTATTCTACATAAAGAATAAATAACGCAGCCATCATCTATTTAGACCGTTAAAAATGATCAGGTATTTTTCTAGGTTGGTATCAGTAATAGTATTATTAATAATGCTGTTTAAACGTCGGCGATTGTAGAGATTTATGGCGAGCTGTAAAGGATTATTTGTGAAATATTTAGATTTAGATAGGAAGTGGATTTAAGGCAAAAAAAAAAGATAAAACCTAAGTTTTATCTTTTTTGAACCAATTAATTAACTAGGGTTAATTATAAAGGTTTGATGTTCTCTGCTTGAGGACCTTTCTGACCGTCAGTAACAACGAATTCAACTTTTTGGCCTTCAGCAAGAGTTTTGAAACCGTCGCCAGAGATGTTACGGAAATGTGCGAAAACGTCAGGACCGTTCTCTTGCTCGATGAAACCGAAACCTTTAGCTTCGTTGAACCATTTTACTGTACCAGTAGTTGGAGTAGACATAATATATTTCCTATTCAATATAGAGTAATGAAATCTCAAAATGAGATAATTAGGCTGAAAGTTTGCTATTACTTATTAAACAGGACGATATACAAAAAAAGCACACGTTTTGATACATAAATATAGGTCTTACCTTTAAGCTGCAAGAATTATAAACTTACGTGGTAAATAGTCAAGTGCTTTTTACTTATTTACCCCCCTAAATCGTATCGTTGTTTTATTATACGTGTTACGTATCATGCCTCTTAAGCTTATCTTAAAGTCTTGCCTTATAGAGTATCGGCGTTTATTCTTTACCATTAGAAATCCTATTTGAATCAAGGCCAACTTGTGAAGCAGTTACCAAATCTTAATTTGAAATCAAAAGTTAGTGAGCAAGAGTGGAATATTCGCGTCGACCTAGCCGCTTGCTATCAACTCGTGTGTCATTTCGGTTGGGATGATCTAATTTATACCCACTTATCGGCACGTATTCCCGGCACGGATCATTATTTAGTCAATGCCTTTGGGTTAACCTTTGATGAAGTTTGTGCATCCAATTTAGTCAAGGTCGATTTATTAGGCAATATTGTCGATGACACCCCTTTTAAAATCAATCCTGCTGGCTTCACCATTCATAGTGCTATCCATCAAGTGCGTGACGATGCTCACTGTGTTATTCATTTACATACCAATGAAACCATCACAGTGGCCACTCAGAAATGCGGTTTGTTACCCTATAGCCAATACTCTATGTTCTCATTAGCCTCCCTTAGCTATCATGAATATGAGGGGTTAGCTGTTAACGACGCCGAGCGTAAACGACTACAAGATGACTTAGGCATGACCAATCATATGCTATTGATAAATCATGGCGGGCTCACTGTTGGTCCTACCGTTGGAGATGCTTTTATGCGGATGTATGATTTACAGCGTGCCTGTGAGATTCAAGTGTTGATACAATCTACAAATCAACCGAGTCAATTGGTTGAACAATCTATTCAAGATAATATATATAAGCAAGCAAACGTTGTTCACAGCGGCTCAACAGGTGGTCAATTAAGCTGGCCTGCCATGTTGCGTAAAGCCTATAAGATTAACCCCGATTTTATTCTCTAATAATTACCCTATTCACGTTTGGAGTGAACAATGAAAGTAAGTTCTGTTGAAGTTTTCGATATTAATTGCCCAGACCGTCAAGGATGGAATCCAGTGTTTATCCGGATTCATACCGATGAAGGCATCAGTGGTGTTGGTGAAGCTGGTCTAGCCTACGATCTAGGTCATAGCGCCGCCGCTCATATGATAAAAGAAATGGCAGAAGCCTTTCTAATTGGCCACGACCCTTTCCAAACAGAACATTTATGGGCTCGTATGCTACGCGAAAGCTTTTGGGGGCTAGGTGGCGGACCAGTCATCTACTCTGCAATGAGCGCCATTGATACGGCCTTATGGGATATCAAAGCTAAGGCACTCAATGTACCAGTGTATCAATTGTTGGGCGGCAAAGTTAATGCTGAATTACGTACTTATGCGTCGCAGTTACAATTTGACTGGGATAAAGATTTCAAAGCATTATCACAACCAGAAGAATATGCACAAGCCGCTTTAAAAGCCGTAGCACAAGGTTATGACGCTGTTAAAGTTGATCCCATCATGTACAACAAAGATGGCGAAACCTATTACGATCGCACTAAGATAATCTCCCGCGGTGAAATGAAATTATACCGCGCGCGTATGCAAGCAATCCGTGAAGCTGTTGGCGACGAAGTCGATATCATTTTTGAATGTCATAGTCTGCCCGGCGCGACAACCGCTATACAGCTAGGAAAAATTGCTGAAGAATTTGATTGTATGTTTTACGAAGAGCCCGTTAACTATTTAAATCATTCACTGCACAGTAAAGTAGCAGATAAAGTTAACGTGCCAATCGCTGGCGGAGAACGTTTATATAATCGCTGGCAAGTACGTCCATATCTAGAAGATCAAAGTATTGATGTGCTACAACCTGACATTGGCCTTTGTGGTGGTTTCACTGAAGCTAAAAAAGTATGTGATTATGCCGATATTTTCGATGTTCGGATTCAGGCTCACGTTTGCGGCGGCCCTGTAGCAACAGCCGCTTCACTGCATCTTGAAACAGCCATTCCTAATTTCTTAATCCATGAACATCATACTTATGCGATTAAATCATGGAATAGAGAATTATGTTTACAAGATCCTCAGCCAGTTAATGGTAAATTTAAAGTCTCAGAAGAGCCGGGGTTAGGTATTGAGCTAAATGACGAAATTGTTTACCGCTCACCGCATTTAACGATTAAATAACATATTCGTTTTTAGCCTTGATCATTGCTAGAATACAATCGTGTGGATATAAAGGACTATCCCACACGATTTTTCTCATTAACGTACTCTGGAATTTCAAATGAATAGTATTAAATATAAGCCTCTGTACTATTTCATTTTCATAGTATTTATCATCATTGGTTATTGTACTATCAGTTACTACAATTTATTAGGGCAATGGCTCTACCAAACATCAATTATTAAAAGTAAACTATCGGTTCAGGCCCAAATGACTGATGATGATGTCACCAAGTATCTAATTCCCCTGAACAAAAAATACCAACAAGCCCATTGTGATGAAACTATCATCACTGCTATGCGAATAGCTGAATATCACTCAAATCGATTACACGAGTACGGATTTTTGAATGGAAATAAACTCATTTGTTCCACCAGTGTTGGTCTAATAAAAAAACCCTTAACGCAACCTCCTGCTGATATTATCTCTGATATATCCGATATCGAATTTACCAAAACAAGTCCAGTAGGGATTTTGCCAGGTAACGAAAAGGCAATGCGTTTAAAGGTAGGAAATTTTCAAGCACTAATTAAAATTGATTACACAACCGATAGCTCCTTCGAAGGACTCGATTCATCTATATTTGTATTTAATGGCGTTAAATTCTTACGTGTTTATAGTAATGATTACGATTTCAATGAATCGCTCATGTTAACGCCTTCGAGTGAAACAGTGTCGCTTATTAAGAATATGCAATGGTTACATCAATTTTGCTATGCACCTGGTACATGTGCATTGATAAAAATTGATATATATAAATTTATAATTAAGAACATACTGTTACTGTCAATCACTCATTTTTTATTGCTAATACTTGCACTTGCTTTATCTTTTAAAGTACACAAAGCCATTCAACGATTCTATTCCTTCAATATTCAAGTTAAAAGAGGCATGAATGCGCGTCAGATACATTGCTATTATCAGCCTATAATTAATAACAATGACAATAAAATTAGTTCTTGTGAAGTTTTATGCCGTTGGCAAGATGCTGAAGGAAATCTACATGGAGCTTTTCAATTTATCAATGAAGTTATTAAGAATGGCCAAGAAACACAACTCACTGAGATAATTATCAAAAAATCTATCAGTGAATTTAAAGCTGCAGGCCTTTTCAATAAGATGAAATTGTCTATAAACTGCTTTCCTAACGATGTCGCTAGCGGAAAAATTAAATTCTTACTTTGTAACCTGTTAAGTAACAATGAATTGAAAAATATTGTCATTGAAATTACCGAGCAACAAAGCTCAAAAGAATCACGTATTAATGACGCTATTTATGATCTCAGAGAGCTCGGAGTAAAAATAGCCATTGATGATTTTGGAACAGGGCATTCAAACTTAGAACAATTAAAAGATTTAAAAGTTGATTATCTTAAAATTGACAAAGGTTTCATTCTTGATATTTTTCAAAATAAATTACATCTCCACCTAGTAAAACATATTGTTAGCCTAGCCAATGAAATGGATCTCGTCTGCGTTGCTGAAGGTGTAGAAACAAAGCAACATCAGGCATTAATTCCTTCATTAGGTATTCAGTTTAGCCAAGGATTTTTTCACGCATATCCTATGCCCATTGAACAATTAATAACTTATTTAGCATCACTACCACATAAATGATTAACACGATAAATTCTCAAAGCATTAGAGTACATCAGTTTTTTTTTGACTTGTAGCGATAACTTACTCGTTCGATAAATCTCCCATAACTCACCGTAAGTTGTACTAAAAATTACAAGAGGAAAGTTACTAGCTAACATAATTCTGTTCTCATCAAAGCAATCTAAAAGGTGCGATAAAACATCACTTATATATTGCTGATTATAGTCTCTAGATACCATCTCCCAACCTGAAGCCTTGATAACAAGATTCGGGCAATGGCCTAGTTTATGGATATTGCGCATCCATCTAGTCCGACTGACGCTTTCTAATGGACAAAATGCCCCATGACCCAGTATCAAAGACAAGCCAGGATGACTTTCAGCCATATTACAGTATGCATCAACACAACGATCATCAGCTCCGTTGATTTGCGTCTCAAAAATTAAACTTTTCTTCGCTAAATAGTCTAAATTAGAAAAGTTGTTGATATGAGAAAGTATCTCTACGGCCTCTTCATCAAATATATGCCTTATACCCACGACACTTTTATACTGAATAAGGGTGTTAATCACCGACTTAAATTCAGCAGGCTCTAATGTGATATCAACGCCGGCGATAGCGCTAAATGCTAAGGTAACATTGTTTTCTAACCAGGCTATTTCACGCCAAGGACACTCGTTGTCAAACCCTGCCTCAATGTGGACAAAACCCGCTAGAAATAAGGGCTCATCAACAACAAGATCGTTTTGATCGAATGATCGATTTATCAGCGCTTTATCTGGCCAATTGGGCTGATTTTCAGCTTTGAGCCATCCATAATCACCTAATGCCACATCAAACAAATGGATGTGAGGATCAATAAATTTCATAACCTGTAAACCTACCCTGTCGTATAACCACCATCGATAGTTTGCAAACTACCTGTGATAAACGAGGCGTCATCACTGGCTAGAAAGTAAGCGTAGTTCGCTACTTCTTCTGGTTGCCCCAAACGACCTAATGGTTGCAGTTCGGCTTCTTCTTGATGGATTTCAGATTTGTTTGCACCAGACGCAGCGCAATATTTATCAATAGCTTGATGATAAAGCGGTGTTTCAATAGTCCCAGGGCATAACGCATTAACGCGAATGTTAAACTTGGCATAATCAAGCGCGGTTGTTTTGGCAATGGATGCTAGCGCATGTTTTGAGAGGTTATACGCAAACGAGTTCGTTTTACCAATGATGGCTTGATCAGAAGCGACAACAACAATCGAGCCATTATTGTGCGCTTTCATAACAGGTAACGTATTTTGAATAGCGCCGTAAGCGCCTTTAACATTAATGGCGAAAACACGGTCAAAGTCCGCTTCACTGGTGTCTTCGATATTCGCCGAAAAATGAATACCAGCGTTACAAATCAATACATCAACGCGCCCTACTTCGGCAATAATTGACTTTATCGTTGAGGAAACCTGCGCTAAGTCAGACATATCACATGACTTAAAAATACCAACGTCACCATGCACGATGTCCAAGTTAAAGACTTGATAGCCATGTGCCATAAATTTTTTAATAATGGCTAAGCCAATCCCTTTAGAACCACCTGTGACTAACGCTATTTTTTGCATTGATTTCTCGTCTTAATCGATAATTAGCACGGATCTTACCTGTTTCCTGCTATCATTCAACACAAATAAAACTCTCGTGAATGAAGTCAATGAATGTCAGCTGGCCAGCCATAATTAAATTAAGTAACTGTGATGAGTTAATCTATTTGGCGGATTTAAATTCGCTCAATGAGTTTGCTTTTGAGTCTTACCAGCCTTTAAGTCAGACTGATTACCTCATTGATACACAGGGACAGCAGTTTTCTATTGGACAGTCCCCATTATCAGTCACTTGCTCATTTAGCCATGTAGTTGAACTCCATGGCCTAAATGATTTAGTCAAACTTCATTACGCACAGGCTGGTCAATGTTGTATTTCTAAAATACATATTGAAAATGCAGATGCAGCTATCGCTGCAATCAAACACATGCCGATATAAATGCTAAGGTAGATGATGGCTATTTTCACGTAATAACCTGTACCCCATCACTTGCATGACACACATAAATAGACGCTTTAAGGCCAGTGTTCACCTGATATTGTTCGTTAATCATCTGGCTTATTTCATCAACCTCTAATGTCGGCACAAGTGCGATGACACAACCACCAAAACCGCCACCGGTCATTCTAGCGCCGCCGCGAAGACCAACGTGATCGTTTATCAGATCTACCAGAAAATCGATTTCAAAAGTGGTGATCTCAAAATCATTTTTCATAGATTGATGCGACTCTCGCATCAAGGTTCCCATAACCTGCATATCAGAATTAGCTAGCGCTTTTGCAGCATCTGTCGTGCGCTGGTTTTCATACACCACATGTTTTGCACGGCGCATTGTTACACTATCTAAACCCGCTTTACCGCGTTCAAATTCTTCTACATTAATGGCCCGCAGTAAATCGACGTTAAAATGCGCCGCCGCCGCTTCACATTGCTCTCGTCTGACATTATATTCACTATCAACCAATCCACGCTTTTTATTGGAATTAACAATGAGTACAGCAACGTTTTCTGGCATTGAAATACGGTGTGTTGATAGATCATCACAATCAATGAGCAGCGCATGGTCTTTTTCGCCGCACGCCGAGATCAGCTGATCCATAATGCCGCACTGACAGCCTACAAACTCATTTTCAGCCTGTTGAGCAATGAGTGCAATTGATTCATTGGACACTGAAATATTAGAGACGCTTTGCATAACTTTCCCCACAGCAACTTCTAAGGCCGCCGACGAACTCAGGCCAGCACCTTGAGGCACATTGCCTGAAATTACCATGTTTACGCCGCTAAGAGAGGGATACTTTTGAAGCATCACATGAGCGACGCCGCGTATATAATTACTCCACAAGTTAGCTTTGCTATAGTCAATGGGGTGCTTAAGCTCAAACTGGTCTACTGCATTCTCATAATCCATAGCGACAACATGTACTTGATTGTCGCTGCGCGGCGAAAAAGCAATAACCGTTTGATAATCAATAGCACACGGCAGAACAAACCCACCATTATAATCAGTATGTTCACCAATGAGATTAACGCGACCAGGCGCGCTAACAAGCCCTGAGCATGGCGCGTTAAATGTAAGTTCAAACGCCTTTTTTATCATCGATAATTGTTGCTGCATATTATTGCTCCTGCTCCATAAATTCTCTAAGGCGTGACGCGGCCGACTCTGGCGTTAAATCTCGCTGACTTTCAGCCATCATTTCATAACCCACCATGAATTTCTTAACAGACGCGGAGCGTAATAGCGGTGGATAAAAATGACCGTGTAAACGCCAGTGCGCGTGTTCTAAACCGTCTTCGGGCGCACAATGCCAACCCATTGAGTAAGGAAAACTGCAATCAAATAACTTGTCATAACATTGGGTTATCGCTTTTAATGCCAGCGCCAGTGACGATTTTTGACCGGTGTTTAACCCATTAAAACTTTGCACATCATCTTTTGCGATAATTAATGTTTCAAACGGCCACGCCGCCCAAAATGGCACCACTATTAACCAATGTTCATTTTCGAACAGTATACGCTGGCCATCATTTTTCTCTTTATCAATATAGTCAGCTAGCAGTGCACGTCCATGGCGCTGATAGTATTTTCGTTGATGACTATCTTCACAGGCTACTTCACTAGAAAGATAATCATGCGCCCAAATTTGACCATGAGGATGAGGCTGCGAGCAGCCCATTACGCTGCCTTTATTCTCAAAAATATGTACGCACTGATAACGTTGACTAAGCAATTGATAATGCTGTTGCCAAGTATCCACAATTGTTTCAATTGATTTTATCGACAATTGAGCCATCGATTTGTTATGTTCAGGTGAATAACACACCACATGACATTCGCCACTTGCTGTTGACGCTTGAAACAAATCATCACCATCAAAGTCATCACTATTTTCTTTAGGAACGAGTGCCCCAAAATCATTTTTAAAAACGAAGGTGTCTGTGTATGTTGGATTTCTAACATCGTTAGCCCGCTCATTCCCAGAGCAAAGGGGACAATTATCATCATGGCTAGGTGTATCATCAATGCCTTGTTTTTCAGTGGCGCCTAACCAAGGTCTGTTGTTTCGATGAGGAGAGACCAATACATGATCCCCCGTTAACATGTTCTTTCGGCGATGCGTGCCCTGTAGTGTATTACTGTTCATTTAATAAACCTTGTCGCGGTTATTTACCGTCGATATTCGTTGGCAATTAACAGGAGATATTAGAAGTTAGGTGTAAATGTAGGGGGGATATAAAACCCCCGCCGCTATGGGCGAGGATTTTATTAATTTATTTCAAATAGCTAGAGGAGAATACTCTCTACCACCACGTTGTATAAAACGCGATAAGAATAGCAATTACCGCTGCCGTAGCAATATTAAACCCATGGGTAGTTTTAAAATCAACGTCACCAAGGTTAATTGCTTGTGCTTGCTTCTTGTTTTCAATTAATGACACAACAACAGACAATACGAGACAGGCAATAAATACCAGACCAACACGATCCATGAATGGTAATGAAGGCCATGCGTATTTAAGCGTTAGCGAGAATACAAAAGAACCTAACGCTGCTGCTAAACCAGCATTTGCTGTCGCTTTCTTCCAAAACATGCCTAGCACGAATAAAACAACGATACCTGGCGTGAAGAATCCAGTGAATTCTTGAATGTATTGAAACGCTTGGTCAAATTGTCCAAGTAATGGTTGAGCAACCACCATAGCAATAACTAATGCGCCAAAGCTAACAAGTCGGCCGACAAATACATAGTGCTTATCACTGCGCGGTTTCTTGTCACTTTTGTACAAGTCCATCGTGAATATGGTCGCAATACTATTGGTCATAGAAGCAAGCGAAGACACAATAGCCGCCACAAGCGCCGCGAATACTAAACCTTTTAATCCAACCGGCATTAAATTCATCAGCTGTGGATAGGCTTGATCTGGGCGCTGAAGCTCAGGCAATAGCACTACCGCAGCAATACCTGGCAACACAACAATAACTGGCATTAACAGTTTTAAAAATGCAGCAAAGGCTATACCTTTTTGGCCTTCTCTTAAGTTTTTAGCCGCTAAGGTACGCTGAATTATGTATTGATTAAAGCCCCAATACGATAAGTTCATAATCCACATGCCGCCAACTAAAACACTAAGACCCGGTAAATCAACATAATGAGGACTGTCTTTAGACAACACCATGTCAAACTTTTCTGGTACTTGATTAGTTAACTCTTTAAAACCAGCAATTAGTCCTTCGCCGTGCCCAATTAAGTCGAGCGCCGTATACGATAGAAACAAGCCACCAAAAATAAGTAAAACAACCTGAATTATATCGGTAAATGCAACGGCCTTTAAACCACCATAAAGTGAGTAGGCAATAGAAAACAGACCCAAAAAGATCATGCCCGTCACCATATCAACACCCGTGATGGTATTAATGGCCAAAGCACCCAGCCATAAAATGGCTGTCAAGTTCACAAAGACGTAAACCCCTAACCAAAACACCGCCATAGTCACGCGAACACGACTATCGAATCGTTGTTCTAAAAATTGTGGCATCGTATAAATTTTCTTGGCTAAGAATATCGGTAAACAATATTTACCAATAATCATTAATGTAATCGCCGCCATCCATTCATAAGAAGCAATAGCCAAACCTATTTTAAAACCAGCGCCTGACATACCAATAATTTGTTCAGCGGATATATTTGCTGCAATTAACGAGGCGCCAACTGCCCACCAAGGTAGGCTGCTGCCTGCTAAAAAATAGTCATTCGCATTTTTCTCATGGCCAACTTTTTCACGTGACACCCAATAAGCTATACCTATAAGGCCTATGACGTATGAGCAAAACACTACAATATCTATTGTATGTAAATTCATTCTTTATCCATTTATTATTATTGTAAATTGGTAAAAAACGTTGAACACCCTATGTGGCATGCAACGAGACAGTCATCGTAATCTGATGCTTGTCATGAGGCGCTATCGGTTTGACACCCGCTTTAATCGCAGCCACCTCATTTAAATTTAAAGCATTAGTACTATGTGAAATTGGCTCAATACATAAAAACTTCGCCTTCGAAGGTCTATATAGCACCGTGTAGGGACAGCCAGTACTAGCTATGTTTGCTTTGAAGCCACGGTCTGCCCAAGTAATTTCTCGCTCATTTGAGTCATTAATGAGTACATTATCGATGACCAGATGATGTGTACTAACGCCATCATCACTATTAATGCCGTCAGGCGCATTCTCTACACTCGTGGGCAATAATGTGTCATCGACCTGCCACATTGTCGAAGCATCAACTTTAATGGTTGTATTATCATCAAGGTCAAAATATGGATGTAAACCCAGACCAGAAGGCATGTCATTGTCAGCTAAATTCTTAACTGTCAGTGACATTTTTAATTCATTGTCTTTAAGTTGATAAATTAGCTCAAGTGAATAATCCCAAGGCCAATCGCCATTATTATAAGAAAAAGACAAATTCAATTGTTCTGCTGTATGGCTGACTATTGACCACGATGATTGCCAAGCTTGCCCATGTAATGCATGGCGTTGGGGCAAGAAATTAGGCGCCAAACTGACAACTTGCTCATTCCAAATAAATTGACCATTTCGGACACGACTTGCAAATGGTGCTAACGGAAAACAGCTACTATCATTAACGCTATCAACACCAGATGCCTCTCTAAAGACATCAAACCAACGCTCTTTATGAAAATATTTAAAACTTTTTACGCAGGCACCTAATGTTGGATCGACGACTACTCGACATTGTCGATTTTCTAAAACAACTTCATTCATGACCAAATTCCATTAATTACTTCAAATTAGCCTACATCAATACACATTTTAATAGCCACCTACGACTTTTTGCATACAATATACGACATTCGTATTATTGTCGATTTTTTACGACATTTCTTATTAAGATATTTACATTTTTTGATCATTTCGTTAAAAATTGTCAAATGTGCGTAAATATAAATTGTATTTGACTAGCTA
>Ga0209395_1003163_pt1 | contig 20749 bp, 20 predicted proteins | sample GOMGulsemesocosm_3_FD_184635 | JGI IMG/M metagenome (GOLD analysis project Ga0209395, IMG submission 184635) | Methane-oxidizing microbial communities from mesocosms in the Gulf of Mexico - GOM9D Gulf of Mexico (SPAdes) (version 2) | ecosystem: Environmental > Aquatic > Marine > Cold seeps... | reverse complement strand
ACGCGAGCAGTGTCGCCATCTAAGATTGATACACAAGAGTTAGTTGTACCTAAATCGATACCAATGATTTTACCCATAATCGTAATTCTCCAATAAATACTTTCATTTACAAATTTGATACAGAATAGATGGTGACAGTTAAAAGCTATTTCAAGTCTATTAAAATACTTTTTCCATCTCTGACAACCCGCGGCTTGCAAGGTTATCTCTGCGATTGAAAATAAATATGGGGACAAAATGAGAGGCTTCAAGCAGAAACGTGAATTAATTATAAAAAAAATGAATATAATTACGAAAATAGACTTAAATATAGTTTGAAAAAGTTAATAACACCGCTATTTAAGTCAACCAACACCTCAATTACTCGATAATATACTTAGCCTTATCAATGACTTCACCTGATAACTCAATGCCCATTCTGGTAGCTGCATCCAAATTAATGGAAAGTACGGGGTGAACAAGATAATTATCGGTGTGTAAGTCTTTCTTACCTTCAGCTAAGCGAACTAATAAATCAGCGGTATCCTTGCCGATTTGCACATAATCGATGTTATAGACAGCAAAAATACCTTTGTTGATACTACTATGGTCCTCACCTATCAATGCAACGCTATTCCGTTCAGCTACTGTTACAACGTAGTTTAGGTCAGGCATGTCAGTAATATGATGGGGTAAATATATCGCATCGACTTGTGGTGCGAGTACTCGAGCTGAAGCTCTAAGTTCGGCACTACCATCAATATAATAATAAATAACCTGTACACCATTTTGCTTTTGCTGCGCTAAAATTTGTTCCACGTTAAAGGTATCAGTCGAGTTATTATCAATAATGACACCTAAGGTATTAATACCGGGCAATAATTTTTTAATAAAGTTAACATCATAATGATCTATTAATTCATCGTGATGATGATTCTCATCCATACTGCTCTTATCAAGGTAAATATCGGTGGATACACCTTGCTGGCTAACCAAGGTAATAAAAGGCCTCTGTTGTGACATCGAAATAGTCATATTAACATCTGATAGCTGCGCCTGACTTTCATCCATCCACGTCAGATTCGTACCAACGACATAACCTTGCCGAGTTAACTCCGATTGTAACCCTGATTGAACGTGTTCGACCACCATGCCAGAATCTAAAGCCGAAAGGCTGACTCGAAGCTGACTAGCTTGGCTTTCAAGGGCGAGTAAAGAAAGTAAAAGCATTAAAAATACGGCTGATGGTATGCCAGTATGGTGATGTGATAGGTGTGATAGGTATGATAGGTGTGATAGGTATGATAGGTGTGATAGGTGTGATAGGTGTGATAGGTGTGATCGTTCCATAATATGACCTTCTCGCATTACGCTTTCCTTAGCTATTTAATACTGTCGAGGTAAGGTAGTTAATTTAACACATAATCTTTTGATAAATAATGTAATGCATCACATTTTCCCATGCCTAAAAATGAGTTACCATCAAGCACATAATAATAGATTATTGAGCAATGATCTTAACAATATAAATAAGGAAGCAATATGTTCTGGAGCAAAACACTAAAGTTAGCCGGACTTACATCGCTAATGATGTTCACGACGGCACAAGCGGCAACGTTTGATAAACCTGAAACAGATATTAAATATCGTCAATCCGCATTAACCATGATCGCAATTAACTTTTCTGACATGGCTGATATGGTTAAAGGGAAGAAGGAATGGAATGATGAAACATTCCAGCTTCGTTCTGAGCAATTGGCACAACTGATTCCGATGGCTCAGCACGGTTTTAGTGCAAGCGATAGCCAAACTGGTGACACTAAAGCGAAAGCAGCAATCTGGACAGATGCCGATGGTTTTGCCGCTAAATTTAGTCAGTTTAATAAAGACGCTCTGCACTTAGCGACAGTTGCAAAAGAAGGTAATCGAGGTCAAATCAAAAAGGCATTTGGTCAAACAGCGAAAAACTGTAAGTCTTGTCATAGCGATTATAAACTGAAGTAATAACGAATATAATAAAGAAAGGCGAACAAATGTATTTGTTCGCCTTTCTTTGTTTTAGCGCATTAATTCACACCAAAAAATTAATGATTACACGCTATCTATGATGGTGCCAGTTTGTCTCTGCGGTGCATTAGCTAACCAAGGCGACAAATGTTTTTGTAGCATTAACGTTAATACTTGTTTACTCACTGGCTTCGCCATGAAATCATCCATCCCAGCGATAAAACATTTATCTTTTTCTGTTTGTAATACATTGGCGGTTAATGCCACGATCGGAATATGCTGATCAACAGGTTCACTTTCTCGAATAATCTTTGTTGCTTCAAAACCATCAAGCACTGGCATCTGGCAATCCATCAATATTAAATTGAATGTTTGCTCTTTACATAAATCTACCGCAATTTGGCCGTTATCGGCAATCGTTACCTCAATACCGAGCTTTTGTAACATCATCTGAGTCACTTTCTGGTTGATAAATGTATCTTCAACCAAGAGCACTTTCATTACATCGCTGGCGGCCCTGTGATCTACAACTTTTTCTGTTTGCTCTGCGTCCTCATTCAGCATGGTTTTAAGGACCACATTTTTTAATGTGTCAGCTTTATAAGGACGACTTAAAAAAGCTTTTATACCAAGTTTTTTGGCTAATACATCATCACCGATTTGCGCTTCTGCAGACATCATCATTAAGCGAGGTGTGAGTTCAGCAAATTCATCTTGTAATTGTTTTGCCACCGTAAAACCATCCAAATTGGGCATGATTTTATCAATAATAACCAAATCAAATGGCTTCCCTTTATCTAAGGCATCAAGCACAATTTGTTTGGTTAAACACGGGTCATCGCAAGATACAGATGTCGCGCCAAAATTTTTCAATTGCGCAGAGGTAATACGCATATTTAGCATACTGTCATCGACAAGTAATATTGACAGTCCAGCAAGGCTTTGTTCTATATCCTTCCCGTGTAAAAGCTCATCAATACATTCAAATTCAGCGGTAAATTCAAATCGACTACCTTTACCCGGCTTACTGTAAACCATAATGTCACTGTCCATTAATTGGACAATACTACGGCAGATCGCTAAACCTAATCCCGTACCACCATAATTACGTGTTGTGCTGCCATCAGCTTGTTGAAATTTATCAAATATTTTTTGCTGGTTTTCAGCGGCAATACCGATACCAGTATCAATAATTTGGAACATGACCCCTGCACTATTATCTTCACGTCGCATTAGCTTGATATTAAGATGCACATAGCCTTCAGAGGTAAATTTGATCGCATTAGATAAAAGGTTATTTAATACTTGGCGTAATTGGGTGATATCACCGAGTACCATATCTGGTACTTGTTCATCAATATGACACACTAAAGCAATGTGCTTCTGTCCCGCTACAATTGAAAAATTAGCTTCGATTTCCTTACATAATTCAAATAAATTCAGCGGGTTTTTTGCCAACACAAGTTGCCCAGATTCAATTTTAGAGAAATCAAGAATATCGTTAATTAAATCCAGCAGCGTAATCGAAGAAGAGTAAAGCATATCAACAAACTCTTTCTGGTCACTATCCATTGGCATGTCTTGTAATAAGGATGCTGTACCAATCACACCGTTCATTGGTGTACGGATCTCATGGCTCATATTTGCTAAAAATTCACTTTTCTTTAAATTAGCATCTTCAGCTTGAAGCTTAGCAACTTCTAGCTCACGATAGTTATGACGAATGCGTATAATGGAAGCATTATAACTTGCCGTTAAACTAGTGATCTCATCATCAAATGGACGAGGCATTAATTCAAGTGATTGTGGCAGCTTATCATTATCAAACTTACTCACGGCGTCCGATATTTCAGTTAACGGTCTTACCACTATTTTATACACAACAAAAAGAATAAATAATGCAACAATGAAGATTTTTACCGCCTGAGACAATAACAAGAAAATAAATTTATCCCATAATCCCTTATAGATAGGATAGAGATCGGCCTGAATCTTAAGTGTGGCGAGATTAAACGTCTTACTGCCAAAATCTTGCTGCATTGGCCAAGACACTTGATATTGATATTCCGATAATGGTTTTCCTAGTTTAAGGATTGTACCGCTATCATCTTTAATTTCGAGGTAATGAACGCCAGGCAGTTTCATTATCCCTTCTGCCTGCAGCGTTAATTGGTCACGATCTTCAACCCATAAACTAGCTGTTAAGCTGGACAAATTGCTTTGCTTGATTTGATAAAGCTGAGTTTCTATACCTGATATATCTTCTTTATAATCAAGATAGACATTCAGACCGGTAATCAGTAATGTAAAAAAAGAACTAATAAGTATTATGGATACAAGTAATTGCCTCGCTATACCTACTTTTTTATTTTGCAACTTCGCTTTCTTCATTCCTAAGCTCACACCTAATTACTAATCGACTAATCTAATAATAGACATTACTATGGAATTACTACTATAAGGAAGTAAAAATGAAACTGTTTATTTCAATAATGTTAACTCTACAGCTTTGCATTGCTAGCTTTACTGCTAATGCAGAATCTATCAATTATTATGTCATTGACAAACAAGCAATGCCTTTTCAAATAACAACGGATAGTGAAAAGCATTCAGGCATAGTTTCAGACATCATATCTTGTATATTTATGGATAATTACACTGTTCGTTACCATACCTATCCATTCAACCGTATGATTTCAGAATTGGAAGCCGGGAGAGAGAAAAACTGGGTAACTTATGGCAGCCCAGGTTGGGGCGGCGTACAAGCAGAAAATTTATCCGATATGCCAATTTACACTGTTAGTCATAGTATATTAACCAGCGCTAAATCTGACTTTATTTACCGAGATCTAAAAGACATAAACGACAAAATTCTTGTATTACTCTATGGTTTTGATTACCCAAACTTACAACCTTTAATTGATCGTGGCCAAATTAAAGAGCTAAGAGTGAAAGATTATGCTGCAGCCTTTCGTATTTTAGACAAAATGCCACAAGACTCTGCCTTTGTTGAAATGACCTCCCGAATTAAATACAACTTAAAAATACAGTCTAGAGATCTAAAACAATATAAGTTACAAGACTTTTCAGCATTAATTCCAAGCTACCCGATTTACTTGGCGCTCGACCCAAAGATGGATAAAGACATTCAAAAATTTATTAACCAAAAATTATCCGACATGTCTGATTCAGGTTCACTAACAGAAATTATTCATCGCTATATCTAACACTATATACACCGATAATAAGTCGCTAACTTATTATCGGTGTATATATTACGCCCTTGGAAGTCTATTCAGGTGCATCAAATTTAGTCAATAAAACTAGACTCAAACATGTGCCCTAGCTTATCAGATTTAGTTTTAAGGTAACCAGCATTATGTGGATTATGACCTTCTTGTAACGGCACGCGTTCCGCAATATTGATACCCGCTTTCATTAACGCATTTACCTTACGCGGATTATTGGTCATTAAATTAACTGCATTTATATTCAAGTGACCTAACATTCCTTGGCAAAAAGTATAATCTCGCATATCAGCCGCAAACCCTAGACGTTCATTTGCTTCAACTGTATCCGCGCCATCATCTTGTAGATGGTAAGCTCTAATTTTATTTAACAAGCCGATGCCGCGCCCCTCTTGGCGTAAATACAAGATCACACCACTCCCTTTAGCAACAATATTTTGCATGGCTTTTGCTAACTGAAAGCCACAATCACAACGCGCACTGAATAAGGCATCACCAGTCAAACATTCCGAATGTAAACGAATTAATACAGGCTCACTTGGATCAAGCTCACCATAAACTAAAGCTAAGTGCTCTTTACCTGTCGCGTTTTCAATAAAGCCATTCATTTGAAATGTACCGAATTTAGTCGGTAACTTTGCACTATCAACATAAGTGATCAAATTATAAGGTGCTTGCTGAGCTAACTCACAACGTACATCCATTAATATTCGACCAAGTTCATTGCGTCCGCTACCATCTCCACCGTCCCCCCAATAAGTGTCTTTATGCGAATGCTCTGTTAATACTTGCTCACCCGTTGCCACAAGTTGATAGGCATAAAATGGATTCTGACTAAATTTTTTCATCACGACATCACGCATGACACTGTCACGTACTTCCATCCAATCTGATTTCACAAATTGCGCATACTCTCGGCTTAAGCTAAAAGCGTCATCAGGTGTCTGTGCTTGACGAATTAAATCTTGTAATTGAAGATCATTGAATTTTTGCGCTTGATAATAATGTTCGCTACTCGGCCATTTAACCCCATCAACCTTGATAGTGGCTAACGCAAAATTTGACAAAAAACCAAAATCATCATTCGGTTCGTAAAATTGTATTTCATCTATCATTTATTTCTATTCCATGAAAATAAAGCTGATTTAACATGAACATACCACAAACACGGATGAAAAAATGTGAAAATTCGCAAATGATAGACATAAAATATGTATATAAAGAATTAAGAGGATACTCATAGCAGAGAGGGGATAATACTGTTATAACCTTAAAAATTAAGACATTAAAACCAAAAGCTTAGCCTTAATGTCTACAAAAATACACTTTATGATTTATTTTTAAAATATTGCTATATTTATTAGCAAATATAACGACCCACATTAGCGTCCTAACCGCTCTTTCTTTCAATCAATAAAGTAAATAGCCTAAATTTTCATGTCCCCATTGCCACCAAATGACACCAGCAATACATGCGTAGATTACCCAAGCCAATAGACCATTCATCATTTTGGGCTGGCCAATCGAGTTAACTAATTTATACTCTGCTACGCCTGTTATCATCGCTTTCACTAATGGCTGTTTTTTAAGTTTATAAGCGACGATAGCAACGATATGTAAGCCTATTGCCCAAAGTAATACATCAAAATTCACGCTGTGTAGCCATGTCATAAAGCTAACAGTATCCGCTGTAAAATATTGCGATAATGGGCCTTCTGACAAAATATCATCGCTGGCACTAAGTCCAGTAAATAGCTGGATTATTATTAAACCTAAAAACAATATAACCATACATGCGCCAGCAGGGTTATGACCAAATTTGACTCGATCAAACTTATTTTTATCACTAAGGTAATCGATTAACGCTTTTGGACTTTTTATAAAGTAACTAAACTTGGCAGTATCACTTCCAATAAAACCCCAAATAAAACGTGTTATCCAAAGCCCCAATAGTGCATAACCAAACAAAAAGTGCCATTCCATTTCGCCATTATCAGCACAGTACCACAATGCAAATAGCAAACTCACTTGTAACCAGTGATAGCCACGAATAAATCCGTCCCAAACTTTAACCTTAACCATACAACCCTCTGCAGATAACGACGACATAAATACCCAACTAACATTGGGATAGAGGCTATTTTCTAACACTTAACCAGACAATAGCAACAATTACCATTAACATACCTATAAAATGGTAAATGGTGAAGTTTTCCCCTAACAAAAACACTGCCATTAATGCCGTTAGCACGGGGCCACTGCCACCAACAATCGATGCTTGTTCAGGTCCAACTCTCGCAATACCCTCACTCATCAAAAACGAAGGGATCACAGTACAGCCAATCGCTAACCACAGTGAGATCCAAAATACCGGCATAGGGATACTAAGATCTTTAATATCATGCGCAACCGAAAAATGGACAAATATCATAAAACTCGCGCCAAACATCGCGATACACGTAAAGACTAAACTGCCTAATTTCTGAATTTTGGTTTTACTCAGTAGCAAATAACAAGCAAACGTAAAGCATGCTGTTAACACCAATAACGAACCAATGATCACTCCCTCCCCCTGCTTACCCAAGTCATGATAAAACAGTACAAAAACCCCCGCATAGGCCAAGATAAGCGCACCTATCACTTGTCGATTAATCCGATTACCCAACACCAACCAACTGAGGATAACGACGACCGTAGGATAGGTAAATAACACTAATCGCTCTAGCTGTGAGCTAATATAGTGAAGCCCTTGAAGATCAAAATAACTCGACAAGTAATAACCCAAAAGACCAATACCCATCACTGGCATAAACTGTGCTTTTATCGGTAATGATAACGCAGGCGTCTTCCTTAACATCCACACAAATACGGCGATATAAAAAGGCAGCGACAATAGCATGCGATACGTCATTAACGTAATGCTATCAACCCCATATTGATAAGCGAGTTTAATGAAAATGCCTTTGGTCGAAAACAAACAGGTAGCAAGAAATGCGCACAATAAACCCATTTTATGTGCTGATAGCTTATGACGTAAAGCTGAACGAATATTACGTTGCTTTGTGCTGGTAGTACTGGTGGTATTACTGCTGATAGTAGTCTGTTCCATGACCCCTCCAAGAAAAAAATGAAGGCTAGGAATAAGTAGAGTAAAACAGATAGCAGGCTACATATTCCGTAGCCTCGCCAAAAATTAGTTAGCTGCTACTCTGATTTCCAGAGCAGCCATAAACGAACAACAAAGTAAGTGCGAGAATAAGTTGCCATCAATATAACCCTTACTTATGTTTGAAATGAACCTTAATCATGACAGCTACCTTAATATAGAACAAGCCCATAATTTGACTGAACCATGAATCAATATAAATGCTCGGCTTAACACTGTAGTAAACGTTTAAATATCGGGAAATGGAACTTTGCTAACTTAAGCAGAAAACACGACGCTAGCATTGCAGGTAAATTAACCACTGAAGATTATGCGGTTCGTAAAATTCGAAATGAAGGAATAAGATAGTGGCCAATTTAACTTGGCCACTTCAAATTAATATTTATAGTGTATAGCTAACACCAAATTTAAAGGTTCTTGGTTCGCCCACATTCACCTCACCATTTTCACCACCTGCAAGATAGTCGGTATCAAAGAGGTTATCGATATTAAGACGAAGTTGCAGCTCGTTACCGCCAACTGAAGTCTGGTAATTAATCCCTGAATCAATGCGAACATAACTGTCTTTTAAGAATTCGTTCTTAGCATCGCCATAACGTTCACCTTCATAATAAGCACCTAAATTAACAGATAACTGCTCAGTAAATGCATATTTACTCCAGATTGATGCTGTCCACTCCGGTACATCTTCCGGACGATTGCCCGCAAACTCATTATGTTCTGCATATTTAGCATCGAGGTACATCACTGAGGTGATCAAAGACAAATTAGAATTAACCTTACCAATTGCACTCAGCTCTGCACCCTGATGATGCTGTTCACCACCCTGAGTCGTAATTGGATTATCTTTCGACCCTTCATTAAGTAAAATATTACTGCGAGTAATATCAAAGATAGCCGCGTTAATACCTAATTTCTTATCTAATATTTCCCATTTTGTGCCCATCTCATACATTTTACCCTTGATCGGATCTAACTCCATATGATTATTTGCATCGTCATCATCAAGTACACGACCTTGCGGCTCAAAACTTTCACTGTAGTTAGCATAAATAGATGCATTATCTTGTGGGTGATAAATAACACCAAATTTCGGTAAGACCGCATTATTATTCGCATCGGTTTTGTCCTGACGATCATAACGAACGCCCGCGAGTAGCTGCCATTGATCATTTAGAGTAACTAGATCCTGAACATAAATACCATAGTACTTATAATCTTCACTTTCAGATTTACCATCGGCATAATCTAATACTGGCTGCTCAATAATGCTGCCATCGTTAATATTGCCTTTAAATTTATCACCTTTCACTTTTAGTGACGTATATTCATGCGCAAGGTAGTTACCACCCACTAATAGCTCATGACCAATACTGCCAGTGGTCACTGACCCCATCAAATCAAAGTAGAATGATTGCTGTTGCCAGTCTTCTAACTTGTTATAAGGTTTGTTTTTATAACGGCCATCGCCAGAAGTATCATAATCACTGGTTTGCGGTTTACTTTCCCAGCGCTCACGTTCGTTATGCTGATTATTATAACCCGTCGCGGCTTGCCAATATGAGTTAACTTGATAAGTGACATCAATACCATAGTTTTCACTTTGGGCATCGATCTTAGTCCAAGGCATATCCCAAATGGTGTTATCACCACCGATCACATTGCCATTATCATCAACCAATGCGCCACTGTCCTGACCAGAAACATCATCTAATTTATCGTAATGCAGGGCAATAGTCAGCGCATCAGTCACATCAAACTCAGTCACTAAGCTGCCAACCACAGACTCAGTTTCGAGGTTGTTACCGTCTTGATATTCACGCCAGCTGTTATTATTCTGCTGTTCGACAATAGCGCGGTAACGAACGGTTTTATTGTCATTCAAGCTGCCAGTCGCATCCATCGAGTTACGGAATGAACCATGATCATCCCCTTTCACTGCAAACTTAACCGAACTTTCAGTCGATGGTTTCTTAGTCACTAAGTTAACGATACCACCAGGGGTTGATTGACCGTATAATAAACTTGATGGCCCTTTTAATACTTCAACATTATCGATTAATGCCATCGGCATCCGGTATTTAGCAAAATGCTGATGACCGTCTTTCAGAATATTGGTATTTTCTTCCAAGCTAAAACCACGCAAGCTAAAGCGCTCTCGATCCGATGTGACACGACCTAATGAAACACTCGCGTCATTTCTTAATGCATCGCCCAAAGTGACAGCTAGCTGATCTTCCAGCACTTCACTCGGGATCACAGTGACCATTTGTGGTGTTTCTAACAAGGAGACATCCGAACGCATTGCGGCATGTGCCTGGTCGATTTTATAGTGCTGCTGATAGCCTACCACAGTCATCGTTTCTGTACTGTCTGCTGGAACAGCCTGTGCTAGGCTCGCTTGTGAATAAAGGATTGTCGAAATAACGGCGGATATAAATTTAACTTGAGTGTTCATGTAAGTAAAACCTTTGTAGCTTAATAAATCCGTTGGATATATTTAATCGCTAAAATATTTTGTATCGGAGTACAACTACTCAAATACAAACTGAAATGGGAATCGTTCTCATTTGCCTTTATTTTATTGATTGGCTTACTGGTGTCAAGTTTGAAACGCTTATTTTTTAAGCGTTTATAGAATTAATATGTAAAATATCCATTAATGGGGAACTTTTTGAGAGAGAAGGAACTGGAAAGGCAGTGAATAAAATTAATCCGATCATTAAAATAAAGGGCCATCTCGACCCTATATTTTCTATTTTCTATTTTTCAAAATCTGTTGTTCTAATGCATTTAATACATAATCTGCAGACACAAAAGTCGGCGAATACGCTTGTTCACGGTTTAAACGAATAAACTGATTGTGTTGATAAGCAGTTAAGGCAAACTGCCAACCCGGTGCAACATCATCAAAACCCACGTCGATTGACTTGGGACCTAAGCCTAACTGCGATATGTAGGTACTAAAAAACCAGTCTGCATCTAATAATTCAATCAGTTCCGAGCTTATTTCACCACCCGCATCGTCAGGTGCAAAAGTATCCTTTAAAAATTGTGGCCGAGTTAAGCCTAAATCAAATAATACCTGGGTAATGATCCCTGAGTTTTGGCGGATTTTAATTTCCGCCTGACCTTTTCTAGGGACCGCATAAATAAATGTTTTACCCAGTAATTCATCGGCATATTTATCTTTAAAACGGGCAATTTTTTGTTGGTACAGCCCATAATTATGCTCGAAAATATCTTTTTTACCCACCCAGGTAGCCACATCGCGGTAAGCATCAAAAATGTTCGGCGTATAACGTTGGATCAATACCGTCGGGGCAATTTTAGAGAGTTTATCAAATATTTTTTTCTGATATTTTACCGTACCGATAATCAGGTCCGGCTTCGATGCTTTGATCTGTTCAATATCACTACCTTTATTACCGTAGTTGAAGTAACCCGTATCGGCAAATTTGATACCAAAGACTTCTTCTCCGCCGCGAATATAAGGCTTATTTTCAGGCAATTTAATATAGGTTGAGGTTCCGACTATCGGGGCATCAACATCTAACAAAATAGAGGTTGCCGACATCACATGCAGGGATGCGATGCGTTTAGGGTGTTTTAATATCTCGACCTTGTTACCCGCATGATCGGTAATCATCATGGTTTCGCTAGCAACCGATTGCAGCGATAAGCTCAGCAACAACGCGCCCTGTACAAATGTTATTAATTTCATCATTATCCTAAATAGTGTTCAGGCTACTGCCTAACAATGTAACGCGTCATTATAATAAAAAATAACGCACCGATTAACGCGATAAATACACCGGCATTAATCATGATCGGTGCAAAGAGTGTCCGTCCAAGAGTGTCAGCCCAGAGCGTCATAATTGCCCCTAATAACATGCTGACAATCCCTAATTCAGTACCGCGATAACCAATAATATTTTTTGCTAAAAACGTAGCGATCAGTCCAATAAAACCGATAGAGCCAACGAGGGCAATCACAGGTGCCATAGCAAATACAGCTAATATAATAATAAATATGTAATATTTTTTGGCATCAACACCTAATGACATAGCGTGTTGATAACCGAAATTAAGTGGATTAATGTACCGGCTTAATAACAAAAACACAGATATAATCAACGCCATCCAGATACTTAAAAAGCTGGCACTAGCCAGATCCAGAGATAAAAAACTGCCGGATAAAAAAGCCATGAGGAAAGCCATATCTTCGATAGTTACCGACGACAAGAGCATATCGCTGAACGCAGACAAAACCGCACCTACAGCAATACCGACTAATACGATAAATGTACCGTTAAGGTTTTTATGGACAAACCAGAGCACCACTAATGCGGTAACGAACACCCCAAAGAAACTGGCGATAATACTCGTCGTTAAGGAAACCTGTAAGGACACTACATACAGCACAATGACTGACAGCGCAGCGCCGTCAGAGAGCCCTAATACGCCCGGATCAGCCAAGGCATTACGCGCAGCCGTTTGTAATAAATAACCCGATAACGCCATCAGTGCGCCCGCAGAAATTGCCCCCATGATACGCGGTAATCGCAGTTCATAGATAGTTGATGTAGCGTCATTAAGTGCCATATCAAAACCAATAACTGCATACACATCAGCCCATGAAACACTGACAGAGCCTAATTTAAGACTGCAGATAAAACTCACGCTCAACACTACCACTAATGCACAGAGCACCAAAAAAGTGCGTTTATAAAGCGGTAAGCTGATCCCTTTCGAGGGGCTAATGATCATATTTTGATTGTCAAATATATTCATACTACGCGTTTATCCCGAACCATAAAATACAGTAGACATAAAAAAAAGATGCTGCCGATAGATGCACTAACACCTCCGACAATCAGAACTTTAGGCGCAATAACGATACGGGCGAGTAAGTCCGACAGACTTAATAATAAACCACCGATGAGCATAGATAACCAAGCACCTTTATTACCGACCTCGCTGACAAAGAGCTTACTGATATGCGGTACGACTAAGCCAATAAAACCGATAGGGCCAACAATCGAGACAACTAACGAGGCCAGTAAAAAAATACACAGCAAGGTGATGTGACGCGTTCGGGTGACATTCACCCCGGCACTGCGCGCCTGCTTTTCCCCCATGATCATCACGTCCAACGAGCGTCCTTGGGTTAACAGTATCCCAATCGCCAGTAATGCCAAAGGATACATTCGACTTAAATCGGTGAAGTCAGCGGGACTAATATCACCCAATAACCAGTCTTGGACATTGGCAAAGCGCAGTGGATCGAGTTGCATCAAAAAGCTGCTCAGCGAAGAAAACAACATAGAAACCAGACTGCCCGCCAGCACAATATGTAAGTTCTTGGAAATACTCGAGCGGTTCATCATTTCCGTCATCGACAGCGTAAATAGCCCAGCAACCGCGGCACCGATAAACGCTGGGATAAAAATATCATTCTCAGATACATTAAAGAAATAGATGGCACACAAACTAAAGAACACCGCGCCACTACTGACCCCGAGTGTGGAAGACGATACCAGCGGATTCTGAAACATTTTCTGGGCACTAAAACCGGCCAGACCTAGCATTGCGCCACAGGCCATGGCAACAACCAAACGCGGTAGTCTTTGTTTGATCACGATGTGGTGAACAAACTGCTGGCTGTCAAAAGCGAAAATGGCCTGAAAAATATCTGCCCAAGCTATCGAGCGTGCACCAATACTTATGTGGGTTAATGCCACCAGTAACAGCATCAGCGTTAATAATAATATCGCGCCAAGGAAACGATAACTAGGTAATATTCTCAATAAAGAACGAGATAAAGTACTAGGCAATGAGATGTGTTGGAACATGAATGCCGACCTTTTCGTTACCAACACGTGACGTGTTTACATGAAAAACATGCTGCATCATAGTATCTGTTATCACAAGTTGTGCCGCACCTTGTGCATATACTTTTTGCTCGGCAAGTACGATCACATGATCCGCATATAACGCCGCTTGGGTCATATCATGCAAGATTGCCACTACCGTTTTACCTTGCTCAGCCAACTCTTTGCCTAGGTCTAACAACATATATTGATGTTTTAAATCTAAGTGGGTAGTCGGTTCATCCAGCAATACGATGTCCGTTTGCTGGGTGAGTAACATCGCCATTCTAGCGCGTTGTTGCTGACCACCAGAAAGTGCAGATAGACGTTTACTTGCCAATTCAGTGATCTGCATTTTCTGCATCGCTTGATCAGCTATCGCTCGGTCTTCGACACTAAACCGAGAAAAGAAACCTTGATAACAAAACCGCCCTTGCATCACCATATCCGCAACCGTCATAAATTCAGGCAGCGGCATGGACTGCGATAATACTGAAACGCTCTGTGCTTGCTCTTTAAAGGAATGCTGCTGCAGGTCTTTCCCATTGATGCTGATCTGCCCTGATGACAAGGGTAAATGACGCATGATCAAATTGAACAGGGTACTTTTACCGCAGCCATTTTGACCGATGATCACATAAAAATTTCCAGGTTCAAAAGTCAGAGAAATAGCATCTAATATTTTACGATCAGCTTGATAAGCAAAGCTAACGTTATCGATTTTAAGAGTCATAGTATATCAACGAGATGATGTTAATGCGAATGATAACCAATAACAAATATGATGTAAACTGCGGGGTTAAAGTGGCTAAAAAAAGGGCTGACGCAATAGGAATGCCAAGTTCAGGCTCTGGTTTAAATTGAATGACTAAAATGAAATACAGGATTCACTTCAATAATGAATGTTGCACATCACATTACAACATTCATTCGATAATAAAAATAATCTATTTACTGATTGGGTAGTTTTTCATTTTCCACTCACGGATGCCGCCATCCATTGAGATTACGTCTGTATAACCCATGCGTTGGATGAACTCAGCTGATAATGCAGAGCGATAACCGCCACCGCAGTACAGTACGATACAGGTATCAAGTGCTGGATATTTAGCTTCTAAATCACGTTCGATGATGCCACGCCCCATGTATTCAGCGCCGCTAATACGACTTGCAGCCCATTCGCTTTCTTCGCGCACATCAACGAGTACAAATTGCTTACCTTCGTCTTGCCACTGCTTCACGTCATCACAGCTACATTCTTTGACTACTTTACGTGCTTCATTACATAAATCTAAAAATCGTTGACTATGAGCCATGTTGTTATCCTTTCAGTTAAATACCAAGTGTTTAGTAAACTACTATTTCATTTTGTATTCTATATTTCAATAACTAAAATATAAAAAACAAAAAACAAAAACCCGCACGAGGCGGGTTTTATGACAGTCCAAAGACCAATACGTTAACTAGGTTTCCCCTAAGGCATCGTACCTAAATGCATCTGTCGCACCGTTATAACTCACGATTTGGTTGAGGGCATTATAGCTGGCTTGCATTGGTGTTATTTGATAGTTTTCAGCTTTTGAACTTTGCAGTGAAGTTAAGTTACCCGCAATGTCAAAACCATAATCATAACTGGATAACAACTTTTCTGATTGCTTGAAGATAAGTCTGGCGATATCACCTTTACTATCAAATTGCTATTCTTGGCTGGTACCATTTGGCGAACGCAGGGTCGAGCCGACTAAATCCAGTCGCCAGACGTTTTGTGCGGTGACTTCACCTTGTCCATTTCGCTCTTGTAGTTCTAAAAGACCCAGCCTTACAAACAGTTTGCTAACCGATTTTTGTAATCTATCCCAAGGGATAAAAAAAGGCTTCAAAAAGTATGATTCATTGTCGGTCTCATCAAAATAATAAGGGCTTAACTCAAAGTTATTAGCCAATGAATGCCATACATTATTTTAATTACATCGATAAAATGCATAACATACCGTACACGTCATATATCTCCCCTCCCATTTCCCAATTCAAGTACTGGCAACATTACTAAAGTATTTCCACGCACCAAAAACAAAGTAGTACACAAGGAATCCCCCCCCCCATATCAAGCAGCTGGTTAACACTTCAGACAATTCCATTGCATGTGATGAACTCAATTCAAAATAAAATATTCCATAATGGAAAAGCGGTATTAGTGGTACAGTTATCCCTGCCAACTTCCACCGATTTAAAATGCCCCATGCAATAAACACATGTACTACTCCTAATACCATCATTGAAATCGAAGAAGTAACTTTCACCTCTCCAACATAAGACGAAAGTGAAGGGATAAATAACGCTAACAACTCAATACTCCCCAAAATAAATGAGGCCATACATAGAATTCGCAGTACCCAAGGTATACTTTCAATCACAACAATAAAATGATTACACTGCTCTCTAATTTTCAATAGTTTCTGAATTAGATCAGCCATAATTTCATGTTCCCATGTAAATACATTAAGAATAAAATTGAAGACAAACCAGCCTAGTTGCGAAAGTTATATCCATAACTAAAAATAACAACAAACCAAAAAAATGAAAATAAACTAACATATCTAACTACCCTTTGTATTTTATTTCCCCTTTCCGTTAATTTAATTTTCCCGTCAAAAATAACAAGAAAATTAACGTCAAAGAGCTCTCCTTTTTCTTTATAAAAATTAATTAAAATTGGCCCTAAAACCATTGATAAACCAAACAAACCAAAGAGAATAAAAAGTACAACCCCAATAACAAGATCGATTGACATAAGTAAAACCTCAAAAACACACATTTATACCCACCTTATTTAGCATGGTGGGTTACTTCCCCCAGCAGGAAGATAATGGTTTATTAAATAGCAACACGATTGCTTGAAGATAAGTCTGGCGATGTCACCTTTACTATCACTTGGCTGATACCATTTGGCGAACGCTGGGTCGAACCGACTAAATCCGGTCGCCAGACGTTTTGTGCGGTGACTTCACCTTGTCCATTTCGCTCTTGCCGTTCTAAAAGCCCCGGCCTTACAAACAGTTTGCTAACCGATTGTTCATCGTTAACATAACGCTCGTAGCGCCTTAAAAAATGGTCGAAGCCATCGCTGAAACGCTCTTCAAGCCTGCCTTGATTACTGAAGCTGATGTTAGTCAGACGGTTTTCTGCATCATATTCAGCCGTAAACGGTATATCGCCGAGCATCGTTCAACCCGACGTACTACCCTATTACGTCTAAATTAATTTTTGTTCTTGCAGATAATTTATTAAATTATCTGCACATCCGTCTCGATTTGATACAATATATTTTTTAGATTTCAATTTAATTATAATAATGTGTCGTTCCATATCGAAAAGTATTCGGCAATGATCACTAACTCTGCTTTCAACAATACTCATTTTCTTAAGCTGAAAGTCTAAATTAACAATATCTTCCATGATTGGCTCATTAAAATAGAACTCAATTTTTACTTTTCCATCACATACATAAATTTTTGATACTATTTTTAATGTGGTCAGCAGAAATAATAGAAAAAGAGGTAGAACAAGGATAATTGGTAGCCATTCAATTAAAAAATCTCCACCACCTTGTTTAAAAAACACAAAGCCACACGTTAAAAAAACATGAATCAAAATTACAATAAAGATCTCATATTTTTTAATTTTGGATATATATATAGCTCTCATTTATTAAGCTCCCCACCTAATATACTCATTGTTGTTGACAGGCCAAAATCGAATTGAGCACCTAAAAATACTCCACCTGAATATCCAGTTAATTTGGCGGCGGTTCCAGCTCCTAACCCTGCACCAAACATGGATCCATAATTAAAACATGAATAATCCTTGTTCCGTCCACTCATCCCTAGCAGTTGTCCCATAGCATTACCAATCATTGCAGATGCGGGTGCTCCAAAGGGGCCAAATAGAGTACCAGTTAAGCCTCCCATTGACAGCACCAATACTAATGTTTATTCCGATCATAATAAGTGGATTACGACCATCCGGATCCACATAACCCATCGGGTCGCCATTTACATACGCGTAAAGGTTTATTCCGCCTTGCTCCTGCAACGGATCGCGGTTTAGCCAGCGTCCCATATTCGGCATATAAAAGCGGTAACCAAAATAAACTAAACCACTGGTAAAGTCGCTGCGCTTGGTTGAGTATCCAAACGGTTGCAGACTAAAGTTACTGCCAAATACTTCACCGTATGGATTATATTCATATTTCGCTATATTACTGCCATCCTGCTGAGTGACTGCAAGCAAGTGGCCTGAAGAGTGGTTTGATACCATTAATCGTTTAGGTCAATTAAAATCCATAGGATAAATAGATATATCCACCCATATATAGACACCCAATTATAGATACCTAGTTATGGATAATTATTCGCGCATGTTATCAACCTAATTTACGCCGTACAATTAAGCTTACATAAGCGTGTTTAAGTAAATGTAAGATATTGATTTTTTTTAATTACTGCCAAAATAGTTAATATTATTCATGATATTAATGAATCCAAACGTTCCAAAGAAAGTACAACCTTGTGGTCCACCCGACAGGCCGTAAATCGTATAAAAAACTCAAAACCAACTAGATTAAACAGATCTATAACAGTAAGGAGATAACAGTAATTGGCCTTCATGTGTGGATAGAAAAAATAGGCCAATGGAGAGAGAAACAATTCTGCAGATAATTTTAGGCCCATAACGAATGGGGCCCAAATGTCTTTAATTAAATTACTGAACGAATAAAAAACAAAAACCCGCACGAGGCGGGTTTTATGACAGTCCGAAGACCAATACGTTAACTAGGTTTCCCTAAGGCTTACATCATTGGGTCTTGGTCTGCGCCTTCTTTTTCTACCACTGGTGGTAACATCGTTTCGCGGCTTACGCCTAAGCGTAGTGCTAATGCACTTGCTACGTAAATCGAAGAATATGTACCAACCACGATACCAATCAGCAATGCAAGTGCAAAACCGTGGATCAGTGCGCCACCTTTCAGGAATAATGATACTAATACCATTAATGTTGTACCTGACGTGATTAACGTACGTGATAATGTCTGCGTTAATGATACGTCCATGATTTCCACAGAATCATCAGTGCGCATACGGCGGAAGTTTTCACGGATACGGTCAAATACCACGATAGTATCATTCAGTGAATAACCAATAACGGTCAATAGCGCCGCTAAAATAGTTAAATCAAATTCAATCTGTAATACCGAGAAGATACCTAACGTGATAATAACGTCATGCGCAAGGGCCAATACAGCACCCGATGCTAAACGCCATTCAAAACGTACACCAACATAAAGCAAGATACAAATTAACGCAGCAAGCAGCGCTAGACCACCTTGCTCTGCTAATTCATCACCAACGTTTGGACCAACAAACTCGATACGACGCATTTCTACGCTCTTATCATAGCCCTGTAACGCAGTGATAATTTGACTACCAAGATGCTTATTATCCAAATCTTCACGTGGAGCAATACGGATCAGGACATCACGACTAGAGCCGAAATGTTGGATCACCGCATCATCAAATCCTTCTGCAGATAACAGCGGACGGATAACCTCAAGATCAGCAGGTTTATCATAACCTACTTCAATCACGGTACCACCAGTGAAATCAAGACCCCAATTAATACCTTTAATCGCAATAGAAGATATCGATAAAATAACTAACAGCGCTGATAAAATAAACGCGGGCTTCGCCATCTTCATAAAGTGGATCGTGCGTTCTGTTTTAATAATTTCAAACATAATTAATCCCCTTAGATTGAAAGTTTATCGATTTTTTTATTACCCCAAAGGAAATTCACGATCGCACGTGTACCAATGATGGAAGTAAACATAGAAGCAGCAATACCAATTGCTAACGTAATAGCGAAACCTTTAATCGCACCAGTACCAACCGCAAACAAAATGATCGCCGTTAATAGCGTGGTAATGTTGGCATCGGCAATGGTTGATAACGCATTATCATAACCACTATGAATTGCTTGCTGAATGCTTCTGCCTTCTTTCAGCTCTTCACGAATACGTTCAAATACCAGCACGTTCGCATCAACCGCCATACCGATTGTTAATACGATACCGGCAATACCTGGTAGCGTCATTGTCGCGCCAGGAATCATCGACATAATACCAATGATCATGATGATGTTTGCAGATAATGCGACATTGGCAACAATACCAAATTTACGGTAGTAGATAGCCATGAAGATAACAATTGCAATCATGCCATAAATCATCGCAGCTAAGCCGTTTTCAATATTTTGCTTACCTAAGCTAGGACCGATGGTACGTTCTTCAACGATTTGAACTGGCGCAACTAACGCACCTGCACGTAATAATAACGCCAGATTTTTAGCTTCGCTTGCACTGTCTAAACCTGTAATACGGAAGCTACGGCCTAACTGTGCTTGAATTGTCGCCACGTTAA
>Ga0209395_1003155_pt1 | contig 20776 bp, 20 predicted proteins | sample GOMGulsemesocosm_3_FD_184635 | JGI IMG/M metagenome (GOLD analysis project Ga0209395, IMG submission 184635) | Methane-oxidizing microbial communities from mesocosms in the Gulf of Mexico - GOM9D Gulf of Mexico (SPAdes) (version 2) | ecosystem: Environmental > Aquatic > Marine > Cold seeps... | reverse complement strand
CCAATAATTGGTTTTAGCCCTTCACTTTAAAACCAAAGGCTAAAGGCTGGCTTCCATTTTAATCAGGTCATGTTTAGCGTGCTCTTCCTGCAGGGAAGCTACCGCACGCACTTCACGCCGACCAACCAAGTCCTTCAGGCTGATGCCACTAAGAAAATCATGAATCTGCCGACTCAAGTCATCCCATAAATTATGAGTAAGGCAAGCATGCCCCTGCTGGCAGTTATTGTCGCCGTTACAGAGCGTTGCATCCACCGACTCGTTCACGGCATCAACGATTTCTGCTACACAGATTTCTTCTAGCTCACGCGCCAGTTGATAACCTCCACCGGGGCCGCGCACACTACTCACTAACTCCCTGCGACGCAATTTAGAGAACAACTGCTCCAAATAAGAAAGCGAAATATCCTGCCGCGCAGAGATATCAGACAAACTGACTGGGCCGCCCTCACTGTGCAACGCAACATCCAACATTGCGGTTACCGCATAACGGCCTTTTGTAGTTAAACGCATAACGCTTGCTCACCACTACCATTTCGATGCGGGCATTATGTTAAAACCCACCAAATTAGTCAAGTATACTTAGTGAGTACATTTTAGACAACTTTACCACCTCATTCTCACAAGAAAGCTTGACCATAATCAAGGCTCTTTGACTGCCAAACTCTAGACTTCTAGCTGTCGCAATTTACACACAAAAAAAACGCCTAACAACTTAAAGAACACTCTGGGCTCGTCTTTATTTTTCTTAAACGCTCAAGGATCGTTTTACTTGGCCGACATCATTCTAGACACGGTTTGTAATACATATATAACGGACGGCAAATATCATGAACGCCATATCAAAGCTCACAATCACTCAAAAATTAGCCTGGGGCTTCGGCTTAATACTTGGCCTCATGATGCTAACCTCCATCACTACAATTAAATTAAGTTCTGGTGTAGAGAGCATTCAGCAACGCATGATTGATTTGCGCTACCCCACCGTCATGGCAGGCAAAGATTTAGTTAACGGCATAAATCATTCCTTGGCCGGCCTAAGAGGCTACATGATTTTAGGTGCGGACCCTTCCAAGGCTGAATCAATGAAACATCAGCGAGCTCTTGCCTGGGAAAGCATTGACCAATCAGTTGCACGCTTCGAGGATTTCTCTAAAAACTGGACAGACCCAGCGAACGTCCAACGCCTGCGTAAAATAAAAAAGTCTATCAATGAGTTTCGAGTTGCCCAGCAGGAAGTTGAGGATATTGCCCACACAAATGCCAACATACAATCCTATGCGATACTACTCAAACAAGCAGCTCCTCGCGCCAGCCTACTGATCAAGGATTTAGGCGCTATCATTGATGAAGAAGGCACACTACCGGCAACCCCACCCCGTAAACACCTGTTAAAAAACCTGGCTGATACACGTGGAAGCTTTGCCGTTGGCTTAGCTAACATTCGCGCCTACCTGTTAACCGGCGACAAAATATTTTGGAATAACTTTCAGGCCAAATGGCGCGTTAATGTCGACCGTGTCGCCAAGATCAACAAAACCAGTTCGCTATTCTCAAAATCTCAAAAGGAACACTGGGATCATTTTGTCCGCATAAGAAAAGAATTTGCCGTACTACCAGACAAAATGTTTGACTCGCGCTCCGCTCCAGACTGGAACAAAGCCAATTATTGGCTAGGCACCAAGGCAGCGCCTAAAGCAAAAGAAATTCTTTCTGTATTAACCAAAATGAGAAAATCTCAAGATGTATTACTGCAGCTGGATATAAAAGAATTTTCAAATAACATTTCCAACATGGTAACCACCGTCGTAATTGTAACCCTGCTATCGCTAATAATCGGTGTAGCCGTTGCTTGGTTTATCATCCGGGTTATCATTTCTAAAATAAACCCTGTTGTTGTCCGCGCTAAAGATATTGCCCGCGGCGATATGAGCGGCACAAACCTTGAAGTTATGGGAGCCGATCAATTTGCAGAGCTGACGCATGCCATCAACGGCATGACCTCGGGTTTGCAGTCTGTCGTAGAAAATACAGCCTCCTCCATCAACGAGGTTTCCAGCGGCGTGCAAAACATCTGCACCTCGGGAGAAAAGATGGCCTCCGGCGTCGAACAACAACTGCATCAAGTTACCGGTATAGCATCCGCCATTGAGCAAATGTCAGCTACAGCTGCAGAGGTCGCAAAAAACAGCATGGATTCAGCCTCCAGCGCTAAGCAAGCTTCTCTTGTAGCTCAATCTGGCAGCGAAGTCATGCTCACCCTGCTTACTGATATGAACAATGTTGACCACGCCTTTACTGAAGGCACCACCGCCATTGAAAACCTTGGCCAGTTAAGTATCCAGGTAGGCGGCTTGGTTGAAGTTATTCAAGGCATCGCAAAACAAACCAATCTATTGGCCCTCAATGCCGCTGTTGAAGCAGCAAGAGCTGGCGATCAAGGGCTTGGGTTTGCGGTAGTAGCCGACGAAGTACGTCGCTTGGCACAACACACCAGGGAAGCCACAGAAGAAGTTACACAATCAGTCACTGATATTCAAAACGGCACCAAACAAGCCATTTCCATAATGACCGAAGGTCAGGTCAAAGTAAGCGCCACCACAAAGCTGGGACACGAAGCATCTCAAGCGCTGGAATCCATCGTTGACCAGGCTAAAGAAACTGAGGACAAAATTCAAATCATTGCCTCCGGCGCAGAGGAGCAATCTCAAGTTATTAATGAAATTGTCAAAAATATAGAAAACTTCACCTCAGTCGCCCAGCAGGCGAGCGATGAAGTCGGCCAAGTTTTATCGATCGCTGAAAAAGTACATGAAGACACATCAGCCAAAGCCAGCGAATTAAATGACATGTTAAAACACGCTTAACACTCATAAAAAAGCCGGCTGAATCGCCGGCTTTTTCTTTGAAGTTATCCTCTATTAATCAGAAGACGGCGCTTTGGCCTCTGATGAATCCGGCTCATCATCCAAACAATCACAATTGAGCTCAGGAAGATCCTTAATTTTAAATTCCTTATCGATGGCCTTAAGTACTTTACACATACTTTCCATACGCTCATCCACTGCATACATATGATCAAGGATGCCGTGAATGGACTTGGCCACCGGATCAGGTGAATCCTGCGTCACACCATAGGCATCAAAGCCCATACGACTAGCCATATCTTGGCGACGCTTTTCCACTGCCCCGTCTCTCTTCTGTTTCTGTTCTTGAGTAATAATTCGCCCAGGAATACCAACGGCTGTTGCGCCATCAGGAACTTCCTTGGTCACCACCGCATTGGAGCCAATTCGAGCGTTGCGCCCAATAACGATTGGGCCCAATACTTTTGCGCCTGCGCCCACAACAACACCGTCCTGAAGCGTAGGATGTCGCTTACCCTTGTTCCAGGTCGTGCCACCCAATGTGACACCATGATAAAGCGTTACATCGTCACCCACTTCCGCAGTTTCACCAATCACCACGCCCATGCCATGATCAATAAAGAAACGACGCCCAATGATTGCACCTGGATGAATTTCAACACCCGTTACCCAGCGCGCAAAAGTCGATAGCGCACGCGCCAACCATTTCCAATTATTACGCCATAAACAATGACTGGCGCGATGAATAAAAACCGCATGCAATCCAGGGTAAGTAGTGCAAATTTCAAACACATTTCGTGCCGCAGGATCGCGCTCAAACACACAGTTTATTTCTTCTTTCAAACGCTCAAACATGAGATGTTTTCAACTCTCAAATTTACAAAAAGCCAACAATTTCTTTTTTTCAAAATATTGACTACACTTTAATATGACCTGCATGTATACCGGAAAGTACACGACCCTAAGCTCCAGGGACAGACAACAATTTCAACACAACCCGGAGCTCACATGACACAAGCTCTACAACAACATCGAGCAGGTGAAATCGGTCACTTTCCATTCCGCAGTGATCGCCTTCATTTTTCTGGCGAAGCTTGGTTCTTCCTCATTCGAGGCGGCCACTCCAAAGACCCATACTCAAACGCAGCCGACGCCCGACAGGCCCTAAAAAAATATATTAAAACCCTTAACAATCTCCACAAAGCATTTCACAAACCCAATGCAGAAGACCATCACTAACTAATGCATTAACCCTTTTTTACCAACTTTTGCGCAGCACTTAGGATGCCTCGCATGATGCTGACTTCCATTTTATCCATACGGCTACGCATGAACAAACGCGTCATCCGTGACATTAATTGACGCGGACGACTGGGTATAATGACATCCAATTCAACCAAAGTTTCCTCCAGATGCCCTAAAAAATAACGCATTTCGTCAGATGAAGCCGCACCAACATCCCATTCGTTTTCCCAATCCCAGGCTTCTTTCAACCCATCTTTATTGAGCATTGCCATACGTAATTCGTAACAAACGACCTGTACCGCCGTGCCCAAATTTAGGGAGGTATATTCCGGATTCGCTGGAATTTGCAAATGGAAGTTACAACGCTGCAGCTCCTCATTGGTCATCCCTCGATCTTCACGACCGAAAAGAATCGCCACCTGATGCTCTTCCGGTTCGCTCATCACAGTTTCCGCACTTTGACGCGGATCCATTACCGGCCAAGGCATACTGCGATCACGCGCACTCGTTCCTAACACCAATTGACAACCATCCAAGGCCTCATCCAATGTTTCGCAGATAACGGCCTTATCAAGCACATCCACCGCGCTGGAGGCGCGCCATACAGCCTGCTCATCTGGATATCTCTGTGGCGCAACTAAATATAGTTTATCCAGCCCCATATTCTTCATGGCACGTGCCGCAGCACCAATATTGCCAGGATGACTGGTATCAATGAGTACAATTCGAATATTTTTAAGATCTAACATGGTGTTCTCTTGGTCCGCTCACGGCAGACTTTTCTATTAAACAAAAAAGCCCGCGACTAATGTTACGCGGGCCCTTTAATCCACCAAACAGCGGAAGTAAAGCTCTAACCAATGCTAGGGCGTCATGTCATCATGCTCAGCGCCTTCTTTAACAGGCAGCATCAAATCATCTTTGCTGATGCCCAGCGCTAGTAATACATTGGCCGCCACATAAATCGAGGAGTAGGTTCCTACTACCACACCAATCATTAACGCCACCGCAAAGCCGCGAATCATTTCGCCGCCAAAAATGGTTAACGCAACCAATACCATGACGGTGGTTAACGAAGTAACCAAGGTACGACCCAAGGTCTGATTCAACGCCTCATTAATCACCTCAACTGACGTGCCCTTGCGCATTTTGCGGAAATTCTCTCTAATGCGATCCGACACTACAATGGTGTCATTCAACGAATAACCAATCACCGCTAACAGCGCGGCCAACACGGTCAGGTCAAAATCCCAACCCAACAGAGAAAAGACACCTAAAACAATCAGCACATCGTGGCCAAGTGCCAGCACTGCGCCCACCGAGAATTTCAGCTGGAAGCGCATCGCCACATAAATCATCACTACGGCCAATGCTAACAATAAGCCAAGACCGCCCTGTTCACGCAATTCTTCACCGACTTGAGCACCAACAAATTCAGAGCGACGCAACTCAACATCATATTTACCCTGCTCGCTCAGCGCGGCCAATACCTCGCCACCCACTTGTTGGCTATAACCCTGAGGCAGCCGTACCAGCACTTCGGTTTCAGCGCCGAAGTATTGCACCACCGGCTTCGCAAAACCGCCCTGTTCAAGCTGTTGGCGGATCTGAGCCAGATCAGCCGTCTTTTGATAGCTGACTTCAATCAGCGTACCGCCAGTAAAATCCAAACCAAAGGAAAGCTGCTTAACTGCCAAGGAGCCAATAGAAACCACCAGCAACACAATCGAAAAGATCGCTGCCAATCGGCGTTTACCCATAAAATCGAAATTAAAATCTTTCATCGACATGGCCCTAAATGTGAAGCTTTTTAACGTTACGGCGGCCATAGGTCAGATTAACCATCGACCGAGTCAGCACAATTGCCGTAAACATAGAGGTGACGATACCAATCGACAGAGTTACCGCAAAACCTTTCACTGGCCCCGTACCTACTGCAAACAGAATCACTGCCACCAGCAATGTCGTGATATTGGCATCAAAAATGGTCTGGAAGGCTCGCTCGTAACCGGCGTGAATCGCCGACTGCACGGGCATGCCATTCTTCAGTTCTTCTTTAATACGCGCAAAGATCAATACGTTGGCATCCACCGCCATACCCACCGTCAGTACGATACCAGCAATACCGGGCAACGTCAGAGTGGCCGACAACATGGACATAACCGAAATCAGCAACACCAGATTGGCACACAACGCAACATTGGCGAACAGGCCAAAAGTGCGGTAGTAAATCAGCATAAAGATAACGACCAACATCAGGCCGATTTGAACCGATTTTATACCCAGATCAATATTTTCCTGACCAAGGCTTGGACCAACAGTACGTTCTTCAACAAAGTAGATAGGTGCGGCCAGTGAGCCTGCACGCAACAGTAATGCTAACTCAGAAGATTCCTGTGGGTTATCCATTCCGGTAATCCGGAAACGATTACCCAGCGCAGACTGAATAGTCGCTAAACTAATAATGCCCTTCTCGACATATTTAGCTCTCTTGGCTACCAACTCGCCATCCACCTCTTCATAACGAGTACGTGTTTTGTGCTCGATAAACAGTACAGCCATCGACCGACCGACGTTATCACGGGTGGCGCGATTCATTAGCTTGCCGCCTTTGGCGTCCAAGGTAATATTTACCTCCGGCTGGCCATTCTCGTCATAACCAGTTGCCGCATTGGAAACGCTGTTACCGGTAATAATCAGATTCCTTTCAAGACGCGCAGTTCGACCGCCTTTACGCTTGTCGCGGAAGGTAAATACTTCAGTTCGGCTGGACAGCTCATCGTTGGCCGCCTCCAAACGGAATTCAAGATTAGCCGTGGCGCCAATAATACGTTTAGCCAGCGCGGTATCCTGAATACCCGGCAGCTCCACTACGATACGATTACGACCCTGACGCTGAACCAACGGTTCAGCCACACCTAGCTCGTTGACACGATTACGTAGTGTGGTCAGGTTTTGCTTGATCGCATAATCTTCGATTTCACGCACGGTGCTTTCATCAAGCGATAACGCCAGATAAAAAACGCCGCCCTCATCAGAATCAGCAATCAAAAACTCGCGATAGTCTTTTCGCAACTGAGACATCGCCTCATCACGCACATCCTGTTTAGCAAACTTGATACGCAGACTGCCGTCTTCTTGTTTGCTGATATTTCGGTAGCGCAGCTTTTCTTCACGCAGCTTGTTACGGATTTCGCTAACGTAAACAGCCATGCGCTGCTTGACAGCCTCGGCCATATCCACTTCCAGCAGGAAGTGCACACCACCGCGTAAATCAAGACCCAGCTTCATCGGCGTTGCCGCCATGCTCAACAACCAGTCCGGCGTAGTAGGCGCCAAATTCAGTGCAACCAGGTAATCATCACCCAGCGCCTGAGTAACAACCGCCTTGCCACGCAATTGATCTTCGTTGTTATTAAAACGGATCAGCGCATTGCGTTCATTAATTTCCGGCGCCTGAAACTCAACACCTTCTTTCTTCAGGGCTCTGCTAACATGCTTGATAACCGCGGCATCCACCGGCGTTGAGGAGCTTGAGCCCGACAACTGAATGGCCGGATCATCCGGGTATAAATTTGGTGCGGCATAAATGCCACCCAATACCAACACAGTCAGTATCAGCAGGTATTTCCATAGCGGGTATTGGTTCAACATTGACTCGCCTGTTCCCTTCTTAAAGATAGAAAGCTAAATTTAATCAACGGTATACAAAAAAGGGTTGTGAAAACTCACAACCCTTCAACTTACATAGACTTCAACGTGCCCTTTGGCAGCACATTCAAAACAGCCTGTTTTTGTACAGTCAGTTCGATGTTGTTCGCCACTTCCATCACTACAAAGCCTTCTTCAACTTTAGTGATTTTGCCAATCAAACCACCGCTGGTGCTCACTTCGTCACCTTTACCCAGGTTTTCAAGTAAACCTTTGTGCTCTTTATTGCGTTTGCTCTGTGGACGCCAGATCAGAAAGTAAAAAACAGCGGCAAAAATAGCCAGCATAATGAACGGCTCAAAACTACCACCGGCGGCAGCGGCAGCACCGTCTTGAGCAACGGCTTCAGAAATGAAAAAACTCATAATAAACTCCGTAAAATAAAACGTATTAATTAGGGGCGCTGGCTATTTCGCTGTGAGTAGAAGCGCTCGACAAAGTCGGTCAATCTACCCTGTTCTATAGCGGTTCGCAAACCCTTCATCAGATTTTGGTAGTAACGTAAATTGTGGATTGTCGCTAGTTGTGAAAAGAGGATTTCCTTACATTTATCCAGGTGGTGCAAATAGGCACGACTGAAGTTTTTGCAGGTATAACAATCACACTCTTCATCCACAGGACCGTCATGCTTCTTATTGGTGGCATTCCGGATTTTTAAAACCCCTGTGCTGACAAAAAGATGACCGTTACGCGCATTTCTCGTTGGCATCACGCAATCAAACATATCAACACCACGCTGCACGGCTTCAACCAGATCCTCTGGTGTGCCCACCCCCATCAAATAGCGAGGCTTGTCATCCGGCATGTGCTCGACAATTTCATCCAGCGTCGCCATCATTTCATCTTTTGGTTCGCCTACGGACAAACCACCGAGAGCGTAACCGTCAAAACCAATTTCCAGCAAACCCGACAGTGATTCACGCCGCAGGTCACCGTACATGCCACCCTGTACGATACCAAATAAGGCAGCAGGATTTTCACGCAGGCTATGATGCGCATCTTTACTACGCTTGGCCCAACGCAGCGACAGTTCCATGGAGGTCCGCGCCTCTTCACGAGTCGCAGGATAAGGCGTGCATTCATCAAACTGCATAACGATATCTGAGCCCAGATCCGCCTGCACCTCCATGGCACTCTCCGGCGTTAGCTCAACCTTGTCTCCATTAACGGGAGAACTAAACACCACACCACGCTCACTGATTTTGCGCATTTTGCCGAGACTAAATACCTGAAATCCGCCGGAGTCCGTCAGAATTGGCTTACTCCAGCCATTGAACTTGTGCAGCCCACCCAGCTCCTTGATCGTTTTATGGCCAGGACGCAACATCAGATGAAACGTGTTACCAAGAATAATATCAGCACCAATTTCTTCAATATCACGCGGCAACATACCTTTTACAGTACCGTACGTACCCACGGGCATAAATGCCGGTGTTTGCACCGTACCACGGGCAAATGTCAATTCACCACGGCGTGCTACACCATCATTGTGCGACACGTCAAACTTCATATATTCCACAGTCATTCCTATCTAATTCCTATTCAATGCAGACAAACCCGCACTGATAAACATTGCATCGCCGTAACTGAAAAAACGGTAACGTTCTTTGATTGCCTCTGCGTAAGCATCCATAATAATTTCGCGTGATGTAAAAGCCGACACCAGCATCAACAAGGTCGATTCCGGCAAATGGAAGTTCGTCACCATGGCATCCACACAGTGAAAGGCTTTTCCCGGATAAATAAAAATATCGGTATCGCCGGCATAGGGCGCCATCTCAAGACCCCGCTCCCGCGCCTTCATGGCCGCTGTTTCCAGACTACGAACGCATGTCGTACCCACGGCAATGACTTTTCCGCCACGATCCCTACAAGCACGGATTTGCTCGCACACCAGCTCATCCACTTCCAGATATTCACTGTGCATCTTATGATCTTGAATATCATCAACACGCACCGGCTGATAAGTACCCGCCCCCACATGTAAAGTTACATAGCCAACCGCAATGCCCTTATCTCGAATTTCCTGCAACAGACCTTCATCAAAATGTAGCCCCGCTGTTGGCGCCGCAACCGCTCCAGGGCGTTCCGCAAACAAAGTTTGATAACGCTCTCGATCAAAGCTTTCGTCATCGCGCTCAATATAAGGCGGCAACGGCATATGTCCGTGCGCATCCAGTAAAGCCAATAACGGTTTATCGCCGGAGCTAATCAAAAAGAAGCTATCTTCCCGGCCAGTTACTTCCAACCACACACCTTCGGCAATACTGATTTGAGTACCCTGCTTGGGCGACTTGCTGGCACGAATCTGACAAATCGCATTATGGCTATCGGTAATACGCTCAATCAGTACCTCCACCTTACCACCGGAAGCCTTGTGGCCGTGCAGTCGCGCAGGAATCACCTTGGTATTGTTAAAAACAATCAGGTCATCAGCCCCCAACAACTGAGGCAAATCGGAAAAGGTTCTGTGCGTCGTTTCGCCCGTTTCACGGTCCAGACATAGCATACGGCTGGCACTGCGCTCATCCTGTGGATAAAGCGCAATCAGCTCTTTGGGTAGTTCATAATGAAAATCGCTTAACTGCATCGCAGGGCTCAAGCCAACTCAAGAGGGATAAAAATTGGCGGCAAGGTTAGCGAAAATCAGCACAAAGTACCACCGAAAAAGCCGATTAAATCTTGCAAAACAGACACATAAGAGGATTTTTGCCGATTTCACAAGATGTGAATTAATCGCTTCAATGAATTGACCTGCTAAAGCAATTAGCTATAATGACCCGCCTTCGTAACTCGCGCTCAACAATATTTCCCACGTTGACCATACGAAGATTATTTGAAGATGTGCCGGTGTGGTGAAATTGGTATACACGACGGATTCAAAATCCGTTGCCGAAAGGCGTGGCGGTTCGACTCCGCCCACCGGTACCACATATTTGTTAAGGTCTTAATTCGTAAGGCTTTTTCTTTCCTCGCAGAACATTGTAACCCCTAGGTAGGTCACTTGGGTGATACACTGCTGCGAGGTGCATCATGGCTCAGAGCCAATTCCTAATCCGTAATCGCCACAACAATACGTGGTACGGGCGGGTCATTATCCCGCAATCCCTACGCCTTTATTTTTCCGGCAAGCGCGAACTGCGCCACTCCCTAGATACGTCCAACAAAAATCACGCCAAAAGACGCTCCCTGCAATTTTGGGTACAATGTCAGGCAGGATTTGAGCGCTTGCAACACCAGTCCGCGCTCAAGGGGCCCTTCAAACAAACCCGCGCGTTTATTGAATGGCTATCGCAGGACGATCAACAGGGACGACTTCCATCCACTATGGCCTATTACCTTGAAACCTTTGATGCGCTGGGCAACAAGCACGTCATTGATCTGGATGACCCGGAAAAGGAAAAGGAGCTGGCACTCGAACTACACGCTAACGCCGCCGCCATCCTTGAGAGGTACAAAGACAACCCTGAAATCCTCGCCCGGCTGATGAAAATCGGCCATGCCGAGTTCTCCAGTCCGGCCAACCAGCCTGAAACACCCACCCCCTTCCATGAAGCCGTTAGCCTGTATCTTGACAAACTGTTCACGCAAGGACGCAAAGGCAAACAGCTTGCACCAAGCACTCTACTCAATTACAAGGACAGACTGCTTTTCTGGCAAGCCCATTTTGGCCAACGCCAAATACATACCCTGACGCTCAAGGAACTCGGCGACATCCAGAACTGGATCACCTATCTGCCCGCCAATCTTTCGAAAAAGAGCCTATCGGTCGATCATGCCGTAAAGATGGCTCAAAACGGCAGCACCCGTTTTCGCCCCATCTCGGCTAAAACCCGCGCTGATTATTTGGGACAATTGAAAGGGCTACTGGAATTTGCCTATAGCAATGGTTTTATTGCCAGCCAAATGGCGCTTCACATTGAGCTACCCAACACCAAGCAGACCAAGGCCGTCGAACGGCTGTCCTTTACTACCGAGGATTTGCAGAAAATCTTCCCCGGCAAAGACTATGGGATTGATTTTGGTATTCACAAAGCGGGCGTGGATAAGGCCAGCAAGTTCTGGTTTCCACTACTGGCAGCTTTTTCAGGGGCACGACTCGAAGAGCTGGGACAGCTACAAACCAGCGATATTTGCACTTGCCCGGAGACGGGTATTGTCTATGCCATGATCGACAATAAAGGCGCAGCCGCAGACGGCATAAAAAAGCGCACCAAAAACCACAACTCCGTGCGCCCTATTCCTATCCACTCCACCTTAATTCATATCGGCTTTCTGGACTATGTGACAGAACGCCAAACCGACACAAAAGACAGCAGCCTGTTCAAGCTCACACGCGACAAACAGGGACGCTTAGCCAAAAGCGTGTCCAACTGGTTTTCGCGGCTGGATAAACGCAAAAATGGAACCTTTGTACGGGGTTATATTGAGCGGCGCGGCGTAGACGGTAAAGGCACCAACGAGGTTGGCGAACGCTGGAGCAAAAGTTTTCACAGCTTTCGCCATACGGTGATTGATAATCTACGCGGCAAAAAGCTGGCCAATGGCGAATACATACGTGAGCCGGATATTGGTCTGGTCATGGGCCATGACAGAGAAAAACTGGAAACGGCTCGCTACGGAACAGATCGCAGCCAACTGGAGTTACGTAAAGCCGTGATCGAAGCGATTGATTATCCCGATGTCATGTTTAGTCGGGTTTCGTGGATGCCCTAGCCCTTTCACTAAAGGGTTAGCTCTAACACCTCGAATGTTTTAACTTGTACTGGCTTACTAAATAATCTGCGTCTACCAGCATATTTTCTTCCATATTTTTTCTTGCCAGCCAATATAACCAGTCAAAAATGGGGGTTGAAGTGCTCCTATATGTCTGCCATGCAGACTGCGCCGATTCAAAGGTTGCCACAGAAACAGGATCGTTTAACTTCGTTTCGAGTAAGTTACCCCATACATTTTCAGCATTTTCCGCAGCTTTAACTGTGGCTCTATGGAACTGGTAACTAACGAGAAGCTCATCTAGCAATAACGCAGCAAAAGCCAATGATGGGGTAAACAGGTTTATAATAATTTCACCGACGGTATATGAATATTCGTGGGCAACTATCAGCATCGCCAACAATGTGCTAATTAATATACCACATAACAATTTCAAGTAAGCCCCTCTTAATTCTGCTTCCCAGCGAAAGGCTGAAAACTGGCAAATGGCAACTCCAGCCGCCCAAGGCAACTCTCCTATGCCTTTGGGCCACCAACTCTTTAGATTATCGATGTCCGCGGGATGGCTAGCCTTATACGCCTTTGCATACCTCTTGGTGAGGGAGCGAGGAAGAAGAAGCATGCTTGGCCTAACACCCAAATTTAAAACCTCATAATCATGTGCCTGTTGAGCAGCATTACCGAGATTTTGAGCTTTACTCATTTTCATGCGTTGCCCAAAAACACTCAGAAGCATTAATAGGATCGAAAGTCCTACAATAACGACTGTCAAATCAGAGGGCAGGTATTCAATTAGGTACTCTGGTTTCGTGGCAACAAAAATCTGAATAATTGCCAAAAAAAATGAGCCGCCCCACAATGCAACTTTCCAGAACTTGGCATTTTTGTACGCTTGTCGAAATGTACACGCAAGATCAACGGAATCTTCTTGTGCTTGCTTACTTACAATGTCATTTTCCACTGTTCGGTTGCCCGTATTAGATAAAATTCCTGTTAAATACCAAGTTCCATTGCTGATTCGCAGAACTAAAGTCTTTTGCATTTTCAGCTTGAAGAGCTTTGGCTGAATGTTGATAAGCTTTATCAATAGCATTTATTAGAGACTTGCCTTGAGCCTGGGTTTGAACAGCATAGATATTTCCAGCTATACCCACTGGGTCTCTAATACCTCTGCACTCCCTTTGCTTCATTAGCTTGAAAAACTCATGGATTATCTCAGGGTATGATTTAGCTCCTGTGCATATATTTGAATTTGCTAGAAGAAGGCTAATGTAAAATGAGCTGATTGGAATAGCTTTGGCCCGGCAGTTTTTCCAATACCTGACCAATTGGGATACTTTCGCAAGCTTACCCCTCGAACGAGAGCTCGCTCTTAAAATATATGAATTATGGGCATCAGGGCTTGTTTCTAGCCATTCTCCATAGCCATCTGGGATATGGTAAACAGGTTTTTTATGCTCTTTATTGAAACCATAAAAAACAGCAGGAACAACATCCATGGAGTTCTGCCCACCACCAAAACTTACTACAATGGCCTGTTTATCTCTTCGAACATCTGTAGAAACGTAACGGCTATCCAAGTCTTGGGCTACTCTTTGAGTCAACGTAGTTGAAGTGATGTTACGCTCACCCCATTTCCTCTCATTCGTTGCTAGAACGACCATAAAATCTAGATCGGAATAATGGCGAATTGCATCTTTTCTTGCATGGCTCCCTATCATTTTGAAAGCTTTCAGATCAAAAGATTGATTTAAACGCTTCCGACAACTCAAGGCATACGATTGAGCTTTTTTTAACTCGCCAGCCGTTGGCTGTATTTCATTAAGTAATTTTGCAAAATTAAGTCTTGGGTGGAGGGAAATACGTGGAGGCATACGATACAACTTTTCCTTAGCAACAGCCTATGTATAGCTAACGGATTCTGCCAGCTCTGAGAAACAAACCTTCAAGAAGACTTTTCAATCAAAAAAACAATGTTATGGATATTCTCATAGGCCAATTGTCGAATACAAGGGTTATCACCACCACATAATCGAAAACCCTTCCCAGATTTGAAAGGTTTGGTTATCCCTATCGGAAGGAGCTTCGTTTCATCTTCCGGGTCGGGCACGAAGGCTTTGAAGACCGGAAGCGGAACTGATTTATCTTTACGTGTCTTGTCACCCATCATTACCACCTGTAGTTGTTTCCATAATTCCATTATGGGCAGCAAAGTGGAAACAAAAGGTTAATGATCACGTTTGCGATCACGACCTTCTCCCTTTTTTAGCTCGTCTTCCTTTTTATCCTTACGGCCTGTATCGGCTTGTTCATTGAAAGAAACTGATAGCTTATCCTTTTCCCCTTGCGTGGCAGAATCATTGAAGTCATCCCGTAACTTGCCGCGCTGTTTGTCTTGTCCCCTGCCCTGCACCTGATCGTTAAATGCATTGGTCAGGGCCTTGTTTTTAATCTGGACAGAATGCCCCAGCTCCCTGACCAGTAATTTACGTTCTTTCTCATGAGCATCGTTAAGTTTATTCATACGTTGCTGTAGTTCTTGCCTTTCCTTTAGCTGGCGGGAAACAACTTCATGGCGTTCATTACGATCACGCTGACGGTTATTTTCGATTTCTTCCGCGTTCTTCCCCGATACACGCCCGCGCCTGCCCGAGACACGATCCCATAGTCCTACTATTCCCTTGCGCAGCCTGTTGGCACGGGCAAGGGCTTCTCCGCGCCAGCGTTCCTTCTGAAAGGCTTTTAAATTGGCTCGCTCGTCCCGGTGATTATGGGTCATAGCTTTCTTTTCAATAAGCAGCGGACGAGTTTCTACCTGCTGTCTTGCCTTCAAGTCATCAAGCCGTTTCTTGATACTCTGCGATTGCTGTTGCCTGATCTGGTTTTGTACCTGCGCAAGGGTCGGCAGGCTTTTGGCTTCACCGATCCGCTCTACAATCGCTTTACCCTTCATACCGGAATAGCGGGTCATCGACATCGGTTCTCCGCTATTATGGACAACCAAAAAATTACGCTTGTCACCCTGCGCCAAATATAGCCCGTGATCTTTGAGTTTCTTTTCTAAATCGCCCCGGCTGTCGGAATTCTCCAGTGCCGTGCGGATAATCTGTTTCAGGTCGCGGGGGTCTTCTTTCAGGCGCTTGGCCTGTTGCCAGATATTCAGATCGTAGTTATTGGGATCGCGCCGATTTTTATCAACAAGCCCCTTGGGTGGTTCCAGTCCATTTTCGTAGAAAAGCGCAAGGCTCAATTCATTGAGCTTGATTTTGAAGTGCGGTAGTTGTTTAGCCACCAGCTTGTACTCTGTTTGCTTATCGCCAGTTTCCTTGTTTGTCCTCACAACCTCCTTTTCGTGCAGCCGTGACCAAACGGCATGGGCGTGCCGCCGTCCGTTTTTCTCATGAAAAACGATGGCGCGGGGATGGCCCACCAGCCCCATTTTCTTTTCCACGGCCTCTACTGCCCGCTGATATTGCTCCAAAGTAATATCAGCTTCGGCAGGCGGGCTTAACTGGACGTGGAAGAACGGCTTTTTGCATTGTGTGCCTTTCGAGGCCGCATCAACCTCCTGTAAAGCCGTATGCAGGTTTGAACTGGCCAGCCCACGAATTTCGTGGATGTCCACATGCTCGTTTTCATCGACATTCGCCAGATGAAGCGATAAGGCTCTCGCATGACCCCGTTCAGACGCTTTAAGGATCATGGCCTGACACAGAATCAGGAATTGGCTCCAGCCCAAGCGCCTGTATCAGCATGTCTCGTATTTCATGAACATGGGCACAAGCCTGATTCAGGTTTTGCTGCTCCGGCCATGATCCGGTATTGGCAACATAGGCAAGCTGGTTGATGTTGTTGCCAATACGACCAATCGAAGCCAAAATCAGGGCCAGCTTTTCATGGTCTTTGACCGGGCGGTAGGATTGTCGAGGCGGTTTGGTTTGCAGGGTGGTATGGCGTAAATAGCCGGACGGGGACAGTCCGGCACGATCAGCGTATTCTTGCAACGCATGATATTCCTGATCGTTGAAGCGGACAGTGAGGCGCTTTTCACGCTTCCGCTTCTCGCTTTTTCTTTTCGCCATCATTAACCTCCTTGTAGCAAACCGCCTCATGCCACCAGTCGGGGGCACAACCGGAGGGATGCAACGGGAACGCGTAGCGGGTTCCCTTGCCAAGTCAGGTGCTGTGCCGAAGGCAAAGAGCGTCGAAGACGGTCTGACCGCACACAACTTGCAGTAGAGCTAATCCTTAGTTTATGCACCGAAGGTTTAACATAAAGTTAGCGCTGCGTGGGTTGGGGGTTTCCCCTATCTGCCCTTGGCAGACAAGGTTAACCGCCGCTTTCCGTTTAGAGCCAGTTTAATCCGGTTTAGCCCTTTTGTGCCACAAAAACGGAAAGCCACACACGTAATAATTGCGCTTTACTCTTGCCGTATCTGGCCATTTCGATACAGGATAACTCGTTTCAGCCCGATATAATCCGATCCAGCCTGCTTTATCCCTCAAAGCTAGATATATTATAATTACCCACAGGCACTTAACATTTTTTCGTTTCAAGCATCAATATAAACTGGTAGATTAGTTTTTAGTTAACCCCTTACCAACTAGGATGGAATGCTATGGACGCCTTTATGGGAGATTATATAAGAGAGTTGATTACTACAGAAGAAGGGCGAGATTTACTTCGCGCTGATATGATTGGAGCCGAGGCATTTAAAGCCGCTTCTGATTTACAACGTAAGCCCCAAACAAATACCTCTGTACCCGAAAAAGTTACGCCTCCAAAGCCGTAGCTTTAATAAATGAACAGTATCGCATCTTGAAGTTAAGGTTGAACAATGAACATTGCGTTTCCGGCGCTGTTTTTGTTTATTCTTATCCTACCAGGCATTATTTGTAGGAGAGCCTATTACGCAACTGAAAAAACCATTCTTAGTCACCAACCTTTTACAGTTGAAGGGGCTATAAGCATAGTTTTAGCTATCCCGCTTCATTTACTATGGATTCTAATAACCGAAATCGTATCAAGAGTTTTTACTATAGATTTATCTGTCAATATCCTGCACGTTTTTTCGTTAGTTAGCTTTGCTTCCGAGAACTTCACCGAAAAAGCGCTAGTAAATGCTTCTTCGAATATATATCCAATTTCGATTTATTTTATTTCTCTGTACATTTTCTCATGGGTGACTGGTACAGGTATTAGGTATTACGTTCAGAAAAGACAACTTGATATAAATGGGCCTCTCTCAACTATTTTCAAATTTGATACGCCTTGGTATTACTTATTTAAAGGAGTTGTTACAAAAAAAAATGTAAACAGTAATGGGAAAACCAAACGTGAGTTCTTATCTGGCTCAGACAGATATATTCAAGTCACTTGCGCAGTTACAAGACCTGATCACACGTACTTATATGTTGGTGCGCTAGATAAATTTTATTTTAAAAGGGACGGCTCACTTGATCGTATCGTTTTGGCGGCAGCTTCTCGGAGAAAAATTGAAGATGATGATGCAGCTAAAGATCAAGCAAACTTATCGTTGCCACCTTTTTATCTGATTGAAGGGCATGCCCTGGTTCTCAAATATGATGATATTTCTTCGTTGAATATCAATTCCAAAAAAATCCCAGCCCGCATTGATCCAGAAAAATCACAAACAAAAAACAATATTTTTGGGGAAATCGAGCTCAGAAAACCTTCATCTTCGCCATAAATATTTCAAAAAATAAATGGACAACCCTGACGGGCTGTCCATTTTCGCTCGGTTATAAACCACCCTATTTATCTTCGACAGGGAAGATATAAAGCTGGCAATCACCAGTCATTAGCTCGGCGGGAATGATCTTGAATTGAAGCGTCAATCCATTACCTTTCCCTGTGGGCCATGCGGCTCCGACTTCGACCTTATGGTGCTTGTCGTTACCGTCCTTGTCTGAATAGTGACGATAGGCAACTATTCTTGCTACGGGCTTTTGGCCTCTGCTTTCGTTTTGGTTTTCACTTTGATTGAACATGACGTTCTCCTTTTTCCGTTTACGGTCTGACACCATTGCCACCCGATGACCAAGCGGAAAGAACATGCTGACAAGAGAAAGATCAATGAACTACACGTTTAAGCGGGCCGGAAATTGATCTAGCGATAGCGTTTCTTCGGCAGTGTGTTCCAGTAACGGTCAGGGTTGGCAATGGTTGCTTTAAGGCCGAATGGACAGAAAGGCATGCGTTATGGCAAAGTTAAACCAGCCATAGAAGGCAAAAAACCGTAGCATTGTCCAAATTGTGTCGCCCTTTTCAAAAGAACGGCGGTCACGAAAAAGATAAGGATGTCGGCATGGATCGATCCACTCTGGGAAAGAAGACCGGATTAAGCCTTTCAGAAGTCAAATCCACCCCGCCCCATACCTGCCCTCATTGCCATGAGCTGATGACACCCTCGCAATACAAGGGCGGAGATACAATCGATTTCGAATATAACGACGCGATAGATAATGCGTTCTTTTTAAGAGCTCTTTACGGCACGTGTCAGCATTGCCGAAAGCGTTTTTCTTCTCTGCTCATTTCTCATATTAGCCATGCGCCGGATGGCTATTCCTATATGAATTTGCATGACCATGACTCCGAATCCCGTAAATCATATGAAGTAACCGGAAGCGGCCTTGAGTGGACTATTGATCTCCACATCAATGTCACGGGGCCGTTTTTTGTAGCGTGCGAGCGTGAAACAAGACCGCGCGACTTTACCAGCACGGATGTTTTTCCCTGGCTCAATATTCACTGGATCGGCCCGGCAGCTTTTGCGGATTACGAGAACACAATGGAAAGGGCCAGAACGCTTTTTTATGACTTAAAGCCCAAAATTTTATCTCTGGACTGGAGCAATCAGGAGTAACTTTACTCATGGTTATGGATGATCTGCCAAGAGGCGTACCGGACAGAAGCGCCGGAAGTGATACAACCCCCAATGCCGAATGGATGGGCAGCGCCGAACTGCTCCAGCCACCCGAATATCATTATGCCCCTGAGAAGATATTTCTGGGGCACATGGATGGTCATCTGCTCGGCGTTGACGATGATCGCCATGTCGTGCTGTGCGCCGGATCACGAGCAGGCAAAGGCCGCTCCATCATTGTACCGAACTTGATTGAGTATCAGGGATCGGTACTGGCCCTTGATCCCAAGGCAGAGCTTGCCAATATTACTGCCAAAAGGCGGGCCGAGGGATTGGGGCAACGTGTCTTTGTTCTTGACCCGTTCGGCAAGGCTTCCCCGGAAATCAGCGCCTATAAAGCCTCCTATAATCCCATGACTCTGCTCTATCGCGGTAGCCAGACCATCATTGAGGACTCGGGGCTGATTGCCGATGCGCTGATCATCCCTTCTGATGGCGATAGCCATTGGGATGACAGCGCCCGAAATTTTCTGGAAGGGGTAATCCTGCATGTAGCAACAAGTGATGCCTATCACGATGAGCAGCGCAATCTGGTCACGGTTCGGGATTTGGTATCAGGACGTTTCCAGCAAAAACGCGGCAAAGGCAGCCTGGATTTTCTTAAAAAGGAAATGGAAGACAATGCAAAGGAGCAGGAGAGACAGGACGAGGATTTGGGAGCAGCACTGGAAGCGGCTACCGCTGATTTTTTCGACAAGCCGGAAAATGAGCGCGGCTCTGTCCTGTCCACGCTCCGGCGGCATACCAAATTTCTGGACTATAAGGCCATGCGCGAAGTACTGGCCGGTCACAGTTTTGACCTGACCGAGCTGAAAACCGCACCCAACGGCACGACCATCTATCTTTGCCTTCCTGCCGGACGTATGTCCACCTGTAATCGCTGGTTCCGGCTCTTTGTTAATCTTGCATTGGAGGCAATGGAGCGCGAAGCCACGAAGCCTGCTATTCCTGTCCTGCTCTGTCTTGATGAATTTGCCGTACTGGGACACATGCGCCAAATTGAAGTTGCCGCCGGACAGATTGCAGGCTTTGGCGTGAAACTACTGACCGTCATTCAGGATTTATCCCAGCTCAAGGCAATTTATAACGAGCGCTGGGAAACCTTCATGGGCAATGCGGGCGTAGTAATCTTTTTCGGCAATAACGATGTCACTACCTTGGAATTTATCCAGAAACGACTTGGCAAGACGACCGTGGTTGTTTCCCGAAAAAGTGATGTCACAGCACAGGCCATCAGTCATGGAAGTTCCGGCACCTCATGGGCTACCGAATCCCATGATCTCATCACGA
>Ga0209395_1003154_pt1 | contig 20777 bp, 20 predicted proteins | sample GOMGulsemesocosm_3_FD_184635 | JGI IMG/M metagenome (GOLD analysis project Ga0209395, IMG submission 184635) | Methane-oxidizing microbial communities from mesocosms in the Gulf of Mexico - GOM9D Gulf of Mexico (SPAdes) (version 2) | ecosystem: Environmental > Aquatic > Marine > Cold seeps... | reverse complement strand
CCCAAGGAATTGTTCACGGGACAACCATTACTGTTTTAAACGCATTTAGAAAAATAGAAAAAGAACCTCAAGGAAATTTATTTGTGACTTCTGGTTTAGGAGGAATGTCTGGTGCTCAACCAAAAGCTGGTAATATTGCTGGTTGTATAACTGTTTGCGCAGAAGTAAACCCGAAGATTACTCAAGTACGTTTAGATCAAGGTTGGATAGATGAGAAAATAACTGATTTAGATGAATTGGTTATTCGTGTAAACCAAGCAAAAGAAAATAAAGAAACGATTTCTTTAGCCTACTTAGGGAATATCGTAGATGTTTGGGAAAAATTTGACCAAGAAAATGTACATATTGATTTAGGGTCTGATCAAACTTCATTACATAATCCTTGGGCTGGAGGATATTATCCTGCAGACATTTCTTTTGAAGATGCTAATGAGATGATGGCAAATGAACCAGAACTATTTAAAGAAAAAGTTCAAGAAACATTACGTCGTCATGCAAAAGCAATAAATAAACATACAGCGAAAGGAACTTATTTCTTTGATTATGGAAATGCATTTTTATTAGAAGCTTCTCGTGCTGGTGCCGATGTAATGTCTGACAATCCAACTATAGGCAAAGAATTCAAATACCCAAGTTATGTACAGGACATCATGGGGCCAATGTGCTTTGACTACGGTTTTGGTCCTTTCCGTTGGGTTTGTGCTTCTGGAAGACCTGAAGATTTAGCAAAAACAGATGCAATTGCATGTAAGGTTTTAGAAAAATTAAAGAAAGAATCTCCTGAAGAAATCCAACAACAAATGACGGATAACATTCAGTGGATAAAAGGTGCTCAAGAAAACAACTTGGTAGTTGGTTCCCAAGCACGTATATTATATGCAGATGCAGAAGGACGCATGAAAATTGCTAAGGCTTTCAATAAAGCTATTAAAAAGGGAAAAATAGGTACAGTTGTTTTAGGAAGAGATCATCATGATGTTTCCGGAACAGACTCACCATATAGAGAAACATCAAACATTTATGATGGTTCCCGTTTTACTGCGGATATGGCCATACACAATGTTATCGGAGATAGCTTTAGAGGAGCTACCTGGGTATCAATCCACAATGGTGGTGGTGTTGGCTGGGGAGAGGTCATTAACGGCGGATTTGGTATGGTTCTTGATGGTAGTAAGGATGCAGGAAGACGTTTAGAATCAATGCTTTTCTGGGATGTAAACAACGGTATTGCTCGTAGAAATTGGGCAAGAAACGAAGGTGCTATTTTTGCTATAGAAAGAGCAATGAAATCGGAACCAAAATTAAAAATTACTGTCCCAAATTTAGTTGATGACAAATTACTTGCTAATTTATAACCAGCGCTCTATTTAAGAAGACACTTAAACAGAAGCGCATAAAACAATTACTATGAAAGTATTCAAACTACTTGCTATTACAATTGCTATTCTATTAACATCTTGCGCTTCTGTTAGAGTAACTTCTGACTATGACACACAAGCTACATTTGATAATTACAAAAGCTTTGCTTTCTATAAACCTGGAATAGATAAAGTTGAAATTTCTGATTTAGATAAAAAGAGAATTCTTAGAGCTATCGAAAAAGAAATGCTAGCTAAAGGGTTCACAAAATCTGAATCTCCTGATTTACTAGTTAACATCAATACCAAAACTGAAAAAAATGTGAATGTATATAATGCAGGTATTGGGTACGGATGGGGGCCTTGGTATAGCGGATATAACAGACAAGTATCTAGTTCAACCAATGGAGTGCTATATATTGATTTAATCAATGCGAAAGACAAGCAATTGGTTTGGCAAGGACGCGGATCAGGTTATTTGACTCACAATGTAGAAAAGAAAGATGCCAGAACACAAGAATTTGTAACTCAAATTTTAGCGAAATACCCTCCAGGAGCAAATAAAAAATAAAAGCAATTACCCTATATATAATAAAAGCCCATGCAACATATTGTATGGGCTTTATTACTTTTTTAATTCTCCGATCCATTAGAATTAAACCCTACAATTATGTAACATAAGTCACGTAATTTCTCCCAAGTCTTACGTATTTTTGAAGCATGAAAAACATATTTTATCTAGCAATCCTTTTACTCTTTATAGCTTGTAGCCAAAAACAAAAAGCAAGCGTACAAAAAAATTATATTACTACTAAAGTAGCTCTTGGTGAAAAGCTGTTTTTTGACCCTATCTTATCACTAGATAATTCTATTTCTTGTGCAGATTGTCACCAACCGAAATTTGCTTTTGCAGACAACAAGGCTTTTTCTTTAGGGGTTAACGATAGTTTAGGAAACCGAAACACACCTTCGGTAATGAATATGGCTAGTCGTCCGTTTTTCTTTCATGATGGTAGAGCAGCTACTTTAGAAGAACAAGCCACTATGCCCGTAGAAAACCCCGTAGAAATGAACTTACCGTTTACGGATGCTGTAAAAAGAATCAAAAGCAACAAAGTGTATTTTACTTTATTTAATAATATATATCAAACAGAACCTAACAAAGAAAATATTACTAATGCCTTAGCTGAATTTCAGCGAAGCTTAGAGAGCGATGGAAGCGCACCACACGACCTTTGGATGAATGATATTGATACCCTTGCCATGAGCCCTTCTCAGCAAAGGGGGAGAAATCTCTTTTTATCTGATGACTTTAAATGTTTCGATTGCCATTTTGGCCCTGATTTTACTGGCGATGAATTTAGAAACATTGGTTTGTACGATGGTATTACATTAAAAGATATAGGCAGGTATGCTGTTACCAAAGACTCTAGTGATATTGGTAAATTTATGGTTCCTGGATTAAGAAACGTAGCACTTACTGCTCCCTATATGCATGATGGTAAATTTAATACTCTGGAAGATGTTATTAATTTTTACAGTAATCCCTATGATTTTGTAGAAAAACCAGTAAATATTGACAGCCTAATGGTAAAACCTTTAAATCTCTCAGAGCAGCAAAAAGAAGATTTGGTTAATTTTTTACATTCACTTACCGATAAAAATATTCCTTACCAAGACAAAAAGAGCTAAGCCTTGTTTGTTATCTTATTTTATTGACCAATCTGATTGATCAAAAAAAGCTATTTATATACAAAAGTAAAGGCTACTCAAACCGAGTAGCCTTTACTAATTATAATAATATAATATTCTTAATACGCTAACAACTCCTCAATCTTCACTTTTACTTTTTCAGTAGAAGGAATCATTGTTTGTTCTAATACCGAGTTTAATGGTATGGCTGGCATATTTTCACTACCAATAGTCATAACAGGAGCATCTAAGTATTTAAAACATTTCTCTTGAACTAAACCACTTAAGGCTCTACCAAAAGAATTATTAGTTGGCTCTTCAGTTACAATTAAACATTTCTTTGTCTTTTTAACAGACGCTAAAATAGCTTCCTCATCTAAAGGATATAGTGTACGTAAATCTATTATTTCAACATTTTCTTTTAAATCTTTAGTTGCATTCAATGCCCAGTGTACCCCCATTCCGTAAGTAACTACAGTCATAGTTTCCTCCTCATCTTGCTTCCAAATCTCTTGCACCGTATTCGCTTTTCCTAAAGGTAAAATATAATCTTCTGCAGGTTCAATAGTTCTTGCCGCATCTGTTCCTTTTACTTTAGACCAATACAATCCTTTGTGTTCTAAGAACACTACTGGATTCGGATCGTGATACGCTGCTTTTAACATTCCTTTTAAATCGGCACCATTACTTGGATATGCAATTTTAATTCCTCTAATATTAGTCAAAATAGATTCTATAGAAGATGAATGATAAGGTCCTCCACTACCATACGCGCCAATAGGGATACGTAAGATCATTGATACTGGCCATTTACCATTTGATAAATAACAACTCCTACTTACTTCGGTAAACAATTGGTTGATACCTGGGAAAATATAATCGGCAAATTGTACTTCAACAATAGGCTTTAATCCCGCTGCGGACATACCAACCGTAGAACCTACAATAAAGGCTTCTTGAATAGGCGTATTAAATACACGCTCATCTCCAAATTTTTGTGCTAGTGTAGCCGCTTCTCTAAAAACTCCTCCTAGTCTAGCCCCTACATCTTGCCCGTATAACAAACATTCTTTATGTTCACGCATTATTTCTTCAACAGCAAATAATGCACAATCAACCATTACAACCTCTTCCTTGTCCGCTGGAGCTCTTTCCCCAGTTTCTTCAGTAATTGGTGTTGGCACAAAATCATGTGTAAACAAATCTGACGGAGATGGATCTTCAGCTTTTAAAGCTCTTTCAAAATCTGATTTTACTAAAGCAATAGCTTCAGTTTCTATTGTATCTACTTCTTTTTGAGTGAAACCAGCATCCAATAATTGCTTTTGTAAAACTGGATATGGATCACGAGAACGTGCTTCTTCTAAATCATCACGATACCATTCCATACGCACACCAGAAGTATGGTGATTTAATAACGGAACTTTTGCATGTAACAATACTGGTCTACGTTCTTCTCTTATTATTTTTAAAGCTTTTTCTACCGCTTCATAAGATTCGGTAAAATTAGCTCCGTCAATAGTCATTGCTTCTAATCCGTTGAATCCTCTTGCATATTCAAAAGCATCTTGCGCTCTTGTTTCTTCAGCATTAGCAGAAATATCCCAACCGTTATCTTGCACTAAATACAAAATTGGTAATTGCTTTAAAGCCGCCATTTGGAAAGCTTCAGATATTTCTCCTTCGGTAACAGATGCATCACCAAGGCTACATACCGCCACTGGTTTATCTGCTAATGATTTGTCATCTATATCAATATTTTCTTTATACCAGAACCCCATAGCAACTCCCGTTGCTGGAATAGCTTGCATACCAGTTGCAGATGACTGATGCGGTATTTTTGGTTTGTCAGCATCGTTTAAACTTGGGTGACAATAATACGTTCTTCCTCCAGAAAATGGATCGTCTTTTTTAGCTAGTAACTGTAACATTAAATCATATGGCTTCAATCCGAATGATAATAACATAGCATCATCTCTATAGTATGGAAATGCATAATCCTGCGGTAACAATTGCATTCCTAAAGCTGTTTGAATGGCTTCATGTCCTCTAGAAGTGGCATGTACATATTTAGATACTAATTTGAAGTTATCTTCATACAACGTCGCCATTGCCTTTGCAGTACATAGATTAGCGAATCCTTTTTGTAATGTTTCTTTAGAAATTTTAGCTCCTTTTATAGTTGTTTCCATATATATAAAGTTTTACGTTCATTTTGTCTTAACACAAAACGAACCAAAAAGTCAAGTTTATATCTAGGGAATTACTTCGTATCATTCGCTTTCAAAACTTCATGCTTAAAGCTACGCTTTGCACTTCCGTTTTTTCGCTCATTATTCCTTGACATAGACAAATAACTGTTTTCAAAATTATTTTTTCTCTATTTCTTTGTTCAACCACATATAATAGTGATCGCTTAAACTGATATTCACATTTTCAATCAAAAACCGTACTTCTACAATCGTTAATTTTATTTAACTTCTATATTGTATTTTCTCAATAAACCCAATACTTCAGGCATTGAAAACTTTGCTTTTTTTATTTTATTAATTTCTGGATCAATCACATAATTAAATGATGATCTGAAATCTGACTTTTCTACTATGGAACGCTCAAAAATTGCTGATTTAAAATCACAATTATCAAACACCGAATTTGTCAAATCCGCCTCTGTAAAATCTACTTGTTGTAGCATACACGAGTTAAATTTTGTTCCTTTTATTTTCATTTGATAAAACGAAGCCAAATTCAAATTAGATTCATTGAATTCAACAGAAAACAAAAAATCACTACAATTGTTAAATAGTAATCCTAATAATTTACATTTTGAAAAAGTAACATCATTAAAAACCGTATGCTTTAAATTAACATTACTTAAATCACAGTATTGAAATTCACATTCTGTAAATGACACATTAGACAAGTCAGAATTTGAAAATATACAATTGACAAACGTGCAATTATCATATTCTCCTTTTGCCAAAGCTATTTGAGAATAGTTCTGTTTTTCAAAACCTGTGTTTTCAATTAAATTCATCAGCTGAACTATATTGCTCTTTGAACATCAAATTGTTCTAAGTAATCTCCTACTTTACGTAAAAACGACCCTCCTAAATATCCATCTACCGCTCTATGATCAAAAGACAATGATAAATACATCATACTTCTAATTGCAAGTTCATCACCTTTATCAGTCGTGATTACCTCACCACGTTTTTTTATAATTCCTATTGCTAAAATGGCAACTTCTGGTTGATTGATTATTGGCGTTCCCATTAAACTTCCAAAGGTCCCTACATTAGATATTGTAAACGTACTTCCTTGGATTTCCTCTGGCTTCAAACAATTATTTCTTGAGCTATTTGCTAAATGATTTACATCTTTAGCTATCCCTAATAAATCTTTTGAAGCTGCATTTTTAACTACAGGAACAATTAAATTACCTGAAGGTAAAGCAGTAGCCATACCTACATTTATATCTTTATATTGAATAATTTTATTTCCATCAATAGATGCGTTAATCCCTGGGAACTCTTCAATTGATTTTGCAACAGCCTCAACAAAAATTGGAGTAAACGTTAAACGTTCATTGTATTTTTCTTGAAACTTTAATTTATTCTCATTTCTCCAATTCACCAAATTAGTTACATCAACTTCAATATATGCAGTAACGTGTGGTGACGTATGTTTTGAATACACCATGTGATCAGCGATCATCTTACGCATTCTATCCATTTCAATCACCGTATCATGCCCCTCTACAAACTTAATTGGAGGTGCATTATAAGTAGATTTTGGCGCTTGAACAACTTGTGCTTGTGGACGACTTGGCAATGCGTATTTTCTGTTTTTGATGTAGTTCATTACATCACTTTTTCTAATACGGCCTTCAGTACCTGTCCCTGGAATGCTCTGAACTTCTTCAATAGATAGTCCTTCTTGTTGTGCTATACTTACTACTAAAGGAGATAAAAATGCATCAGGATTTTGATTCCCCAACTTGAACTCTTTTTGTCCATCAGTCACTTTTACTTTAGAGACAGAATTAGTTTTTTCTCTTTTAGCCTCTGAATCTTGATTAGCTACTTTAACATCTCCAGACGCCTCAATAACCGCCATTACAGTTCCAACAGCTACAACATCATTAGACTTGAATAAAATTTCTTTTATAACTCCCGAACAAGGTGATGGCACTTCTGAATCTACTTTGTCCGTTGCTACTTCTAAAATAGTTTCCTCAGCATCTACTGTATCCCCTACTTGAAACAACCAATTAATAATAGTTGCTTCAGAAATACTCTCTCCCATTTTGGGCATTTTCAATTCTATTGTAGCCATTTTTAAATTTTATATATAAAAGAATAAAGATACAATAATACCTGCTAATTTATTTTTTAAAACTACATCCATAAATGAATACAGAATAATATTCTATATAATAGATAAATAAAATATTTTTATTCTTTATTTTTGAATTTTACGCTTTTATACAAAAAAAACAACTAGCATGAAATTAGACGCTACCGATTATAAAATATTGAAACTTTTACAAGAAGATTCTAACCGTACTGTAAAAAGTATTTCGGAAAGTTTAGGATTGTCTACAACCCCCATTTTTGAGCGTATCAAAAAGTTAGAAAAAGAAAATTATATTGATAAATATGTAGCAGTGTTAAATCAAAATAAAATCGGCCTAAAGCAAATTGTTTTTATTGGTATTACTCTTCAAGGTCACACCAGAAGTTACTTAGAAAAATTTGTAAAAGAAATTAATAGCTTCCCTGAAGTAATAGAGTGTCATCGAGTGAGTGGAAATTTTGACTACCTACTTAAATTAGTAGTAGAAGATATTGAAGCGTATGAAAAATTTATCATCACCAAGCTTACCTTACTACCCTATCTAGGAAGTGTGCAAAGCCTTATTACGCTTTCTACAAGCAAACAAACCAATCAACTAGACTTATCTCATTTATTAGATAGCACCAAATAATTTTATACTAAAACACTTTTTTGTTCTTTAATACCTAAAGCAATACTATCCCACAACCCTATTCTATGTTGTAATGCTTTTTTACTATATATTAAAGCTTCATCCCATTTAACCTGATCTTGCCCGCATAATTCTTCTACCATTTTTAAACTAATAGGTCCATGTTCGTCACCATCTAATTCTATATGACGTTCTAAATAATAAACTAGTTTATCAATCGCTTGTTTATCTCCTAATCCTTTTACTATTTCAATAAACATATCAGGAATTAAATCTTCTCTTCCAAAAGTAAATACGGCAGCAATAACATGAGGTTTTTGTGTAGCAATAACTTCAAAAGTAAAAGACACAAAATCTTTTACAGCCTCAGGAATTTTTATTTGTTGAAATGCTTTTTCAACAGAGGCTCCTTCTTGTATTAAACCACAAAATTGTTCCATTTGTGATGTATCTGCACCTACTTGTTGCATAGCTTCTAAATACATTTCGTAATGACTCATGGTTTCCCCCTTTTGATCTACATCACTTTCTTCTCCAAAAACAATTTCGTTAATAAAACGCCTGGTTGTTGGATTAGATGAAGGAGTCCATGGTAAACTTACACAAGTTAAATGTAGCTGTAGTGCTTTAAGCATAGACATAAAATCCCATACAGCAAAAGCGTGTAGCTCAGTAAACAATTGTAAGTCTTTAGTTGTATTAACTTCCTTATACAGTGAGTGATTAATCAATTCTGCTCTTAAAGAATCTAACTCTTCTAAAATATAGTTTATCATTATATATTATTTTTGGGGTTGCAAATATCGTCAAAAAAGAAATTACTTTTTTAATTTCTTTAATATCATTCTTGCTCTTGCTTGGTAAGCTACACTCTCTGTAGCATAACTTTGTTCTATGACCATTTGTAATTCACTATGCACCCAATTGACATCTTTTCCTAAATGAAATAGGCTTGTCATTGAATACGCTCTAGCTGCTACTTTTAGCTGATCATCTATTAACCATTGAAAAGACAACTCAACCATTTTTTCTTTTATCATTGACGTCATCATAGTGTTAATAATTTCACTTTTGTTTTTGGAATAATAATCTAGGGTAAATCGTTCTATAATTTTTGCCATAGGACGAATAGCAGAGTCATTAGTTAAATGAGTTGCTCCAGATAAAATATTTGTTATAAACGAGCAAAGAACTTCAAGATGTTGCCTATTTAAAAACTCTAACCACCAACAATATTTATAATGATTTTTATCGGCACTAAAAGCCTTCTCTATTAACTCTGGCAGAATCTCAATATGATCAATCACCAAAGTCACAGCTTTGGCACGTGAAGCCATACTATGGTTCACTTTTTCTATATCAAAATCTAACTGTTGTAAAGTCATTATCTATGTTGCTCTAACCAATAACAATCGGCTTTTGTGCCTTTCCATTCAAAAACAAACTCATCAGTAATTTCAAAACCTGCTTTTTGTAATACGTTTACTGAACCTTTATTAGGAATATCTGCTGCTGCATATATGGTTTTAATATCCGTTTCATTAAATATATAATCTACCCAAGCTTGAGCAGACTCTGTAGCATACCCTTTACCCCAAAACTTTGGAATAAATCGATATCCTAATTCATACACATTGTAAAAACCATTTTCTTGCTCAGATTCATGTAAGTATTTAATACCTGACCATCCCATAAACTCATTGGTTTCTTTATGGATGACTGCCCATCTGGCAATGCCTCTTTCTTTGTATTGCTCTTGAAGAGCTTCTATTGCTTTTACGGCTTGCTCTTTTGTCGTTATAGGCATATTACCTAAATACCTATGTACTTCAGGATTAGAATCTAACTCAAACATCCCATCAACATCAGTATCAAGAACAGGTCTTAAAATAAGGCGTTCGGTTTTTATTGATTGGCTAGGCATCATTTCTTCAAAAACTCATTTAAGGTTTTATAAAAGTCTTCTTGAGTGGGTCTGTTTTTTGGAATTTCTCTTAGCGGCTCCACTTCTTTCATTGTTTCATGACAATCAGTTGGCAATGTTTGATACAATTGAGTCCCCTTGGTTTTCCATCCGATCATTTCTTCGGAAACTTCTTTAATAGCCTTTGCTGGATTCCCTACTATTAATTGACGTTTTTCAAATACTGCATTTGCTTTTACAAAAGCCATTGCCCCTACAATACATTCATCACCAATAACAGCATCATCCATGATAACAGAGTTCATCCCTATCATACAATTTCTACCTAAGTTTGCGCCATGAATAATCGCGCCATGACCAACATGAGCTGACTCCTTTAGCGTAATCGACTTTCCTGGAAACATGTGTACCGTACAATTTTCTTGTACATTTACTCCGTCTTCTAAGATAATCTCTCCCCAATCACCACGAATAGCAGCTCCTGGACCTATATAGCAATTTTTACCAATAATTACATTACCAATAACTGCTGCTAGAGGATGTACAAAACTACTCTCGTGTACTACAGGAATAAATCCTTTGAATGAATATATCATTTGAATATTGAATGTTGAACAAGAAACACCAAATTATGAAATAACAATACTTCATTATTCGGTGTTCAATATTCGATATGTATTACTTAAATCTCTTCAATGTCTCTTTCGTAAAATCACTTAAGACTAATCTACCAGAAATTACTGCTCTTTCAGCTAATAAAGTATCCCAATGTTCTGTTCCTTCCCACATGATCTTTTTCATTTCCATCATTGCATCTGGATTATAAGTACATAGGTTTTCAGCAAATGCTTGCACTGCTTCGTCTAATACTTCTGTAGATTCATATACTTGAGCAAATAACCCTTTAGATTGCGCCCATTCTGCAGTATAAAAAGTATTGGCATCAATAGCAATTTGAGACATTCCTGTTAACCCTAATTTACGTTCTACAGCAGGTCCTACAACAAATGGTCCTATACCAATATTTAATTCACTTAATTTAATAGATGCAAATTTAGAAGCCATACAGTAATCAGTTGCAGAAGCAATTCCTACCCCTCCACCAACGGTTTTTCCTTGTACACGTCCGATAATAAATTTAGGACATTTACGCATTGCATTAATAACGTTTGCAAATCCTGAGAAGAATACTTTTCCAGTTTCAGCATCGTTAATTGTAATTAATTCTTTAAAACTTGCCCCTGCACAGAAAGTTCTTGCTCCACCACTTTTTAAAATGATTACTTTTACTGCGTTATCTTCTCCTGCTGCAGTAATTGCACTTGCTAATTGTGCTAATATATCTCCTGGTAACGAATTATGTGCTGGATGAAAAAATTCAATCGTAGCTATTCCGTTTTGTATGTCTTGTTTTACGTAAGGTGCTGTCATTGCTTTTTAGTATGTCAATCCGCACTTGTTGCGGATTGAGTTTATTTTATTTCTGATTATATTTTGAAAGATTCCATTCAGAACTTAAATCCAACCACTCAGGGTTTTGTTCTGTGATAATATTCCTCTTCCACTCTCTTTTCCATTTCTTTATAGTCTTTTCTCTTTTGATAGCAATTCTTACATCTGAATGTTCTTCAAAATAGACTAATTTCTTAATATTATAACGTCCTACATGCGTGCCATGAGTACTTTCCTTATGCTCCGATATTCTCCTTTCAATATTATTTGTTATTCCTACATAAAAAATATGATTCCTTTCATGTGTTAGAATATATGTGTAATACTTCTTCGTCATATAAATAACATTAAGAAATCATTGAAAGCGCTCGCGCAATAAATGCGCGATGACTTTCATTATAATATTTTTTTTAATTTAAAGTAATCCAAATTGTTCAAAATGGTGTCCGAAGTGTTTAGTATGTGTTAAATTCCATTCGAATTTATTCAACATTCCAAAAACAGCATTTTTAGTTGTTGCTTCTGGGTTTTCTTTGAAGTACAATTCAAAAGCATCATATGCTTCCATCAATTTTACTTTTGCCTCTGCTAAGTTTTGATATTGCATTTCAGCTAACCTATCTTGTAAAACAACTGGTGCTTTATAGTTTTTAGGCATTGGTTTATGCGTATATAAAGACTCATGTACCTGCTCTAAGATTTTCTCTGGTGTTTCAATTTCAAAATCCTGAACTTCTCCAGATGCTACTCTTAATGAATATTCTAAATGCTCTACCATTTCCTGAGCACTCATATTTCCCCATACTGGTTTAGTATCTTCAGTAAGGTTATTTAAATAGCTAGAAATTGTTTTCTTATTGATTTCAGCAAAAGGACTTTTCTTTTGAACCATCGTTAAAATAGTCGCTACTGCTACTAATTCATCTTCTTGATCAAATACCTCAACAAACCATTTTACAATTCCACTTGGTAATTCTGTACCTCTAGAATCACGATCTACACACTCTTTACATGTCAATCGCACATAAATTGTGTCGTTATGATAAATAGGACGTAAGAATCTACATTCTTCTAAACCATAGTTTGCTGCTACAGGCCCTTTATTTGGATATACAAATAATCCTGCTGCTGCTGCTATTATGAAATATCCGTGAGCTGTACGTTTTTCGAAAATACTACCTTCCAAAGAAGTGATATCTGTATGCGCATAAAAATGATCCCAAGTTAAGTTTCCGAAGTTGATAATGTCAGTATCCGTAACGGTACGGTTATGTGTTTTTAAAGACATACCTGGCTTGATATCTTCCCAATGATATGCAAACGGATGTTTGTCAGTTTCTTTATAATCTGCATTCGGTTGATATATTCCTGTAACTTCTGTTAAAGTTGTTGGAGTTCCTTGAATAGCACAACGCTGCATGTAATGTTTTACACCACGCATTCCACCCATTTCTTCACCACCTCCAGCTCTACCTGGACCACCATGAGTCAATTGTGGTAATGGTGAACCATGACCTGTACTCACTTTTGCATTTTCTCTGTTTCCAACTAAAATACGACCATGATGAGATGCTGCTTCTACGATATAGTCACGTGCAATTTTATCATCAAATGTAAAGATAGAAGATACCAAAGATCCTTTACCCATTTGAGCTAAAGTAATCGCTTCATCTAAATCTTTATAAGGCATAATAGTACTTACCGGACCAAATGCTTCTAATTCATGAACCGCAATATTGGTAAAGGGATTGTCTTCACGCATTAAAATCGGCTTCATAAAAGCTCCTTTTTCTGCATCAGCACCAACAACATCTACTGTGTCTAAATTACCATATACTATCTGTGCTGTTTTTGACAATTTAGCTACCTGATCTTTAACACTCTGTACTTGTGCTTTACTTACTAGCGCTCCCATACGAACCTCTTTTAATCGAGGATCACCAATGGTTACTTTATCTAATTGCTTTCCTAAAGCTATTTGAACATCTTCTACTAAATTTTCAGGAACCATGATACGACGAATAGCAGTACATTTCTGTCCTGTTTTTACCGTCATTTCTTTACGAACTTCCTTTACGAATAAATCAAATTCAGGAGTTCCAGGAACAGCATCTTTACCAAGAATAGAACAGTTTAAAGAATCTGCTTCCATAGTAAACGGAACAGCTTCTTGCAATAATCTTGGATGTGCTTTTAAAATACGCCCAGTATGTGCAGAACCTGTAAAGGTTACTACGTCTTGAGAATCTACGGTATCTAAAATATTCTTAGTCATACCACTCAATAACTGTAGAGCTCCTTCTGGTAAAATACCAGAATCAACAATTACACGTACAACTGCTTCCGTTAAGTAAGCTGTTTGTGGTGCTGGCAATACTACTGCTGGCATACCTGCCATCCAGTTTACTGCACACTTTTCTAACATTCCCCAAATAGGAAAGTTAAATGCATTAATATGAACTGCAACTCCTTTTTTAGGCACTAAAATATGATGCGCCATAAAACGACCTCCTTTAGATAAATCTATCGGATCTCCTTCTACATGAAAAGGCTGATTAGGGAATAATTTACGTAAAGATGCATTGGCAAATAAATTCCCAAAACCACCTTCTATATCTATCCAGCTATCAATTTTAGTAGCTCCAGACCTGTAACTTAATTCGTAGAATTCTCTTTTTCTTTTAGTAAGATATAACGCCAAGGTCTTAAGCATGTTTCCACGCTCTTGAAAAGTCATTTTACGTAATTTCTCTCCTCCTTTAGTCCTACCGTATTGTAATACCGATGGTATATCTAATCCTGCTGTAGTTGAAAAACCAATAGTTTCTCCGGTTACGGCATCAAACATTGGAATTCCGTCTCCTTCACCTTTTACCCAATGACCGTTTATGTAGTTTTCTAATTTGTTCATGTTTCAATATTATAAATTCACATTTTCAATAATTGCAGCATATCCTTGACCAACACCAATACACATTGTAATTAAAGCATAACGTTTGTTCCTTTCTTGCAATTCTAAAGCTGCAGAATATGCAATACGTGCACCAGTAACTCCTAATGGATGTCCGATTGCAATTGCTCCTCCGTTTGGATTAATACGAGCATCATCATCAGCTAATCCCCATTCACGGATACATGCTAAACTTTGCGCAGCAAAAGCTTCGTTTAATTCTATAATGTCCATGTCATTCATAGTTAATCCAGCTTTTTCCAATGCTTTATTTGAAGCATTAACTGGACCAATTCCCATAATTCTTGGTTCTACACCAACAACTGCTGAACTTACAATTCTTGCCATAGGTTTTAAACCGTATTTTTTAACTGCATCTTCTGAAGCAATGATTGTAGCAGCTGCTCCATCATTTAATCCTGAAGCATTTCCTGCAGTTACACTACCACCTTCTTTTTTAAAGGCTCCACGTAACTTTCCTAAAACCTCTAATGTTGTAGTTGGTTTGATAAACTCGTCATTTGCGAAAATGATAGGATCCTTTTTTCGTTGAGGGATTTCTACATTAACTATTTCTTTAGCTAAACGTCCTGACTCCTGTGCCTTGGTAGCTTTCATCTGACTTCTTAAAGCAAATGCATCTTGATCTTCACGAGAGATATTGTATTTTTCAACTAAATTCTCAGCTGTAACTCCCATACCATCCGTTCCGTACATCGCGTGCATTTTCTTATTTACAAAACGCCATCCGAAACTTGTATCATACATTTTAGCATCTGTACCAAAACCTGATGATGGTTTAGAAATTGCTAATGGTCCACGAGTCATGTTTTCCATTCCTCCCGCTATAAACACATCACCATCACCTGCTTTTATAGCTCTATTAGCATGAATAATAGCCGATAATCCTGAACTACATAATCTGTTAACCGTTTCACCGGGAACTGTATGAGGTAATCCAGCTAATAAAGAAGACATACGTGCTACATTACGGTTATCCTCTCCTGCTTGATTTGCACACCCCATGATAACATCGTCATATGCTTCTTGAGGAATATTTGTATTTCTTTCTGCAACAGCTTTTATCACAATTGCTCCTAAATCATCTACACGTACAGCAGACAATGTTCCTTTGTATTTTCCTATTGGAGTACGAACTCCGTCAATGATATATGCTTCTTTCATAATATTTTATTGTCATTTCCGAGGAATCAGAAATCTCATTATTATTTTAAACTCTTTTCTTTTTTCCATTGATGAAAAAAGAAACAAAAAAATCTAGACTTACAATTCTTTTGCTAAACTTCTATTTTCGATGACTAAAAAATCACTAACTTCTTCCTCCTAAGGTCGGAATTCTTCACAAACGGATTTTTTTACATCATCTTCAAATGAAGTTTTACACAAAATTATTGTAGGTCGGTTAAAACCATTATTCAATATCAGTTCTAAAATCAACAATCGTAATTCTACAATCGTTAATCATTTTCCCACTCTTTATTTGTACGATACACTGTTCCTTTAAATAAAGCCACAATTGTATCGTCTCTTTTAATTTCTATTTTATAAAATCCAAATCTATTTTTCAATGATTCTTCCTTCGCTATCGCTACAATTTTATCTCCTTCTTTTAAGGTTTCAGTATGATTAATAGACGTATCTATTGACACTGATTGCCTTCCATGTGTATTCGCTGCAAATGCTAAAGCACTATCTGCTATAGAATACGTAATACCACCATGAGCGATACCAAATCCATTTAACATTTCCTTGCGAATAGTCATTGACAGCTGACAAGTACCTTCTGCAATATGCTCAACCTCGATCCCTAACCATTTAGAAAAAGGGTCATTATCAAACATTTTATGTACAATCTCTTTTGGTGTCATCCTAGAAAAATGTTTTTCCTTCCCTATTCATTTTACGCAATAACGGAGAACATCTGTAACGATCTTCATGATATTCGTTATACATCGCATCCAATTTGTCTACACACCAAGCAATTCCTTTCTCATCTGCCCAAGCCAATAATCCTTTAGGGTAATTTACTCCTTTAGTCATGGCATTGTCAATATCAGTAGCAGAGGCTACATTTAAGAACAAAGCATCTGCCGCTTCGTTGATAAGCATTACCAATACTCTGTCAAAAATAGTTTTAGCTAGAGCTGAATCTTCAGTTGGGACAGGTTTTACTGCTCCTTCTGAATAATCATAATATCCTTTTCCAGATTTCCTTCCTAAATAACCTGCTTCTGAAAAACGTTTTTGTGTAAATGCTGGCTTATACCTTGGGTCAAAGTAAAATGCTGTAAATACCGTTTCAGTAACGGTATAGTTTACATCATTACCAATAAAATCCATTAATTCAAATGGCCCCATTCTAAATCCACCTAAGCTTTTTAAAGCCCAATCAATCGTTACAAAATCGGCTAATCCTTCTTCATAAATACGTAACGCTTCACCATAAAATGGTCTTGCCACACGATTTACAATAAACCCTGGAGTATCCTTTGCAACAGCAACAACTTTTTTCCAATCAGAAATAGTTTGAGTTGCTTTATCTAATACTTCTTGTGATGTTTGTATTGCAGGAATTACCTCAACCAACTTCATTAAAGGAGCTGGATTAAAGAAATGAATCCCTACACAACGCTCTGGTTGTTGTAAAGACGCTGCAATAGATGCTATTGATAAAGAAGAGGTGTTTGAAGCAATGATACAATCATCAGCAACATATGTTTCCAATTCCGAAAAAACCTTTTGCTTAATTGCTAAGTTCTCAATAATAGCTTCTATGGTTAAATTAGAATCACCTAAATCCTTCAAGTTATTTACGTAAGAAATATTTCCTTGAATTCTTGACTTTTCATCCTCATCAATTCTTCCTTTAACAACCAATCTTGCTAATACTTTTTCTAAGCTAACTTTGCTTTTATCTAAAGCGTCTTGATTAGTATCATATATTTTAACCGCACATCCTGAAGTAGCAGCAACTTGTGCTATTCCACTTCCCATTGTACCAGATCCTATAATTCCTACTTTCATATTTATTGCCCACGAAAGTGGGGAACTTTTTAATTGAACTTATTTTTATTTACACTTCGACAAGCTCAGTGTGACATCTAAATTAGAATCTTATTTTCCAATAAAGTTTGGTTTTCTTTTTTCTACAAAGGCATTTACTCCTTCTGAATAATCTTCAGTTTGAGCAGCTTCAATTTGGTGTTTTGATTCTAAAGCTAATTGCTCTTTTAAATTATTTACCAAAGATTCATTCAATACTCTTTTTGTTAATCCCAATCCTTTAGTTGGCATTTTTGCCATTTTAACGGCTAATTTATTTACTTCTTCTTCAAAAGTATCTGCGCTAAAGTATTTATAAATCATTCCGATACGTTCAGCTTCAACAGCATCTACTTTATCACCTGTCATCATTAAGGCAGATGCTTTTTGAAATCCAATTAAACGCGGTAAAAAGAATGTCCCTGCACTATCAGGTATCAAACCGATTTTACTAAATGCCTGAATAAAACTAGCTTTTTCATTTGCTACTACAATATCACAAGCTAATGCAATATTAGCTCCTGCTCCTGCTGCAACACCATTAACAGCACAAATTACAGGTTTTTCAATAGCTCTAATTCGTTCGATAATTGGATTGTAGTGTTCTTCTAAAATAGCTTTAAACCCAGGGTTTAATTCTGGAGTAGTCACTTCTTTTAAATCCTGACCTGCACAAAATGCTTTTCCGTTTCCAGTTAAAACAATTGCTCTAACCTCATCGTTCTTTTCGCATTCATCTAATTTACCTTGAAGATTCAATGCCATTTCTCTGTTGAAACTATTGAATACATCAGGGCGATTAAGCGTAAGATACGCAACGTTATTTTCTATTTTTAAAGTTATTGAACTCATATCTTTATATAAACACCAATTCCCGCTTATAGCGGGAATGGTTTAATTATTTTAAACATTTAAAGTAGTCAAAGGGTTCTAAACAATCTTCACATTGAAAGAATGCTTTACATGCCGTGGAGCCAAACTGACTGACCATCTTTGTATTTGTGGAGCCACATTGCGGGCAACCAACTAATTTTTTATCTCCTAATAAAACATCTTTATCAGCATCCGCTTCTAAAGGAGGAGCAATACCATAATCAAGTAATGCTTTTCTTCCTTTCGCAGTAATCCAATCGGTAGTCCAAGCTGGAGACAATACTAATTTAACAGTAGCATCATAACCATTCTCTTTCAATATTTTTTTTATATCATCTCCAATAACATCCATTGCTGGACATCCTGAATAAGTAGGTGTAATGACAACCTGAACAACACCATTAATTAATTGTGCGGATCGTACAACTCCCATTTCCAAAATAGACAATACAGGGATTTCTGGATCAGAGACCTGAGCTAAAATCGGATGTAATTCTTTATCTATTTGAGGAACCATTATTTGCTCTATTCTATTATTACCACTCCATACCTGGGTAAGTTCGTTGCATATATTGCATGTCAGATAACATAAACCCTAAATGCTCAGTGTGCACACCTTCTTTACCTCCTTTTTGAAACCATTTTGATTCAGGAATTGCAATAGTTGCTATTTCTAAAACCGAGTTAACTTTAGCATAATACGCATCTTTCAACGTAGTTACATCTACTCCAACTCCAGAATTTATCATAGCTTTATCAGCACCCGTTTGATGAAATAATTCATCAGTATACGTCCACAAATTATTTATTGCTTCTTGAATTTTCTGGTTGCTTACTTCTGTTCCATCACCTAAACGTTTTATCCAATCAGATGAAAAACGTTCGTGATAACTCACTTCTTTAATTGATTTCTTAGCAATTGCTACAAGAGTTTCATCAGTACTGTTTTGTAATTCTTGTAAAAACAACAAATGATATACATCAAACAAAAACTGACGAACAATTGTATAGGCAAAATCTGTATTTGGTTGTTCTACCAATAAGACATTTTTATACTCTCGCTCTCTACGTAAAAATGCGATATCATCTTCCGTTTTTCCTTCTCCAGCAATTTCTGCTGCATACTGAAAATAACTACGAACTTGCCCGAATAAATCTAAAGAAACATTTGTACAAGCAATATCCGTTTCTAAACTAGGACCGTGACCACACAACTCTCCTATTCTTTGTCCAAGAATTAATGAATTATCGGCTACACCTAATATGTAATTATATAAGTTTTCGTTTTTCATTACATGTGTTTTAATTCATCCGGTAACTTATAAAAAGTAGGATGCCTGTATACTTTATCTTGTGCTGGCTCGAATAACTCACCATTGTTTTCTGGATTAGAAGCAGTAATATCTTTTGATTCTACTACCCAAATACTAACACCTTCTAACCTACGAGTATAGACATCTCTTGCGTTTTCTAAAGCCATTTCAGCATCAGATGCATGAAGGCTTCCACAATGTTTGTGTTCTAATCCGTTTTTACTTCTTATAAATACTTCCCAAAGAGGCCAATTATTTTTCATCTCTATTCTTTTTGAATCTCTTAAAGAGAATTATACTGCTTTTTTAATTTCTTTTTTTGCTGCAAATGCCATTGCTCCATCACGAACCCAAGTTCCTTCTTCCCAAGCATTTACTCTAGCACTTAGTCTTTCTTTATTACAAGGACCATGACCTTTAACTACTTGCCAAAACTCATCCCAATCTATAGCACCGAAATCATAGCTTTGACGTTCTTCATTCCACTTTAAATCGGGATCTGGAATAGTCAACCCTAACACTTCTGCTTGAGGAACGGTTTGATCAATAAACTGCTGACGCAACTCATCATTTGTCTTACGTTTTAATTTCCAACGTAATGATTGAGCAGTGTGCACAGATTCTGCATCAGTAGGACCTAACATCATTAAAGACGGCCACCACCATCTATTCAATGCATCCTGAGCCATTTCTTTTTGCTCTTCGCTTCCATTTACTAATTTCAGCATAATTTCAAACCCTTGACGCTGGTGAAAACTTTCTTCTTTACATACACGAACCATTGCTCTTGCGTATGGTCCATAAGAAGTATTCATCAATGGAATTTGATTGATAATTGCTGCTCCATCAACTAACCATCCAACAGCACCCATATCTGCCCAAGTTACGGTTGGGTAATTAAAAATACTTGAGTACTTTGCTTTACCTGTGTGTAATTGTTCATATAATTCATCACGAGAAACTCCTAAAGTTTCACAAGCACTGTATAAATACAATCCGTGACCAGCTTCGTCTTGAATTTTGGCTAACAAGGCTACTTTTCTTCTTAACGAAGGAGCTCTTGTTATCCAGTTTCCTTCAGGTAACATCCCTACAATTTCAGAATGTGCATGTTGAGAAATTTGACGAATCTGAGTTTTTCTATATTTCTCAGGCATCCAAT
>Ga0209395_1003153_pt1 | contig 20779 bp, 17 predicted proteins | sample GOMGulsemesocosm_3_FD_184635 | JGI IMG/M metagenome (GOLD analysis project Ga0209395, IMG submission 184635) | Methane-oxidizing microbial communities from mesocosms in the Gulf of Mexico - GOM9D Gulf of Mexico (SPAdes) (version 2) | ecosystem: Environmental > Aquatic > Marine > Cold seeps... | reverse complement strand
AATGGATTTTGAATCGCTACCGTGAGGTATACGACTAATGACACATCCTACGCAGGCGTTTATCGATAGCTCAGCCAAACATCTTCAGCGCCGCCACCGCAAAGCCAAGTGCTTTCAGCTATTTTGTGCTGGTGTTACCTGGCTGGGAGCGGCGCTGTTACTGGTGCTGCTCTATCAAGTATCAGTGGAAGGCTTTCGCTGGTTGGACTGGCAGTTTATTAGCAGTTTCCCCTCCCGCTTTCCCTATAAGGCGGGTATTAAGTCGGCACTGGTCGGTACCTTGTGGCTAATCTCGCTGATCGCTTTTATCTCGATTCCGGTTGGTGTAGCGACGGCTTTGTATTTAGAGGAGTTTAGTAAGAAAAGCCGACTCAACCGTCTGATCGAACTGAATATAGCCAACCTCGCTGGGGTACCTTCCATCGTCTACGGGATTATTGGTTTGGCGGTTTTTGTTCGCGCCATGGATCTGCAGCGCTCGCTGGTGTCCGGGGCCTTGACCATGAGCTTGTTGATCCTGCCGGTTATTATTATCGCCAGTCGCGAGGCGATAAAAACCGTGCCAATGAGTACTCGCCACGCTGCTTTTGCGCTGGGTGCTACCCGTTGGCAAACCGCCTGGGCCCACGTATTGCCAGCGTCGTTTCCCGGTATTTTAACCGGGGTTATTTTGGCGTTATCTCGCGCTATCGGTGAAACAGCGCCGTTAATCATGATTGGTGGTCTTACCTATGTTGCCTTTTTACCGGAGGGGCCGATGGATGCGTTTACTGCCCTGCCTATTCAAATCTATAACTGGGTATCGCGGCCACAGCAAGAATTTCACCAATTGGCCGCCGCGGGCATTATCGTGCTGCTGTTGGTATTACTTATGATGAATGCGCTCGCCATTGTTATCCGCCATAAAACGGAGAAAAAACTGAAATGAATGCGCTCGAAGCAGTAATGTCCAGTCCGCTACAGACAACAATCGCCACCGAGGATTCTATTCTCGATATCGACGACGTAAGTATTTTCTACTCGGGTAAAGCGGCGGTTAACAATGTCTCTTTTGGTATCAGTAAAAACAAGATTACCGCCATGATTGGTCCCTCGGGCTGCGGTAAAAGTACGCTGCTGCGTTCACTCAATCGTATGAACGACTTTATTCCCGATTTGACGATAAGCGGCAATATTACTTACTGCGGTCAAAATCTTTATGGTAAAGCTGTTGATGCGGTAGAAGTGAGGCGGCGCATCGGTATGGTCTTTCAAAAGCCAAATCCCTTCCCTAAGTCGATTTATAAAAATATCGCCTGGGGCCCGATTATTAACGGTTTTAAGGGACCTAGCGATGAACTAGTGGAACGTTCACTGCGCCAAGCAGCACTGTGGGACGAAGTTAAAGACCGCTTACATGAGTCGGCATTGGGGCTTTCTGGTGGCCAGCAACAACGGCTTTGTATAGCCCGTGCTCTGGCCATGGAACCTGACATCTTATTAATGGATGAGCCCTGTTCGGCGCTGGATCCTATTTCTACCGCTCACATTGAAGAGCTGCTGTTAGAACTGAAAGCCAACTACACCATTGTTATTGTTACCCACAATATGCAACAGGCGTCACGCTTATCAGACTATACAGCATTTATGGAGTTGGGCGATTTAATCGAATTTGGTGAAACTAACCAAATTTTTACCCGCCCGGCCCAACACCGAACCGAAGAATATGTCACTGGACGATTCGGTTAATAGATAACACTTGTGAGGCCACTATGTCATTTCATTTACAGCGCGAACTGGATCAACTCAAAAAAGAAATATTACAGCTCGGTAGTCGGGTTGAGTCGGCAACCAATAATGCCATGCTGGCACTGAACGACGGCCGCGTTGAGCTCACTGAAAAAATATTTAGCGATGAGAAATTAATCAACGAAGAAGAAGTATTGATTGAAGAGAACTGTTTGAAAATATTAGCTCTGCATCAGCCAGTGGCAGTGGATTTACGCTTTATTGTGGTGGTATTGAAGGTGAATAACGACCTTGAGCGCATGGGCGATCTAGCGGTAAATGTGGCCAGTAGGGCAGTATTTCTCGCCAGTCAAGAACCTATTCCCTGGCCCAAGGACTTTACCGAAACCCTGCCCGGAGTCATTCGGACAATGGTGCGCCATAGCTTGGACGCACTGGTCAAAATGGATGTGACGATGGCCAGAGAAGTTATCGCCATGGATGACATTGTCGATAATATCAACCGAGAGATGTATGTCGCTACACGTAAGCTGATTGAAGGTGATATCAGCACAGTAGAGCGGGCAATCTCACTGTTGTCGACCTCACGCTATCTTGAACGCATTGCCGATCTGGCCACCAATATCGCCGAAGAGGTATTGTTTATGGTCGACGGCGAGGTTGTTCGCCACGAACAATAGCGACAGTATTTTTCCCGCAGCACCTTATCAATACAGCCGCTTTGGCGCTAGCAACCCATCACTAGGACGGGTCGATACACACCCTATTGCGGCCGTTACGTTTGGCTAGATACAGTGCGGCATCTGCTCTAACAGAAAGATTGTGTGGCTGCTCGTCGGGCTGTAGTTGCGCCACGCCAAAACTGGCTGTAACGGTCAGTTGCTGCAATGGCTGAGCGCACAATAATAATCGGGTTTTCTCTGCAACCTGTTGGGCTTCTTCCAGGGGGGTGTTGACCAGTAGTATCATCAGTTCGTCTCCGCCCCAGCGGGATGGGGTGTCGATCTCTCGCACATTGTCGCGAATGATTTTAGCGAACGCGATCAATACCTGATCGCCGACGGCGTGACCGTACTGATCATTGATTTTTTTGAAGTGATCAATATCGATGGCAATAAGCGAGAGCGCTTCATTAAAACGTCTAGCTCTGGCAGATTCAGACTTCAGCTTGGCTTCGAAATAAAAACGGTTTGGCAGCGCAGTTAAAGCGTCGGTGGTGGCAGAAAGCTGCGCTTCGCTGGCCTTGGCTTCAAGCTGTTCGTTGAGATATAACAACTCCCGTGTGCGACGGTCGATGATGTCCTGCAGTGAACTGTGCTCCAGTTCGCTGTGTAGCAGTAGCGACTTTTGCGAATTGATATCCCGGTGCACGCCAATCATGCGGGCGACGGTGCCGTCGGCATTTGTGTCGACAATTAGAGCCCTATCCTCAATCCAAATGTAGCTACCATCTTGGCAGCGGCAACGATAATCGACCCGGTATGCATCGGCTAGGCCACTGGTATAACTGTCGAAAATGGCCATAACCCGATCATAGTCATCGGGGTGAATGGCCTGTTCCCAGGTGAGAACTGTATTGTGTAAAGAGTCTACATCGTAGCCCAGCATGGTGTACCAACCGGGGCTGCGGTAGACATAGCCACTGCTAGTGTGCCAGTCCCACAGGCCGTTGCTAACCAGTTGTAGCACGGCGTCTAACGCTTTCCCAGTAAATTTATCTTTTGTTGGCTTTGTCATAGTGTTAGATATTGTTGGTGGCTGATCAAGAAGACTACGTATTAAACACTGTCAGTACTTGAATCTTTCTAAAAATTAATAGATACAAACTGGGTGCATGTCAAATAATACCTGCAGTATTTGCGAAAATCGGATTAAACAGTTCCGCTTTCTCATTAGGCTAGAATAAATTCATCCCAATACGGGCATCTCTTCAGGGGAATTCTCTGGTTAACAGGGGTAATCCTTCAGTGAGTACCATCGAGTAATTTTTCCGCATCAGGCAGTAATCTTGCCATCTTATATTGAATGGCTTTGGGCGAAATAACATACTCTCTTTAACTATACCTGCCGCTGCTCATTAGCCGTAGTTTTAACGGGAGGATGTTGTCCTGAGATAAAGAGGTAGGTTGTTATTAAGTCTAACGATAACATGCAGCTGAAATCGGTGGTATTATTTTGCTAATAGGCACTGTGATTCAAGCTGACAGTTGAACGCGAAATATTGTATCCCAATAGAGAATCTATTTACCTCACCCTTATGGGTGATATTTCCTCCGTATAATTAGCCTGCATATAATGACTTTACATAAGCTTAGTCACAACAACACGCTATTGAGTGTGCTAACAGTGGCGGCATTTTGGAATGCGGTCGAATCAGAAGTGGGCAGGTGATACGATTCCCGTGCGTTTGCCTCGCTGTTTCGATTACCTATGCGCGATGGAGCTGTATTTTTCAGCGGCCACATTGCTGGAAAAAGGCAAGTTTGGCTATTGAGGAGGGTTGGTTAGAATTTTCGGCCGGGTGAGAGCCACCATCACAGCAGCCGTCTTTGCAGTAGCCCGTTATTAACGAGCAATGGTAGCTGTTGTTGTTCTCGCCGCTGCTTGCTATTCGCTGCAGGCGAAGCAAGCTCCACCAGCGTGGCGGCGTAGTTTGGCTACGTGCGGGCCAGAATTGCGCGGGCGGCACTCGAGGCCGTTTCCCGCCCCAAAGCTTGAGATATGGCCTGGCCGGCGTCAATTAGCTTGCTCAAATCTACGCCGGAAGTTATGCCCATTCCGTCGAGCATATACACCACATCTTCGGTGGCGACATTGCCGGTGGCACCTTTGGCAAAGGGGCAGCCACCCAGACCGGCCACCGAGCTGTCGACGACCGACACACCTAACTGCAAGGCGGCATAAATATTGGCCAGGGCCTGTCCGTAGGTGTCGTGAAAGTGTACCGCCAGTTTTTCCACCGGCACATCGCGAATAACAGTTTCAATAAGCTTGTTGACGGAGCCCGCGGTACCAACGCCAATGGTATCGCCTAGCGATATCTCATAACAGCCCATTGCCAGTAACTGCAGCGAGATCTGCCGCACCCGTTCAGGGTCAACTTCACCCTCTAGCGGACAGCCCAGTACACAGGACACATAACCACGCACCGGGATACCCGCCGCCTGTGCCGCCGCTACTACCGGGGCAAAGCGCTGCAGGCTTTCTTCAATTGAACAATTAATATTCCTTTGGCTAAAAAGCTCCGAGGCAGCGGCGAAAATTGCCACTTCACTAACCCCCGCTGCCAGTGCCCGCTCGAACCCCTTAATATTAGGAGTGAGGGCGACATAGCTAACCCCGGGGCGGCGCGCGATTTGTTCAAAAACCGCTTCGCTGCCGGCCATCTGCGGCACTGCCTGGGGATTGACAAAACTACCCGCCTCGATGGTACGCAGTCCCGCGGCTGCCAATTGCTCTATTAGCCGCACTTTGGTGGCGGTGTCGATGGCCTGCTTTTCATTTTGCAGGCCGTCCCGGGGGCCCACTTCTACGATGCGGACCTGTGTAGGTATACTGCTGTGATGTTCAGTCATCGGATTCACTCGCTTGTAAATGGAGTAGTTCGGCGCCGCCGTCGACCAGATCGCCGGGTTGGTAGTAAAACTCGAGCAGGCGGCCATTATAAGGAGCCTTAATAGTATGTTCCATTTTCATCGCTTCCATCACCATTAACGGCTGGTCTTTTTCTACCGGGCTGTCTGGCGTCACCAGTAACGTGACAATAGTACCGTTCATAGGTGCAGTAAGAGCGTTGTCGCCGGCACCGGTATGCTGTTCGCCAATATCGACAGCCGCCAGGCAAAATTGAAAGGCGCCGCGCTGGCTGTACAGCGTGTACATGCCGTTGTGCTTAGCGATGTCGGCGTATTGGCGATGGCCGTTAATATCGGCTAAAAAACGCTGGCTGCGAGGGTTTGGCTGATCATTGTTAGGGGTGATTTCGCCTCGGGCTTCGACCACCCGGCCGTCACATTCAATACGGAAGTAACTGTCACCGTCACGCAGGCACTGCTCGATACTCAGCTGCTGCTCACTATCGCTTTGCAGGGCGTGGATGAGCAGTTGTTGCCGATGGCTGTGATTGAGTCGCCAACCGTTGGACTGGTGCCAGGGAGAGTGGTGGTCATTGCTGAGACTGGAGCGGGCACTGGCCTGTTGTTGCTGTTCCAGTAGTAAATAAAGCGCCGCCAGCGGCAACAACTCAGCCAGCTCGGCACTGTCCTGACGAAAAAGTTCGTCCCGGTGTTGTTCGATAAAACCGGTGTCTAGTTCGGCGGCTTTAAATGCCTTGCATAGGCTAAGCTTGTATAAAAAATCGATATTGGTCGTCATTCCGCCAATACGGTATTGGCTTAACGCTGTCGACAGTCGCCGCAGCGCGCTGTTCCGGTCGCTGTCCCAAACAACCAGTTTGGCGATCATCGGGTCGTAATAAATACTAACGTCGTCACCCTGGCGTACACCGGTATCGATACGAGTATGGCGATCCTCGATGGGGGTAGATAAATAGGACATTTTGCCGCTGACTGGCAAAAAATCGTTGGCGGGATCTTCCGCATAAATCCTGGCCTCGAAGGCGTGACCGCTAATTACTATTTGGTCTTGCTGCAATGGCAGCGGCTCACCGCTGGCAACACGCAATTGCCACTCCACCAGATCCTGTCCGGTAATCATTTCGGTGACGGGGTGCTCCACCTGCAGTCGGGTATTCATCTCCATAAAATAGAAACTGGTGTCGCTGTCCAGTAAAAATTCGACGGTACCGGCGCCCCGGTAGTCGATAGCGGCCGCAGCGCGCAACGCAGTTTCTCCCATGGCCTGGCGCAGGGCCGGATCAATGCCGGGGGCAGGGGCCTCCTCAATCACTTTTTGGTGGCGCCGCTGTATTGAACAGTCCCGCTCCGCCAAGTATACGCCGTTGCCGTGGCTGTCAAAAAACACCTGTATCTCCACATGGCGGGGACCTTGTAAGTATTTTTCGACAAGCATATGTTCGTCGTTAAAGGCGCCCAGGGCCTCGCGCTTGGCCGCTGCTAGCGCCTCGTCAAACTCTGCCGCCGCCCACACCGGGCGCATACCCTTGCCGCCGCCACCGGCGCTGGCCTTTAACAGTACCGGATAGCCCATAGCCTCTGCGGCCTGGCGGATGACTTCGCTATCTTGGTCCTGGCCGTGATAACCGGGTACCAGCGGTACTTTGGCCTGTTCCATTATACTCTTGGCGGCGGATTTCGAGCCCATTGCCTCGATGGCGGCTACCGGCGGCCCGATAAATGTCAGCTCGTTGGCCTGGCACAGGCGTGCGAAGTCAGCATTTTCGCTGAGAAAGCCGTAGCCCGGGTGGATCGCCTCGGCCCCAGTCGCGATGGCAGCGTCGATCACCCGCTGGGATTGTAAGTAGGACTCCCGAGAGGGGGCCGGGCCGATGTGAACGGCTTCATCGGCCATGCTTACATGCAGCGAATTTCGGTCGGCGTCGGAGTAAACCGCTACGGTTAATACACCCATTTTGCGGGCGGTATCGATAATTCTGCAGGCTATTTCGCCGCGGTTGGCTATTAAGATTTTATGAAACACATTGAGCCTCATCGGTTAAATGGCAGTGTTAAACTGCCTTGTTCACAGCCGTTGTACTGTGTCTAGGTCGCGACCAGGGGCCGCAGATCGCGAAACACAGTCACCGGCACCGTTAGGGTGCGAAAGTAGCGCAGGTTACATTCTAAACACGCCAAACTTCGTTTCGCCGATCTCTTTGTTGAGGCTGGCGGACAACGCCAGCCCCAACACCATGCGGGTTTCCGCCGGGTCGATAATACCGTCATCCCACAGCCTGGCAGAGGCGAAGTAGGGGTGACCCTGCTGTTCGTAGGTATCGAGAATAGGCTGGCGAAAGTCCTGTTCTTCTTCCTCTGACCAGACTTGCCCCCGGGCGTCCATTTGATCGCGTTTGATTTGGGCCAAAACGCCTGCAGCCTGCTCGCCACCCATCACCGAGATGCGGGCATTGGGCCACATAAACATAAAGCGCGGATCGTAGGCGCGGCCGCACATACCGTAGTTGCCGGCACCGAAGGAGCCGCCTATCAATACCGTGAGTTTAGGCACCTGGGCACAGGCCACTGCGGTCACCATTTTGGCACCGTGTTTGGCGATGCCGCCGGCTTCGTACTGCTGGCCGACCATAAAGCCGGTGATATTTTGCAAGAAAATCAGCGGGATTTTTCGCTGGCTACACAGCTCGATAAAGTGCGCGCCCTTTTGTGCCGATTCGGAAAACAAAATGCCATTATTGGCAACAATACCTACCGGATAGCCAAATAAGTGGGCGAAGCCGCATACCAATGTGGTGCCGTACAGTGCCTTAAACTCGTTAAATTCGGAGCCGTCGACAATACGGGCAATGATCTCCCGCACGTCATAGGGCTGGCGAGTATCTTTAGGCACAATGCCGTAGATCTCACTGCTGTCGTACAGTGGTTCCCGGGGTGTTCGCAATGCCAGTGATTGCGGCTTAACCCGGTTGAAATTAGAGACCGCCTGGCGCGCAAGTTGCAGCGCGTGCTGGTCGTTCTGGGCGAAGTGATCGGTTACTCCTGAAGTGCGGCTGTGTAATTCGGCGCCGCCCAATTCCTCAGCACTGACAATTTCGCCAGTGGCGGCTTTTACCAGTGGTGGTCCCGCCAGAAATATAGTGCCCTGTTCTTTAACAATGATCGACTCGTCGGACATGGCTGGCACATAGGCGCCACCGGCGGTGCAAGAGCCCATGACTACGGCAATTTGCGGAATATTTTTTGCCGACATATTGGCTTGGTTGAAAAAGATGCGGCCGAAGTGTTCGCGATCGGGAAATACCTCGTCCTGTTGTGGTAAGTTGGCGCCGCCGGAGTCGACCAGATAAATACAGGGCAGATTATTTTGCTCGGCAATTGCCTGGGCTCGCAAATGTTTTTTCACGCTGAGCGGGTAGTAGGTGCCGCCCTTGACGGTGGCGTCGTTGGCAACAATCATGCATTCTTGCCCCTCAACGCGACCCACCCCTATAATAATACCTGCGGCGTTCACCTCTTCGTCGTAAACCTTGTAGGCCGCCATTTGGGCCAGCTCTAAAAAGGGCGAGCCTGGGTCGATCAAAGCGTCGATGCGTTCTCGCGGCAACAATTTCCCCCGCTCTTTGTGTCGCTGTCGGTATTTTTCAGCGCCGCCCAATTCGATTGCCGCCAGTTTTAACCGCAGGTCGTCGACCTGCAATTGCATATGGGCGTTGTTGTCGGCAAAGGCCTCGGAGCGCGTATTGATAAGCGTTTTTAGCACGGTCATAACAGTGTCCTGTTGGTTGGCAGCGGGCCGGTTTAAGTGGTTTCTCTAAATAGCTCGCGGCCGATTAACATACGCCGGATTTCCGAGGTGCCGGCGCCGATTTCGTAGAGTTTGGCGTCGCGTAGCAAGCGGCCGGCGGGAAATTCGTTGATATAGCCGTTGCCACCCATGGCCTGGATCGCCTCCAGCGCCATCTGCGTGGCTTTTTCGGCGGTAAATAAAATCACCCCGGCGGCGTCTTTACGGCTCTCGCCGCCGCGATCACAGGCCCTAGCTACCGCGTATAAATAGGCCCTGCTGGCATTTAAGTCGGCGTACATGTCGGCCAATTTACCTTGCATTAGCTGAAACTCGCCGATGCTCTGGCCAAATTGCTTGCGGTCGTGCACATAGGGCAATACCAGGTCTAGGCAGGCCTGCATAATGCCTACCGGTCCCCCGGACAGCACAGTGCGCTCGTAGTCTAGTCCCGACATTAGCACCTGCACTCCCTGACCCTCGCGGCCGAGAATGTTTTCCGTCGGCACGGGGCAATCTTGAAAGATCAATTCGCAGGTGTTGGAGCCGCGCATACCCAACTTGTCGAGCTTTGGACCGCGGCTAAAACCAGCAAAATCCCGCTCGACAATAAAGGCGGTAATGCCCTTGGGGCCGGCCTCAGTATCGGTCTTTGCGTAGATCACATAGGTATCGGCGTCGGGACCGTTGGTAATCCACATTTTGTTGCCGTTGAGAATATAGTGGTCGCCTTGTTTGCGGGCCTGCAGTTTCATGCTTACCACATCGGAACCAGCATTGGGTTCGGACATGGCCAGGGCGCCGATGTGCTCGCCAGAGCACAGTTTGGGCAGATATTGCTGGCGTTGCTGCTCGTTGCCATTTTTGGAAATTTGATTGACGCAGAGATTGGAGTGAGCGCCGTAGGACAGCCCCACCGAGGCCGAGGCCCTGCTGATTTCTTCCATGGCCACGCTGTGGGCCAGATACCCCATGTCGCTGCCGCCGTATTCGCTGCTAACGGTCATGCCGAGCAGGCCGAGGGCGCCCATTTTGGGCCATAGGTCAGCTGGAAAGGCATTGTCAGCGTCGATTTGCGCAGCACGGGGGGCAATCTCGTCCCGGGCGAAGTGATTGACAGAGTCGCGCAACATATCAATTTCTTCGCCGAGGTAAAAGTCCAGTGTCGGGTAGCTGTTAATCATCATTGTGCTCCTGTGGTGGTCCCGGTCGCTATAGTTGCGATTCGGCGACTCGATTATCGTCGGGCTGTAGGTTTAGCGCCTGTTGGCATTTATCTTCGGCCACCTGTAAGTCGTCGATCAGGGCTCGCAAATCCTGTAGTTGTAGTTGCAGCTGTTCACGCTTTTGCCGGTAAGTATTGATCAATTTTTCAAGTTGCTGAATATTACCCCTAGCGGGGTCGTACATGGCGATAATGTCGCGGCTTTCTTGTAGAGTTAGGCCCAGGCGCTTGCCGCGTAGTATTAACCGCAGTTTAACCCGGTCAGCATTGCTATAGACCCGGCTGCTGCCAAGTCGCGCTGGGTCTAGCAGGCCCTTCTCTTCGTAGAAGCGGATAGTACGGGTGGTGACCCGATATTCTCGGGCCAGCTCGGAAATGGAAAATGTTGCCATAAGCGATACGCTCCAATAATCGAGGAGAATAATATGTTACCTTTACGTTAACGTCAACCTGTTGCGTGTGCACAGTGTCATACTCTGGGCTGTTCATTGTTTGCACCGCCTCATTTAATAGCCAGAACCGCTTAGGATCAATGTTGGGGTGAGAAAGTTGTCGTGACGCCGTATAATGTTTTGGCACGCGAGTTCATCCCACAAATTCAGGATCACTATGACTGTACGTACCCGAATCGCCCCATCGCCCACCGGCGACCCCCATGTGGGCACCGCCTATATCGCCCTGTTTAATTTGTGTTTTGCCAAAAAACACGGCGGTAAATTTATTCTGCGTATAGAAGATACCGATCAAAGTCGCTCGACTGCCGAATCGGAGCAAGTGATTTTTGACTCACTGCGCTGGATGGGCTTGGACTGGGACGAGGGCCCCGATGTGGGGGGGGACTTTGGTCCTTACCGGCAGAGCGAGCGCCGGGACAGTTACCGGCAATACGCCGAGCTACTTATTGAAAAGGGCCACGCCTTTCGCTGTTATCGCACCCCCTTGGAGCTGGACGCGCTGCGAGCTGGGCTTAAAGAGCAGGGTATTAATCGCGCACTAAAGCCCTTCGATCTGGAGCTACCCGCCGACCTCGTTGCCCAGCGCGAGGCCGAGGGTGCGCCCTATGTTATTCGCATGAACGTACCGGAGCAGGGCAAAGTCGAAATAGAGGATATGCTGCGCGGTACCATGGAGCTGGACTGGGCGTTGGTCGATGCGCAAATACTGCTAAAGTCTGACGGCATGCCCACCTACCACCTGGCCAATGTGGTCGACGACCACCTAATGCAAATAAGCCATGTACTGCGTGGTGAAGAGTGGATTAACTCTGCTCCCAAACACAAACTGTTATACCAGTACTTTGGCTGGGATATGCCGGTGCTGTGCCATCTGCCGCTATTGCGTAATAGCGACAAATCGAAACTCAGTAAACGCAAAAATCCCACGTCTATTTTGTATTACCAGCGCATGGGTTATCTGCCCGAGGCGCTGGTTAACTATTTGGGGCGCATGGGTTGGTCGATGCCCGATGAGCGCGAAAAATTCACCCTGCAAGATATGTTGGACAACTTCGATATTCAGCGGGTTAGCCTGGGCGGGCCTATTTTTGATGTTGAAAAGCTGAGTTGGTTAAACGGCCTGTGGATTAGAGAAGATCTGACCCAGCAGCAGTTGGCTCAGCGCCTGCAGGAATGGGCCCTGAACGAGGACTATCTGGCAAAAATTTTACCCCACGCCCAGCAGCGCATGGAAACCCTAAGTGACTTTGTGCCACTGGCGGCGTTTTTTGCCTCGGGCATGTTGCCAATAACACCGGCCAGTTTTGCCGGTGGTAAGCTGCAAGATGAGGCGCTGGTGGAGGCGCTGCAATTTTCTGTGTGGTCGCTGGAAAACCTGCGAGGTTGGGAGCGCGATGCCATATTCGCCGCTATGAAAACCCTGGCCGAAGCCATGGACTGTAAGGTGAAGGACTTTTTTGCGCCGCTGTTTGTGGCGATTAGTGGCTCTGCCGCCTCTATTTCGGTTATCGATGCCATGGCTATATTAGGCAGCGATATGAGTCGGGCCCGATTGCGCTTTGCCATTGAGGTGCTTGGCGGTGTCGGCAAGAAAAAGCTGAAAAAACTGGAAAAAGCCTATGCTGGATTTGAACTTTAACAGCACTTATCGACGTGCGTGCGTGCGGGGCCGGACGTGTTCGGTCGCGACCGTTTTTTATCGGCACGATTGTAGCCTTATGTTATAGTTGCATAATAAATACCCTAAGTACTTAAATGCATCATATATAGGTAAATAGATTGGCAGCGAACAGTCGAGCTTATTGTCACCGCGCATTTCTTAGTCATGGCACTGGAGGGCGTTTTATTTTCGATGCAGGTTATCGATTTGGATGGGCTCTGTGTTTGGCGCTGGGTCTGTTAATAAGCGCCCAGACCCAGGCCGCCGGTTTGGGTGATATCAGCATTTCCTCCTTTTTGGGTCAGCCACTGCAGGCGCGTATAGCGCTTGTTGCCGGCCCCGACCATTACGAGATTGATCAGCTGAATGTCGGTCAGCTCAACAACCGCCAGGCCAGTGACATAGGTATTGAACTGGCGGGCTTTTATCAGGACTTTAAACCTCGCCTTGTTGAGCGCGAAGGGCAGCTATTTATCGAGCTGCGCAGTAAAAAGCCCATTAACGAACCCTATCTCAATATAGTGATAAAGTTGAACTGGTATGGTGGCAAGGTGTTGCGCGAGTATACCCTGTTGTTAGATCCTCCACCGGTTGCCGTTGACGTAAGCACTGCGTCTGTGGGTGGTAAGATTTCGCTAAGAAGCAAGAGCGTTAGCCCTGTAAGTAAGGCTAAACCATCTTCGGAGTCTGTGGCCCGTTCGAGGGCAGCCACTACTGCAATTGACAGCAAGCCAGGCAGTGCTTTTGAAGTGGGCGATACTCACTATCGGGTGCAATCTGGCGACAATTTGTCGCAAATTGCCGCCAGACTGGTGGCGGCCAGTGCAACCCGCCGCAAAACTATGATGCAGTGGCTACTGGTGCAAAACCCCACTGCTTTTATTGGTGGCGATATAAATCGGATAAAAGCCGGTGCACTACTGGTATTGCCAGTGGGGCCTGGGCTTGCTAATCCGGCGCCGGCAGGTACAGGCACAATGACGAGCACCGGGGCTGTGGCCACAAAGCAGTCGTTGGTCGCCGATCCATCGCCAGCAACGCTTGCGCCTCTAGCAGCTTCGCGATTACCCGAGCAGCTCACTATTGTTAGCAACCCCATTGGCACGGTGGATGCAGGCACGGCCAGTCAATATGAACAGGTTGCGCTGTTGCAGGCGCAACTGGCCACTACCAATGAAATGGTAGAGCGGCTGCGCCGCGACAACCTGGCCATGCGCAATCGCCTTGCGGTCATTGAAGAGTCCAAGTACGTAGACTCTTTAAAACGGCTACTACAACTAAAAGAAGAGGAAATTAGCAACCTGCTACAGCGTGTGGATAAGCCGGTTGCGGCACCAGCTGTAGCAGATACTGCTGCTGTCTCTGATGTCGCTACTGCCACTACTGCCACTACTGCCACTACTGCCACTGATGTCGCTACCGCGTCACCGAACGCGCCAGAACAAGAAACTGTTCAAAGCGCCGAGGGCGCCCTGCGTTACGGGCTATACGCACTGTTGGTTTTATCTATTTTGGGTGCGCTGTTCTTTTTCTACCGGCGTCGTCTTGCCGAACAATCGCCACCACCACCGGCCAGCATTGACCCGGATGAAGCGCTGCGCAGAGAGCTAGACCAAATCATCGCCGCGCGCACAGCGGCTGCTGTCGAAAAATAATCACAGGGCGAGGCGCGTTGTCGATCTATCTCCTAGCGGGCGTAAACGCTGGCTGGGCTACAGTAGGCATCTGTCACATAATGAGCAGAGCAGAAGTGAGTCAGCGGTAGTTGATGAACACCTAGCGATAGCCATAGGGTGCATGCTGAAGCTACCGTAGAACCGTGTTAGTAGATGCTTAATTAGGCAGTTGAGTGTTTAATTCATCCAATAACACCGATTTATTACGAGAGTGTTGACAACAACGGCGAGCCTCTTTATTATGCGCAACTTCTCAAGATATGGGGCCTTAGCTCAGCTGGGAGAGCGCAACACTGGCAGTGTTGAGGTCAGCGGTTCGATCCCGCTAGGCTCCACCATATCACAGCCCAATAGCCACGCGGCTTGCAGGCGATTTAAAAAGCTACCTTCGGGTGGCTTTTTTAATGTCTGGGTCACACTGGGGGCACAAGATTGGGTGAGCATGAAGGTGTCTGTGCAGTAAAGTGACCCAATAATATCATCATGTTGAGGGTGATCTAGCTAGATAGGCGTCCCATCAGGACGGGGTCTATATTCGCCGCGTTTGTATTGCTCACTTCTGGCGCTGTAGGAAAAACCACCTTCGGGTCATTTTTTTGTTCTGGGTGGCGTGCGGGCACATCAAATACATATTGTTTTCTACCATCTAGGTGTTTCGCACGCTTCTCGTCAAAACCGCTATAGCCTATCAAAGATTAGCCAGGATAGGACTTGATACGCGGTAGAGGCTGGAATAATGGGGTTGTGGGAATTTAAAGTACTTGTGCTTGGATATGGTAGCTCTGAGGATAAAATGTCGCCAGCGCGCTGTTTGGCTGCGTCAGATGTTGGCATAGGTAAGAAAACTTAAAACTAGTACAGGAGACTTAAAATCTCCCGACTTCACGGTCGTGCCGGTTCAAGTCCGGCCCCGGGCACCAATATTTAAAGATATTTCAACGATAGCGTACACTAACCTTCTTATCTGGATCGTCGGAAAGTAGAGGGAAAAGTAGAGAGATACAGCCTTCTACTCCGACCTAATTAAATTTATTAATCTATCCGCTAAAAGCCGGCTTGCAGTGTCTGTAAATCGGAAATCCTACATAATCACGTTCTTTTACCCTTTCTCCTAGATAGATTACAGCAGCGCGCCCTGGCCATAGCAGTCGCCGTATAAGTAAAAATCACCCGTTTGGGTGATCGGCACGACCTGCCTGCGGATATATAATAAACACCTAACATGACCTTGCCTCAGTCAAGCTGTCGAGGACATACCATGCCTGGTGCAGCCTGTGTGATCCGGACAAGCAAGTATTTCGGGGTTTTGAGTCTACACGCATCGAGTACAGCCTAGCACCAGTATGACAGGCGACTGAGAAGGCCCGCAACGCTCGCTAGTCGGCCACGTTAAACAGAAAGCTAGCGGCCTGAGTGTGTACATATTTATGATTACCTGCCCTGCGGCGATTTGAACAGTGTTTTGTAGGTGGTAGATTGAGCGTAAGAGGATCTTGGTGGCCTACAAGACACACGGCGAGCTATCTATGGGGTACTTTGGGATATAGCCAACGTCTGGCTTCCCATTTATTTTGAGCTAACATGTAAAAATGCTTAATAATAAATGGCATTAATGGATGATTTTATGAATAGTGGATATTGTACGCACTGTGATAAAACGGTGATCGCGCACGAGAAATCAGAAATGAACCATTGGGCTCACGGTATCGCTACTTTACTTACCGCTGGAGCTTGGCTGGTATTTTGGCTAATCATCGCAATGACGCATAAACCCGCTATATTATGCGGAGGCTGTGGAAGTACCTTGAAAGTTGATAGTGGAGACGGAGACGGTGGGTTTCTCGATTCACTAATTGGCTTCGGTGTTTTTATAGGTTTTTGTGTTTGGGTCTATATTCTTTACAAGATCCATAACTACTTTGATCTATACCTTATGAGCTCTTTGATTCTTGCTTTTTATCCTATCGTTTTCTTCGCAATAATTGCGGATATGTTTGCAGATGCCAGTTCTGGCACTAGCGATGATGAAGGCCTTGAAATGATTGTTTTGGGTTCTCTTGTTGCTTTATCCGTTCCAGCCGCTGAATTTGCTATGAGAACAATTAGTGGCTCTAGGTGGGCTTGGTGGGAAGATACGCTTTTATATGGTATCACATTTTTCTCTTTCATAGGAGCAGCTTTCGTCTATATCAATATACTTGAAAAAAGAGAGTCGGACGCCGACTTTGAAAGAAGAAGAGAGAGTCTTGCCAAGCATAATGCTGACATAGCCGGAGGAGGTAGAAAGACAAAAAACGAAACAAAGTCGAAAGAAAGAAGTCGTATGGCTAAGGACTTTACCGAAGCGGACTACAAAATAATGAAAGACTTTTATACAGGGAATGATAACAATTCTGAAGTCGAAGTCCTTGCTGAAAAATTGGATGCAAAGAGTCTTGCAGTAAGAAAAGCACTAATAAAGCTAGATATATATATAAAGGCGACTTAGCTACTCCGAACATATTTTTCGAGAATTTCGCAGTCTAACGCCTTTGGTTAGCGTGCTAGCGGAGGTATTAGTTTTGACGAAAAATAGATATTTGTTTTAGTATGGCGGCTAAAGATCTCGGGTATTTTGTAAAAATCGATGTCCGCTTTTAAATTGTTTTACGCTGCAATAATAGATTTTACACTGGAGGGATGTATGAGAATAAATGAAAATGACATAAGGTTAATCATTAAAACCATTGGCAATATCCGAAATCCAAAGTATGAATTAGTTCACAAAAGCGTGATTAGAAATGACAGTTTCTCCGGAGATGTGTCTGTAGAGGACGCAGAGGAAATACATAAAAAAGTACAGGAGGTTGGTGGTATTGATTTGGCAGTGAAACTACTTTTCGATTCGAGCACTACAGATATTTCAACACTCGATAGCAAAAGGGCCGATGACTATATAGTGGAAAAAACTACAAGGCAAACGGAATTAAATTCTCTAAAGGAGATGATGACGACATCCACTGAACATCGTTCGGTGTCCGGATACATGGTTGTTAGTGAGAAGTTAATATATGACATCTCCGAAAAGGTAAATCGGAAAATCGCTGAAGGCTGGGAGCCTTTAGGAGGGATAGGTTTTGCAGCTTTGGGAGCTTCTCCAATTGGTGGTAATGCATACATTCAGTCAATGATTAAATATAGATAATATAATAAGGAAGAGTAATGAATAACGATGACATATTGAATCCGGTAACCGACAGCTTAGAAGCTTGTTACCTCATAACAGCGGCCTTTTTTCTTATGTCTGGATCAGCTGATGATCAGGAGTCACGGGATCAGAAAATAAAAGCGATATCGCTACTGGGATTGCGTCGATTAAAACAAGCATGGTCTAGCATCACAGGACGCCCCGTTGACGTCCAATATACAACTGAGTATGACACAGATGAATTCGCGAGAATTGTTGGCGTGATAGCAGAAGAATTTCGTGAAGCAGAAGACGCCGAACTTATATTTGAGCAAATTTTGCTAAATATTGAAAATGCTGATTTGATGAAGATGTTGGTATCGTTCGCTTATGCCATTGCCTCGACCGATGGTGATATCTCTTCGATGGAAAACGGACTTGTTTCGTTTATGCTGAATACATGGGATTTACACGAGATGAAAGTATCTCCTGAAAGTGGCGTTGTAAAGCCAGATGATGTCTATGAGATTTGGTTGCCCAAACTTTTCGCGGAATACAGTTTTGCAGATTTAAACCCGACATCTGTTGCGGCGGCCAGCATTAATCGTTTAAGCGGAAAGGATGTTGACAACTCTTCTTGCTTTATTGCGACTGCGACCCTAGGAGAGAATCATACGGCTCTAACGCCGCTTCGGTGGTACAGGGATGACGTACTCCTTAAACACACTTTCGGTCAAAATTTTGTTTCGTGGTATTATGCAAAAGGGCCAGCGATGGCGAAATTCATCAGTGAAAAACCAGTCTTGAAATGGTTTGTAAGGACACTATTTATTATCCCTGTAGCAACAGCCGTCACTCTATTTAAGAATAATAGGGAAGAAAAGAAAAGTGCGGGGTAAGCTGTTGATTTCTTAGTTGTGTATGCTCGGCTACGAACCGAGCGGTCGAAGGTTCGAATCCTTCCGAGCGCACCATATAGAATAGGCCCCTCCGAGTAATCGGAGGGGCCTTTTTTATGTCTGGGTGACAAAAGCGGGTGACAAAAATCACCGGGTCGCCTCGACGTTCTGTAATTTTCTGATATAAATAAGCCGCGCCTTTTCTGACTTGTGGCCCGAGTGGTGTTCGGTGTGATCCGTAACGCCGCGCGCTTTTATGTCGTGAAAATTGAACCGCTCTCCTAATGCCAAACGCTCGCCGTCGACCTCGATACCAGTGCCCAGAGCTTTGTCCATTACTCGGCGCCAGGCAGTATCGAATTTATTTTTAGATACGGGCTCGCCCTTCGCATTGTGCAGCAAATAGGTAGGTCAAGTCTTTGCGCGGTTAGTGCTGGATAGCCGAATAAATTACAAAGATTACCTGAGGTATAACCACTCACGAGCGGTTATAAACTATTCCATGGTCGAATCGAAGATCGTTCGAACGATGATACCCTCTACATTCCTCTCATCGTAAATACTATTGGGTCTGTTAGATTTTCCACTTTCGTTAATGGAGGGTACGTATGAGACCGTAATTGTTTTGGTAGCCGAGGACCCGAAGTTGGGTTATAAGTGCCTGTTAACCTGTACTCGCTTTCTTTTATAAAGCCCGTTATATCTACCATGTTAGAAGATGCACTGCGGTGCTCGTCTAACATATAATCTAAAATTTCTTCTGATATTCCACTAAAAGTAAAAAAATCCGCATTTATAGTCCCATCGGACCGGCATGATCCAACTGGATTAGAGGATGTTAATGTTCCAAAATTCTCCTTCAAGTTGAAAATAACTGTTCTTCGATAATTTTCCTTACATGTATTTTTATGGACAAAAATTCCTGACTGCGCCCCCATTTAACAGCAACAATCGAGGGCCGAAAATCAGACAAATCTCTAACAAGCACAGATCGCCACAGTTGTTTAGCGATTGATTTATTCTCAGCAGCAACCCTGGCCGCAACCCTGACCGCAACCCTGTCCACTTCTGCCTGCTTCTCAGCAGAAATCCTGGCAACCCTGTCCACTTCTGCCTGCTTCTCAGCAGCAATCCTCTGGTTTTTCGTTTCTACATCTTTTCTTTCGGCTAGCAAAGCGTGGTAACCTTCTCCCAATACGAGCTCTTTACATAAGCCGTATTTAAGCGCCTCTTTGATGCCATCATCTCCGTCTAGAAATGCCTCCCCTCCGATTTTTTCTCGTGCGTCATTGATCTTTTCAACACGAATTGCGGCGTCCATATTTCTACTTTCAGCCATGATTGAACAACTAACAGCAGCAACTCTATCTTTTTCATCTTGAGAAACACCGCATGACGCGCAAAAAATAACAAGTGGCACAAAACAAATACCCCTACCTTTCATTATGACATCCTTACAAATTACAATTAGCAATGGTTTTTAGTACCTTACAGGTTTGGTATGTAAACGGCTATCGTCTGGTTAACGCCCGAATATAGACAGGGCGCCAGGATAGTAGTGGTAGGGCGTTTAACCTGGTCTATACGGGTGATTTTTATGTATTTATCAGTTGTTCTGGTTAAAAATTAACCGGCTCACTTTATGAAGTCCCACCGGATCGGCTTACGACGTACTGCGGGGCCTACTATCGAGAGGGATAGATCGCCGAACTGCCGTCCCTGGTATGGCCTGTATAGCGCGATCAATGCTGTCGAGTGGTTGCTGGGCGGGGAGGGCGAGCCGATCCAGGACAGCGCACTGGTGTGTGCTGGGCGCTTACTCGGCAAGGTGTGGGTTCAGCCACGCGATTGTAATGCATGCGGCCTGACTCTTGATGCGAATCATGGTCAGTTGATAGCTGGTATGGCATGGTGGTATCGATATTACGCAAAAGAGCAGCCTGCAGAGGACCGTGGACGTTATGAGTCGGCTGAGGTTGAGGCTAAAGCCGGAGGGCGGGGGCTGTGGGCTGGACCTAACCCCATCAACCCCTATGAGTGGAGAAAGGGGGCGCGATGACGGCTATTGTCACAATAGCGGCCAGTAAATAGGTTGGAGTAGTTAGGCTCTTATTGGCACATTTGAGGCGTTATAGCCCCTGTTAAAACTGCTAATGGCAGGTCTGCTGTCAAACCGTTAACGGACATTATGCACTGACTTAGCGGTTTGACTGCAACCCACAACGGACATTAGAAAATATAATATCAACACGAGAAATTAGTTTGTATACATTAGTTGGCGCCCGCATTAGCCAAAAGAGTATTTTCCGTTTTGCGAATGATTAGGGTAGAGTAGCCACAGCCACGAATAGGGCGTTTGTTGCACCTATACTTGAAAGCCGCTTTGCATTAAGTTAGTGGAAAGGCTATTCATGTAAACTCTTTAATCCCCGTAAATGGTTCACCAAGGTATGTTTTAGTGGCTAAGAAACGTGTTGTGGTTCAGGGCGTAGAATACGAGAGTTTGACGGAATGTGGGAAGAGGTTTGGCCTCAGTCAAGCGCAGATTTCTTCTCGTCTTTATAACGGCATGAGCTTAGAGCAGGCTCTA
>Ga0209395_1003150_pt1 | contig 20789 bp, 14 predicted proteins | sample GOMGulsemesocosm_3_FD_184635 | JGI IMG/M metagenome (GOLD analysis project Ga0209395, IMG submission 184635) | Methane-oxidizing microbial communities from mesocosms in the Gulf of Mexico - GOM9D Gulf of Mexico (SPAdes) (version 2) | ecosystem: Environmental > Aquatic > Marine > Cold seeps... | reverse complement strand
AACCCTTGCCTTATTTCACCCTGAACAGCAAAAAGCCCGTTAAATCTTTCGATTTATCGGGCTTTTCTAAATAATGGCGGTGCAAGATAAAGGGCGGATTTGAACCCAAGCTTAGGCGTTGCACTATCAACCTGAGCCTTACTTTATCCTAAACAGCAAAAAGCCGCTCATTCTAGCGAATAAGCGGCTTCTCTAAATAATCGCGGTGCAAGACAAAGAGTGGATTTGGACTCTAGCTTAGGCGTTGCGCTATCAACCCGTGCCTTATTTCACCCTGAACAGCAAAAAGCCCGATAACCTTTCGGTTATCGGGCTTCTGTAAATATGGTGGTGCAAGACAAAGAGTGGATTTGAACCCAAGCTTTGGAGCTGTATAACAGATCAAACCTTTTATCCCTTACAGCAAAAAGCCCGTTAAATCTTTCGATTTATCGGGCTTTTCTAAATAATGGCGGAGAGATAGGGATTTGAACCCTAGATGGGCTATAAACCCATGCCGGTTTTTTATGATAAGTCGATATTTATGTTAATTTCATCAACGGCTCTGGTAACTTTAATATTTCTTCACCAGCTCCTTTGTATAATGGAAGACCTAATAAATTTTCTTTTTCACAATGTGTTGGTTCTGGATATTGGAAATAATGCAAGTTTTTAGCCGCAACAAAAAATAATCTTCTTCTTTTTTGAGGAACACCATAATCAGCAGACATTAGCTCCCTATGGGTTACTTCATAACCAATTTCCTCAAATGACTTGTATATTTCTTCAATCATATTGGCACTTTTAACCTGAGCAAGCCCATAAACATTTTCCATTACTACTATTTCAGGTTGAAGAGCTTTAACTTGCTTCACATAATCTCGATATAAAACTCCAAGCGGGTCATTAGTGGCTTTTTGTTTTCCTGCAACACTAAATGGTTGGCAAGGAGGACCGCCAATAATAATATCAGGTGAGCCACCAATTATTTTTTTTACAGAATTAGGATCAAGTTTTGTAATATCTTCTCTAAGAAAGTTCCATTCTGGTCTATTATGCTTGATGGTAGCTTCAGCCCATTTTTCGATGTCATTTGAAAAACAAGTCTCAAACTTGACTAAATCATCAGATGCTTGCTCAAAACCAAGATCTAAGCCTCCAGCTCCTGTAAAATATGATGCAATTTTTAATGTTCCACCTTGATTTAAACGCTCAAAATACTTAGCTACCTCTTTCGCCAAATTTTTAGCTAAACCAACAGGCACAGCATTTCCTATCTGCTTATGAACTTGCCCTAAAGTGCCTTTGAACTCATATTCAAGTGGAAAATCTTGTAATAAAGCGGCCTCTCTTGGTGTGATATATCTATCTTTCAAAGGATGAACAAATTTATTAAAAATATAAGCAGTAACGGTAAGGGATGGCTTATTATTTTCTAATCTTAGCAAACGCATATTTGGTCCGCCTGTTTTTTTAGCCCCTTTTCGCACAAAACTTTCGTGTTGTAAACGTTCGGGTAAATCCCCCATTTTTCCGCCAGGTGGTAAATGTTGTAATCTTTCCAGAACTATGCCTGTATATTCTCTTGTTTCGTGATTTGGTAATTTCATAACTCAGTATTTCTTAATATTGGTTCTTCAAGCGTAATAATGTAATCAAACACTCTTCTAAGGTTGTCTTCTAATAAAACTTTTTTTCCCGCCAATTCAACCAGATCTTCATCAAGCCCCCACAACATATCTACAAATGGAGATACATATTCATCTCTATGGCGATATGCTGGCAGATTTGAAATTATTGCAGTTTTGACCGTTGAATTATCTTTCAGGCTAGTTCCTATTTTAATAGATTGATAAATCCCTTTTTTAATATCATCTGTTCTATCCATTCCTGCACTTGTTTTACTATCACTGATTGACTCTTTTTTGGGCCAACCATCTCTATCTTTTGCTATTTTAGGTGGTGAACCACAAGCATTAGCTAAGTAGAACATTTTATTATTACGATCTTTATTTGAATATGCGCTTCTGGCAGAAGTCCATTCGTCTACGCATTGTTTTATAAACAAATCGTTTTTTTCATTTGTAATAAAATTGATTAATGGTTTAAATGGCCATAAAGAGTCGCCAACTTTTCCTATTTCAATCGTTCCTACATTATGAAAATACATTCCAGACTTACAATCTCTGAGTTGTGAATTTGTAATCACAACTTTTTCATGTTCACCTTTCAAGCAAGTATTAGGAATATTGAAAACAAAAGGGTATGTTAATAATGGAGCTGATTTAACCTCAGCCAAAATAACTGTTCCATTTTGATGTTTTAAAACAGCATCAGCGGTCTCTGTTCCACCTACTGCAATAACTTCTATAAGTTGAGGGTATAGCTTTTCAATAAACCTTAGGATAATTTCACTACTTAACTTTCCTAAAGCCCCTGACTGAGGTTTAACTGCTTTTTGATATGACCATATGTTCTTAGCTGTATAACAAGGAGAACATAGATTTATAAATCCTAAATGAGCATTAAATTGCTGTTCAATACTTCCACACTCTTCAATTGATTTTTCTATACCTGACGTTGCATCAATATATGCAGCGGACATCATTACATCAAAACAAAAAGCTTTGATGTGGGAGTCTTTATCTAAAAGCCAATCGAGCAACCTATCTAATTCGTCACGCCACGGGTATTCCGCTAGGGGTTCTCTTCCTTTAATACTATTAACATTGAATACCATTTTCACCTCAATTCCTAAGATACGTTGACCTAACATTATATCTTATTTTTATTGAATGTATTTATAATTAATGCTAAAACTAAACAGGACTAAACAACTAATAATTGTTTATTTATGGGCAATCTAACTATTCAATTGGAATTGATTTTAATACCGTAGATAAGAAAAAACCCACTGAAATCAGTGGGTTTTCGCTTTAATGTGGCGGAGAGATAGGGATTTGAACCCTAGATGGGCTATAAACCCATGCCGGTTTTCAAGACCGGTGCATTCGACCACTCTGCCATCTCTCCAGCGAGGCGTATAATATAGTAATATTAGATCAATGCAAGTCTCAAAATAACTTTTTCGAAAAAATAAAATCAATTGCTCAAATTAACACCGAACAATTAGGTTGACCTGCCATATTATGACAATTCTCATCTTGTGTTATAGTACTAATGAGTTAATACTTACTGGTGTCTATACTTACATCATACAAAAAGTATTTTAAATTATAATTACGGAGTAAATCTATGGAACACCGCACGGCATATAGCGCCAGCAATGAATCGGCCCTGTCGATTAACAAAGTTTTGCGTAACACCTATTCACTGTTAGCAATGACGTTAACTTTCAGTGCAGTTACCGCATTCATTAGTTTCCAAATAAACTTGGGCACCATTGGCTATTTCGGCTTTTTAATCGCTGGTTTCATCAGCCTGTTTATTGTTCATAAAAAAGCTGACACTGCTGCCGGCCTTTTTTGGACCTTCGTATTTACCGGTTGCATGGGTATGGCTTTAGGTCCAATCCTAAGTCGTTACTTAGCCTTAAGTAACGGCACCGAGATTGTAATGCAAGCTCTTGGCGGCACAGCACTCATTTTCTTTGGCTTATCAGCATACGCATTAACCACTAAGAAAGACTTCTCGTTCCTTAATGGTTTTTTGTTTGTTGGCATGATGGTTGTTGTTGTTGCAATGATTGCTAACATTTTCTTAGCCATTCCTGCGATGAGCTTAGCCATTAGCGCAGCAGTAGTGATGTTGATGTCTGGGTTTATCTTGTTTGATACCAGCCGCATCATTAACGGTGGCGAAACTAACTATATTCGCGCAACTGTTTCTTTGTATTTAAACATCTACAACATCTTTATTCACCTACTTGCCCTACTTGGCTTTTCAGATGATTAATGGTTAGAAAAAACGTATAATCAAAACTCCGCTATCGCGGAGTTTTTTTTTGCTTTATACCAAGGTTCATCATGTCTCAAAGTTTTGTACTTATTGTCAATAGTGACCCGCAAAGCCAAGGCGCCCAGAGTGCGTTAAAGTTTGCCACTGCGTTACTCGAGTCGGGCCAAATTCTGACACAAGTATTCTTTTACCAAGCCGGTATCTATGCCAGTAATAGTCTAACTAGCCCTGCTAGCGATGAAGCTAATTTGTTAGAGCAATGGCAGCAGTTACATCAAACTCATCAAGTTGAGCTTATTACCTGCGTGGCAGCATCACTACGCCGTGGCGTGGTTGATCCTGAGTTAGCCCAGCAGCAGCAACTAACGGGTGATAATTTAGCGACAGGCTTTCGCCTTGGTGGCCTTGGCGAGTTTGTAACCAGCTCAGCCAAAGCCGATAAATTAATTCAATTTTAGGAGCGCTGATGAAAAATTTAGCTGTTATCAATTCTTCAGCGCCTTACGGCTGCAGTAATTACCGTGAATCGATAGATCTGCTGTTGGCTAATGCCAGCTATGATCGCCCCGTTGCCTTGTTTTTCGTCGGTGATGGTTTATATCAATTACTCAACAACCAAGCCCCTGAAACGATTGAAGCGAAAGATATTAGCAAGATGTTTGGTTTATTAGACCTGTACGATATCGAAGATATTTACTTTTGTCAGCAATCACTCACACAGCGTAATCTTGATCCGCAGAGCTTGTTAGTTGAAGGCGAAGTATTATCGCCACAGCAGTGGTTTGCTCAATTGGCACGTTACGATCAAGTGGTGAATTTCTAATGATGTTATTGATCCTGACTAAAAGCCCATTTATAAAAGCGTTGCCCGGACCTATTGAGCACGCCAGCATTATTTTAACCCAAGACGCGGTTATCGCGGCTACGCTGCCTTTATCGCTGACTGATTATCATAAAATTTATGCCTTAGCCGATGATGTAAGCGCACGCGGATTAACCAATCAGGTTAATGACACCATAGAAATTATTAGCTACGCTCAGTTCGTAGCACTTACTTTAACGCATCAGCCCCTTGTAAACTGGTAACAACAGAAGATTAAGCATGTCAGCAATTAACTATCAAGGCATCGAGTATGCCGTCGACAAACACGATTATCTACTTAATTTAGATGATTGGAGCCAAGAACTAGCCATTCATATTGCTTCACTTGAAAGCATTACAATGACCGAGGAGCACTGGGAAGTTGTGCTATTCATTCGTCAATTTTATATCGAGTTTAATACCAGCCCTGCAGTGCGCATGCTGGTAAAAGCGGTGGCTAAGAAATACGGACCAGAAAAAGGTAATAGCCGTTATTTATATGGTTTATTCCCTCAAGGCCCCGCCAAGCAGGCAACCCGTATTGCTGGTTTACCCAAGCCTGCCAAATGTATTTAATGTCATTGATATAATACCCATTACCCTAAATCGCAGACAAAAAAATCCCGCTCAGTCAAACGAGCGGGATTTTTATTACTTATGATTTAACGTTATGTTCTATCGTCTTATGACTCAGGGTAAGTAACGCTGCCTTCTAGTCTTAACGATTGGATAAATGAGCGGTAATTCGTATCAGACTGTAAACGCTGTAATCTTGTTAATACGTTAGGTAACTGCGCCGTTAAATCAGTAGCGTCGCTAACACCAGTTAACGATACAATCGCTTGACCGTTTGTTGTAGTCACTAAGATATTGGCAAATTTACCATCGGCAGGTTTAGCTAAACTAAAGGCTGCTTTAACAATAGCTGGGTCGATATCACGTGACTGACGTGAAAGGGCTGATTGTTGACTAACAGCTTGATCCGCTACTTCTTTACCTTCATTCCAGCTAGTTAAAAATTGCTGGGCTGTCGTTTTCACTAACTCAGTAGATTTTTGATACGCTAATATGCTGGTGATTTGTGCTGACACATCGCTTTGTGGCTTGATTTCGCTTGGTTGGTGCTCTTTCAGACGAATAACAATATGGTGATCTGGTGTCACTTCGATAACATCAGAGTTAACCGCGTCAACTAACACAGCCTCTGAAAAGGCACTGGTAACAACGGCTGCGAAATTAACAGTTGCTGGCACATTTGCACGTGAAAACAACTCAGTTTCTTTCACTGTAGCGCCAATACTGCTAGCGGCTTCATCTAAGCTTTCTGGTATTTCAAAGCTTAAATCTGCCAGTTGCTGCTGGGCTTCATAAAATAATTCTTTCGCTTCAGCCTGCTCCAGTTGTAGGCGAATAGCATCGGTCACTTGGGCTAACGGCTTAGTCACTTGTGGCTCAAGATCGGTTACTTTGATGACGTGATAACCAAACTCTGATTTTACCAGTGGTGATACCTGCCCTTTCGTGAGTGCAAATGCAGCACGTTCAAATTCAGGATCCATCACACCTGGTTCAATCCAGTCCAGATCACCACCGTTTTCGCCACTAAAACTATCATCTGATAATTCTTTAGCTAGTTGAGCAAACTCAGCGCCAGCGTTAAGCTTATCAAGTACAGATTGTGCTTTTGATTTATCTGCGGCATCGTCGCCTGATGCCGCAATTAAGATATGCGATACCTTGCGACGAGCGTCAGTTTGATACTGGGCGATGTTTTCTTCATAGGCCGTTTGAATCGCGTCATCGTTAACACTAACTTGATCCATAAGATCGGCTACTTTCAATTCAACATATTGTAAACTAACCAGTTCTTGCGTTTTAAACTGACCATTGTTTAGCTCATAATAATCGCTAATTTGTTGTTCTGAAATAGCGATGTCATGATTAAAATCTTGTGTTTTTAATTCTATATAACGAATATCGCGCAGCTGTTGCTCTAATGTCGCTGTCGCAATACTTTCATTTTCTAGCACAAAGTCAGTGCCAATCACGGCAGTCATTAATTGCTGACGAGTCATGTCTAGGCGAAGTTTTTCGCGGAACTGCTCAACGCGATAGCCGGCGCGGCGAATTAAACTTAAATAGCGATCGTTGTCGAATTGGCCGTCAACTTGAAATTCAGGCATGGTAACAATGGCTTGTTTAATTTCGTCATTGCCCACTCTCAGGCCCATTTTTTGAGCCATCTGTTCAATTAATTGATCAGCAACTAATCGCTCAAGCACGCCTTGACGGATCCGAGCCATGTAAGCATTGTCAGATGAGATAGCTTGAAACATTTCGCCAAATTGGTTTTGTAAGCGAGAACGTTCTTGCTGAAATTGCTGCTCGAGTTCAGCCGAACTAATTTCGACGCCATTAACAACTGCGGCGGGTACTGCGGTGCTGCTGCCTAAATAGCTACCAATACCTGCGAGGGCAAATGATAAAATCACAACACCAAGAATTGATTTGGCAACAATCCCTTGCGAACCATCACGTATTTTTTCTAACATTTGAGCCTCTTCCTACTTATTTTATCCATTTAACTTTTAACCGGTTTGCCAGCTATATTTGGCGCATTGAACGGCTATCGGTTCAATTTAACGGGTTAAAAAACATTTAATAACAACGGAATATATTACCAGTAAAATCTAGTGTAAGCCATCTAAAACCCAGGTTTTAGATATGCAAAAAGCCGCTTTATTAGCGGCTTTTTCTTAGCGGATTGAAGTTATCAATCTTAGCTATTTACTGCATCTTTAAGCGCTTTACCGGCTTTAAAAGCTGGTACATTAGCCGCTGCAATTTTAATTTCAGCACCCGTTTGTGGGTTACGACCAGTGCGCGCTGCACGTTGGCGAACTTCAAACGTTCCAAAACCAACTAGAGAAACTTTATCGTCTTCTTTTAATGCGCCAGTAACTGCGTCGATGAAAGAGTCCAGTGCACGGCCAGCTGCCGCTTTAGAGATATCTGCACCACTTGCAATTTGGTCAATTAGTTCCGATTTATTCATGTTATCCCCTTCAATTTTTCTTGTTACAGCAGCTTAATTTCCTGAGCTGTGTCTTTATATTATTAGGTAAATAAAATTCACCTAGCTTAAAAAAAGTGTCCGTTCTGTCCTGAATACAGCCAAGCTATATCAAGCTATAGCAGGTTTTCAGAGCAATTCGACAGCAGCTAGGCTACCACAATTTTTACTTTTTAAAACTACTTTTTTAGCTATTTGGTGTTTTTTATCTATTTATTCGACATTTCTGTTGTATTTTGAGCACTTTTCACCGAAAAACCTTGTGGATCATGCTCTAACGCCAGAGTTAATACTTCATCAATCCAACGTACAGGGAATATTTCCAAGTCGCCGATAACATTAGCCGGAATTTCTTCAAGGTCTCTTTCATTTTCAAATGGGATTAAAACACGTTTAATTCCACCACGATGAGCCGCTAATAATTTCTCTTTTAAGCCACCAATCGGCAATACTTCACCGCGCAAGGTAATTTCACCTGTCATCGCAACATCAGCACGCACCGGATTGCCGGTTAAACTCGACACTAAGGCAGTACACATTGCTATGCCAGCACTTGGGCCATCTTTAGGCGTAGCGCCTTCTGGCACGTGCACATGAATGTCACGCTTTTCATAGAAGTCAGAATTTATCCGTAACTTATCTGCGCGTGAGCGCACCACGGTCATTGCTGCTTGAATTGATTCTTTCATGACATCACCAAGCGAACCGGTGTAGTTAAGTTTGCCTTTACCAATCACAGACGCTGTCTCAATGGTCAGTAGCTCACCACCAACTTCGGTCCATGCTAGACCAATAACTTGACCTATCTGACTTTTTTCACCGGCTTTGCCATAATCAAAACGTTGAACTCCTAAGAATTCATTTAGGTTTTCACCATCAACAATAACTTTACCTTTGACTTTCTTAAGTAAAATTTTCTTGACCGCTTTACGACAAATTTTCGATATTTCACGCTCTAACGAACGAACTCCGGCCTCACGGGTATAATAACGAATAATCCCCATAATCGCGCTGTCAGTTATTTCTATTTCGGTGCTTTTAAGGCCGTTACGTTCTATTTGCTTTTGCAATAGATGTTTAATCGCGATATTAAGTTTTTCATCTTCGGTGTAACCAGATAGTCGGATTACTTCCATGCGATCAAGCAAGGGCCCTGGGATGTTCATCGAATTCGAGGTCGCGACAAACATCACATCGGACAAATCATAATCGACTTCAAGGTAGTGATCATTAAAGCTGTTATTTTGTTCCGGATCTAGCACTTCAAGTAAGGCAGAAGCGGGATCGCCGCGCATGTCTGACGCCATTTTGTCGATTTCATCAAGCAAGAATAGTGGGTTTTTAACCCCTACTTTCGCCATTTTCTGAATCAACTTGCCTGGCATAGAACCAATATACGTTCGGCGATGACCTCTAATTTCTGCTTCATCACGTACGCCACCCAGCGCCATTCGCACATAGTGACGTCCGGTTGCTTTAGCAATAGACTGTCCTAGCGAGGTTTTACCAACCCCTGGAGGGCCAACCAAACATAAAATGGGTCCTTTCAATTGGCGCACTCGTGACTGCACTGCTAAATACTCTAAAATGCGTTCTTTTACTTTGTCTAAACCGTAATGGTCGGTATTAAGAACCACTTCAGCCTTCGTTAAGTCTTTCTTAACTTTACTGCGCTTTTTCCACGGTACAGATAACATCCAGTCAATATAACTGCGCACCACGGTTGCTTCAGCTGACATTGGCGACATCATTTTAAGTTTTTGTAATTCAGCTTCTGTTTTTTTCTTGCCCTCGGCGGTCATGCCAGAGTCTTTAATTTTTTGTGCCAGCTCTTCCATTTCATCTGGTGTGTCGTCTAACTCACCAATTTCTTTTTGAATCGCTTTCATTTGCTCATTGAGATAATACTCACGTTGCGATTTTTCCATTTGCTTTTTAACCCGCGTACGGATTTTCTTTTCCATGTGTAGTAAGTCAATTTCTGACTCCATCATGGTTAGCAAATATTCTAATCGCTCGTTGATCCCTTCGATCTCTATAACCTTTTGCTTGTCTTCAAGGCTCAAGGTCATATGAGCGGCCATGGTGTCGGCTAAACGTGCGGCATCTTCAATACCAGCAAGTGACGTTAGGACTTCAGGCGGAATTTTTTTGTTAAGCTTAATGTAAGCATCAAACTGGCTTACCGCCGTGCGAATTAAGACTTCCTGCTCTAAATCGTCGAGCGCCTGAGTCACAATATATTGCGCGTCGGCACTGATTAGGTCGTCTTCATTATATAATTTATTGATCCGGGCACGTTGGTTACCTTCAACGAGTACCTTAACGGTACCGTCTGGCAATTTTAATAGCTGCAAGATAGTTGCAACGGTACCAACCTGATAAATTTCGTCTAATTCAGGTTCATCAACATCAGCATCTTTTTGCGCGACTAGTAAAATTAATTTGTCTTGCTCCATGGCTGTCTCTAAGCAACGAATGGATTTTTCGCGCCCGACAAACAGCGGAATAACCATGTGGGGATACACGACAACGTCGCGTAAAGGTAGTACTGGAATATTGATGCGTTCTAAGCGCTCTAATGGCATAATTCGCCCTCTTACTTGGGATCGACAAACAGTTATCATTCTTATATTGGGATCAATAACTAAACTTCAATCACCTTGGATAAAAATAGCTCAAATTTATTATTTACAGCGCTGCGCAGATACACAAGTATTTTTTCATAAGTCACAAAAAAAAGACGCCAAAATGCGTCTTTTTTAATCAAACTTGTGTTTTTAACTTACTTTACGCCTAATTCACGTAAACGCTCATCAAGGTAACTATCTGCAGTGTAGCGATCAGATAATACGACTTCAGGATTCGGGTGCAAGAATAATGGCAATGAAATACGTGATTTTTCGCTGCGCTCACCGCTCGGGTTAATCACACGATGAATAGTTGACGGGAAGTAACCGCCAGACGCTTCTTGCAACATATCACCGATGTTAATAATGATATTACCAAAGTCACAAGGTACATCGACCCAAGTGCCATCTTTGGCAATAACTTGTAAACCTGGCTCATTGGCCGCAGGTAAAATTGTTAACAAGTTAATATCACCGTGAGCAGCGGCTCTGATCGCACCAGGCTCTTCAGCGCCAGTCATTGGTGGGTAATGTAAAATACGCAGCAAAGTGCCGTCGCTATCTTTAATCATTGACGGTAATGACTGGCTGTAATTTTTAGCAATGGCGCTTGGTGTGTGCTCTTCGACCCAACCCAGTAGCTCTTGTGCTAGTTCATTGGCTAATGCGTAATATTCCATGATTTGCACTTTCAGGTGCGGCGGCATCTTGCCCCAAGGGTAAACATGAAAGTATTCTTTAATATCTTTTATGTTGTTGCCTTTGGCCACTTCAGATACTGATGCAGGGAAGAAGCCATCTTGAGTTTTTGGATCAAACAAAAATTCATCTTTAGCATCGCTGATAAAAAACTGATACCAAGACTCGTAAATCGCCTCAACTTTTTCTTTTGCAATCGGGTGATTGGTCAAGACACCAAAACCGGTGTTATGCAAAGATTCAACAAAGCGCTTTGGCGCGTCGCTCGCGGTATAGTCAACAGTTAAAACGTTCATAGATTATTTCTTATCTTTAAGTTAATTAATCGATACCACCATCAGGTAACCCGCTATATTGCAGTCAGCGGCTCTAGGGCATTTTCGGCTAAATTGTACGTTTTGCTGAGAGAGATTTATATCACAGCCGAGTAATATTAGCTGCCTTTGTTATATTTTGAGGCACTGGTCACAATTATATAACAAAACAAAAAAGCCACCTTAACGGTGGCTTTGAATAAGTGTTTGACTGGTTTTAGTCAGTGCAAGGCTTACTTAAGGTAAACCTTGCACCAAACGGGTTAACCAATATTAACGCGTGCATTACGGAACATCCGCATCCACGGGCTATCTTCTTGCCACTCGTCTGGGCGCCATGAGTTAGCCACGGCTCTAAATACCCGTTCAGGGTGCGGCATCATAATGGTGACACGACCATCGTTAGTCGTTAAACCAGTAATACCGGCAACTGAACCGTTAGGGTTCGCTGGGTATTGCTCAGTTACCTGACCGTGGTTATCAACAAATTTCAACGCAACAGTACCGCTGCTCAATGCGGTATCAATGGCTTGCTGATCTTTAAATTCAGCATGACCTTCGCCGTGAGATACCGCAATGGGCATCCGTGAACCTGCCATGCCATCAAAGAATACTGATGGGCTCTTTTGTACTTCAACCAAACTAAAGCGTGCTTCAAAACGCTCCGATTTGTTCTGTACAAAATGCGGCCATAAATCGGCACCAGGAATAAGCTCTTTAAGGTTAGACAGCATCTGACAACCGTTACAAACACCTAACGAGAAGGTATCTTGACGGCTAAAGAAGTCGCTAAATTGACCGCGCGCCAATTCGTTGAACAAAATTGATTTAGCCCAGCCTTCACCCGCGCCTAATACGTCACCGTAAGAGAAACCGCCACAAGCGACTAAACCATTAAATTGCGCTAACGATACGCGACCCGACAATACGTCAGACATATGAACATCAATCGCATTAAAACCAGCACGATTAAATGCCGCGCCCATTTCAACATGCGAGTTAACACCCTGCTCACGTAAAATAGCCATTTGCGGCTTAGCACCGGTTAATATAAACGGTGCAGCAACGTCTTTGTTTAAATCAAAACTTAAATTAACGTTTAAGCCTGGGTTATTATCGTCAAGCTTTGTTGCAAGCTCTTGCTCTGCGCAGGTTGGATTGTCACGCAGCTTTTGCATTTCATAACTGGTTGACGACCACAGTTTGCGTAAATCACGACGATTAGCACTAAATACCGCTTGGTCATTAGCTATAATTGTTACCGCATTGTCAGCAGTCACAGTGCCGATAACTTGGCTAACATTGCTTAAACCATGCTTAGCTAATTCTTGATTAACAAGCGCTAAGTCAGCAGTTTTAATTTGAATGACTGCGCCAAGTTCTTCATTAAACAACTGAGCCAACAGATCTGTATCGTTTGCTAGTGTTAACTGAACGCCGGTATTACCAGCAAAGGCCATTTCAGTGACAGTAGTAAATAAACCACCGTCTGAACGATCATGGTAAGCCAGTAGCTTGCCTTGCGCTAATAACGTCTGAACCGCATCGAACATGCCTTTTAGTAACGCTGGGCTATCAACATCTGGGGTATCTGTACCCAGTTGCTTATAAACTTGCGCCAATACGCTGCCGCCTAAACGGTTTTTGCCAGCACCTAAGTCAATCAGCAATAACGAAGTATCACCTTGATCAGTACGAAGTTCTGGTGTTAGCGTGTTACGAACATCGGTCACGACGGCAAAGGCCGTCATCACCAATGATAATGGTGAGGTTACTGTTTTATCTTCGCCGTCTTCCTGCCACTGGGTTTTCATCGACATTGAGTCTTTACCCACTGGAATGGTAATACCCAGCGCCGGACATAGTTCTTCACCAATCGCCTTAACCGCTTCGTATAAACCAGCATCTTCGCCTGGGTGACCCGCTGCTGACATCCAGTTAGCAGACATTTGTAACTGGCTTAGTTCGCCAATTTGGGCGCTCGCGATGTTTGTTATCGACTCTGCTACTGCCATCCGCGCTGATGCGCCAAAGTTTAACAATGCTATTGGGCTGCGCTCACCCATCGCCATTGCTTCACCGGCGTAAGTATCATAACTTGCCGCTGTTACTGCACAGTTAGCGACAGGTACCTGCCATGGGCCAACCATTTGGTCACGCGCAACTAAACCTGTAACAGTACGGTCACCAATAGTGATTAAGAAACCTTTATCTGCAACTGTTGGCAAACTTAATACACGCGTTACCGCATCGTCAATACTAACATCGGCAAGATCTAATGCTTGACCGGCTGTTACTTGAGTGGTGGCATCGCGATGCATTTTAGGTGGCTTACCTAATAAAACATCTAGCGGCATATCGATTGGCTGATTGTCAAAATGACTATCTGTTAACGACAAATGCGCTTCTTCAGTGGCTTCACCAACGACTGCAAACGGCGCACGTTCTCGCAAACAAATCGCTTCGAATTGTGCTAGTTTTTCGACCGGCACTGCCATAACATAGCGTTCTTGTGATTCATTACACCAAATTTCGTGTGGCGCCATGCCAGGTTCATCATTTGGCACGTTACGCAGTTCAAACTTACCACCACGACCACCGTCATTGACAAGTTCTGGGAATGCATTTGAAATACCACCCGCGCCAACGTCATGGATAAAGGCAATAGGATTGTCTTCGCCAAGCTGCCAACAACGGTCAATCACTTCCTGACAACGGCGTTCTATTTCAGGATTTTCACGTTGAACTGATGCAAAATCAAGGTTTTCTGCAGACTGGCCAGAAGCCATTGATGAAGCTGCGCCACCACCTAGTCCAATGTTCATTGCGGGTCCACCCAGCACGATCAACTTAGCGCCAACAGGGATTTCTCCTTTTTGCACGTGCTGGTCACGGATATTGCCCAGACCGCCAGCGATCATAATTGGTTTGTGGTAACCACGAACTTCAAGGCCGTTATGTGACACAACTTGCTCTTCATACGTTCTAAAATAACCACAAATTGCAGGACGGCCAAATTCATTATTAAATGCCGCACCGCCCAATGGGCCTTCGGTCATAATATCAAGGGCTGAAACAATGCGACTAGGCTTACCAAAATCAGTTTCCCACGGCTGCAGTGCCCCTGGAATACGTAAATTAGAAACGGTAAAACCGCTTAAGCCAGCTTTTGGTTTAGAACCACGCCCGGTAGCACCTTCATCACGAATTTCACCGCCATTGCCCGTTGCAGCGCCAGGGAATGGTGAAATGGCCGTTGGGTGGTTGTGGGTTTCTACCTTCATTAAGATATGAATATCTTCTTGGTTGTATTCATATTCACAGGTTTCGGGATTAGGGAAGAAACGACCCGCTTTTGAACCGACCATTACTGACGCATTATCTTTATAAGCAGACAATACGTTTTCAGGATGAGTCTCGTAGGTGTTTTTAATCATCTTAAATAATGATTTTGGTTGATCGACGCCGTCGATTGTCCAATCAGCATTAAAGATCTTATGACGACAATGCTCTGAGTTTGCCTGAGCAAACATCATCAGTTCAATGTCGTTAGGGTTGCGGTTTAGCCCGATAAACGCCTCAACTAGATAGTCAATTTCGTCATCGGCTAACGCCAAACCTAATTCAACGTTGGCTTTCGCTAAGGCATCACGGCCACCGCTAAGAACATCAATCGCCGTCATTTCACTTGGGGTCGCGGTAACAAACAGTGCCTGAGCGTCTGTTAGTTCGCCACACACAACTTCCATCATTCGGTCATGAACTAATCCGCTGATTTGTTGCCATTGCTCAGCTGATAATTCACCTTCAATGTAATAAGCAATACCGCGTTCAAGTCGTTTTACCTGAGTTAAACCACAGTTATTAGCTATGTCCGTCGCTTTGGAAGACCATGGCGAAATAGTGCCAGGACGCGGAGTGACTAACAGCAGCTTACCCGCTGGCTGATGCTCGGTTATGGTTGGACCATAAGTGAGTAGTTTATTTAGCTTTTCCAATTCAGCAGCAGATAGTTCTGCCGATAAATCAGCAAAATGAACAAATTCTGCGTAAATGTTGGTTACACCTAGCGCCAGCTCGTTGCTGGTCGCTAATAATTTGTTAACACGAAATTCTGATAGGGCCGGGGCACCACGGAGGATTTCCATAGGATTAATCACCAATTTAAAGTAGATAGGCTAAAATTCCGCGCCATTATAAGTGAAACGGGTCACAAAATTAACTATTTTATACCTTTTTATCAGATTGTATTTCACAGAACTATAAAATAGTACAGTTTACAGACCTTAACACAGACCAAGCTTAACGAGTGCGATGTCCCCAGTGCATCGTTTATTGATATTGGTTGTTACTATTGTTCAATGATTCGTTCTGATATAACCTATTATGACGATTAACAAGCAAGGAATTGTATTGTTGTATAGCATACTCAGCCACCGTTATTGGCGCCTGACAATACTGAGTTTAATATCCGTGCTGTTAGCCGGCTGTAACGAACCCATAGAGCGCTCTCACCTTGAACAAATAAAGCAACGTGACACCTTGGTTATTGGTACCTTGTACAGCCCTGCCAGTTACTTTAATTCAGACCTGACCTCGAGTGAACTCGAGAAAAATTTGACCCAACGATTTGCTGCTCAGCTTGATGTTGAACTCGAAGTAGTGGCCAGTGCAGATTTGCCAAAATTATTTAAAATGTTAGATGATAATAAAATTGATATTCTTGCGACCGGATTATCGGTTACCGACCAGCGTCGCTCGGCTATGCGCTTTGGTCCACCTTATTATCAAATCACCCAACAACTGGTGTATAAACAAGGAAAGAAGCGCCCACGTGATTTGAGTCAATTGACCGGAAATTTAACCGTAATCGCTGGCAGTAGCCACTTGGAAACTTTAAAGCAACTCAAACTAAAAAACCCTGATCTGACATGGCATACCACCACTGAGTTCAATCCAGACCAGCTATTGGCACAATTAATTCAAGGGAAAATTGACTATACCATTGCCGACTCCACCGTGCTTGCACGTAATAGGCGTCTTTACCCAGATATTAGTTTAGCGATGACGGTTAGCGAGCCACAGTCGCTTGCATGGGCTGTTAGCAATCACACCGATGATTCCTTATACGGTGAAATTATTGACTTTTTTGGTCAAATTCAAAGTGATGGCACCATGGTGCAGCTTGAAGAAAAATACTTTGGCCATGTTCAACGATTTGACTATGTTGATACTCGCGCGTTTATTCGGGCTATCACCACTACCCTGCCTAAATATCAACTGTCTTTTGAACTAAACGCCGATACTATTCATTGGCTTAAACTCGCGGCTACCGCGTATCAAGAGTCTCATTGGGATCCCGCGGCCCGCTCTCCGACTGGGGTACGAGGACTGATGATGCTAACGCGTGCGACAGCAAAACAGGTCGGTATCGCTAACCGCTTAGATCCAGAGCAAAGCATTCAAGGTGGCGCCCGCTATTTACAACAATTATTACATCGGATGCCAGATACGCTAGAGCAGGATCAGAAATTTTGGTTTGCGTTAGCCGCCTACAATATCGGCATGGGCCACTTGATGGATGCTCGTAAGTTAGCCCGGCGTTTGAATAAAAACCCGGATAGTTGGGCTAGCATTAAACATATTTTACCGTTGCTCGAAAAAAGTAAATACTATAAAAAAACCCGCCACGGTTTTGCCAGAGGCCGTGAAGCGGCCCATTATGTCGATAACATCAGGCGATATTATGAAACCCTCAAAGCCATGAATATAGCCTCTGTTATTAGCCCAGAAATATTAGCCCAGGCGGCCAAAGAAGACTCAATGGTAATCAACACAACAGTCTCTAGCGGCGTAATTTCACCGCTGCAATCGACTACTTCGTATTGAGTTATAAACCCAACTATTTGATCTGAAAAAATAACCATTTTTATTTTTAACAAGAACAAGTTGCAACTGCAGTTGAAAATAAGTTAAGTTTTAGATAAAGCTAATTAAATTCAATGCTATTGCAACCTGTGAACAATTTGGATAAGCCTTAAATTAGCGTGGCGAATAATTGACGTAATCTGTAACAACAAAACATGGATGTTTTAATGAAAAAATTAATTGTATCTTCGGTTACTAGCAATACTAAATCGTTAGCTGTTGCGATAATGATGATCGTGTTGTCAATTGGCTTGCTGGGTTTTGGCCAACTATTAATTAAACAAATTATTGAAAGCCAGACCGAGATAGAGCAAATAAATGAACGCTCTCATCACCAACATAGCTTATTAAATACCTTAAATACTGGGCTTAACGACACCGGCATAAAGTCGGCCTTTAATCTTTTTCTTGAAAAGAAAGGCCGTAATGAAGCCGCATACGTTGAGCGTTTAATTACTGATATCAAACTCAGTCTTGGCCAATACAAGGCGCTTGACCATATCAATGATACTGAAGCAGTAGCGCTGGTTAAATTAACCGCTATTATCGATAAAATTCAAAATAATTATTTATTAGCCACCAACTTAATTGACACCAAAAACTTGGTGAAATTACGAGATCTTAGCGCCGTCATAAATCAAGAGGAAATCAATAAGTCGCTGACCTCGTTGCACCACGCCTATGAGCAAAACAATAACCTGATGGCTCAAATTAGCGAAGATAAGATAAATCAAATAATTACATTTATTACGTTTGGTAGCGGTTTTATTTTAATCATTGTTGCCGTCGGTATTTATGTTTTAAATCTTTTTATTCGGCACAATAGTCAACTGGTAAAGTTACAATGCAACAACCAGCAGCTCAACAATATTTTTAAAAATAGTCCACTGGCTACTATGTATTACGACAGCTCTGGTCAAATTCAACGAGCTAATGCCAAAGCGGCGATTTTGTTCGGCGGTGAAATTTCTGATCTCGAGTCGATGAAAATAATCCAGTTGTTTTCTCAAGACGAGCAGCTTGCGTTTATAGAATTTAATCAACAAGATTTTTCAGAGCAATTTACCCAAACAGTTACCCCACATAAAAATCTTAATATTAGCAATTTACGGGGGGTCGAGATCCCGGTTGATATTTCGATAAATAACATCAGCGAGCACCAAGAAGAGTTTCGGGTTATCACCTTCCGCAACCGGATTGATCACAAACGTACCCTCAAATTAATGAATGAAAATCAATTAATGCTTAATCAGGCCCAGCAAATAGCCAACATAGGTAGCTGGAACTGGGAATTAGCCACAGATTCTTTGATTTGGTCCGATCAAGCTTACCGAATATATGGTTATCAACCCGGTGAAATTGAAATTAACAATGACACCTTAATGTCGCGGATCCCGCCAGAAGAGCGTGAGTTAGTAGGCAATGCAATCAATGAATCGGTGATTTTTAATAAAGAATATCATATCGTACACAGTATCATCCGCGTCGATGGTAGCACCGCTATTGTTGAAGAGCATGGCAAGGTGGTAAGAGATGAAAACGATAAGGCCGTAAGAATGATCGGCACGGTCCATGACATCACCCAATTAAAACAAACAGAGCAACAGTTAGGTTTATCCGCTAATGTGTTTGAACATACCACCGAAGCCATTGTCGTTACCGACGCCAGCAATATCATTCTTAAAACCAACGCCGCGTTTGAACGCATTAGTGGTTTTAAGAATAAGGAAGTCTGTAACATGGAGCTGGCTAAAGTATTACGAGCCAATTCATTTGATCAATCATTTTACCAAGGTATTAAGAGGCAACTTGAGACCTGCGATAGTTGGCAAGGTGAGGTTTGGAACGTTCGAAAAAATGGCGAGGTTTATCCTACATGGCAAAATATCAGTGCTATCAAAGACTCTGATGGTGTAGTTATTCAATATCTCTATCTTTTCACTGATGTTAGTCAAGATAAACTGACCGCCAAAAACATTCGAGAAATAGCCCAATTTGATCAATTAACCTTGCTACCCAATCGCTCAGTATTTATTGAACGCCTACGTCATACTGTCGATTATACTCAAGAGAATAAAGTTACCGCGGTATTCTCTATCTCATTAAATAGCCTATTGGCGCAAGACAATGCCCTAAGGGTTCAGGACCAAGACCTGTTAATATCTGCCACTGCCGATCTGATCTCTCATTTAATCCGTAAACAAGATAGCGTGATGAGAGCTGGCTTAAACGAGTTTAATGTCATTATTCGAGACCTAACGTCCGGTGAAGACGCTTACATTATTGCCGAAAAGATAATCCACGAATTATCGATGCCGTTGGATTTGAGCTATAAGAAAATCAAAGCTGGCTGTAGTATTGGCATTGCGTTACATCCAGCGCATACCCGTAGCTATTATGATTTGATTAAATATGCCGATGCCGCGATGACATCAGCAAAAAACAATCAGGGCCATGGCACTAAAGTGTTTAACCCAGACATGTTGAACGATTACACCGATAGCGATCATCAGGGGCATGAATTGCGCCGAGCGATAGAATCGCAAGAATTAACCATTAATTTCGAGCCGCAATTAGCTCTCAGTAATAATAGTATGACAGCCGCCACCGCAAAAATTCTTTGGACCCACCCAGAATTAGGCAGTATTAGTTACCATAGTTTTAAACATGTCGCCGAACAAGCAGGACTCAATGAAGCCCTATTTAACTGGTTACTCGAAGAAGCCTGTCAACAAGCGAGCCAGTGGTCGACAACGACCCTTGGCGAGGTCGCTATTGATGTAGAAATTACCCCGATATTACTTGAATCACCAGGTCTGAGTAACAAAGTAGGTAATATTCTTACTACTTATCAATTAAAGCCCGAACGATTGCGTCTCAATATGGCGCAACTACCGCTAGAAAATTGTTGTGATGTGGCTAATAGCGAAATAGAGAAAATACAACACTTAGGTGTCACCGTCAATTTCATAAAAACTGACAGCAGCGAATTAGCAATCAATGATATTAAACGCATTGGTTTTAACGCGATGACAGTAACGGGTGCTTTGACCCAAGCTAATTTACCTTTAGATGTTACAGAGCAACTAAAAAATATCACTGAGATGATCAGTTCGTTAACCTTAAATGAGACAATGACCAACAATCCATTGATGACAGCATTAGCAAATATCACAGATATCGTCAGTGCCACCCCAAGTCAATATTATCTATCAGGTCGCCATTTAACACAGGACGAGCTGCTCGAGTTGGCTAATGCTGTTAATGCCCATAATGTTTTGAACAAGCACACAGCCAGTAGTTAACTGTAAAGGGACACACATAACTATATACTTGATTTAAAGGCTATCTAGCTATATTAGGAGCCTTTTCATTGTCATGGCCTA
>Ga0209395_1003147_pt1 | contig 20797 bp, 14 predicted proteins | sample GOMGulsemesocosm_3_FD_184635 | JGI IMG/M metagenome (GOLD analysis project Ga0209395, IMG submission 184635) | Methane-oxidizing microbial communities from mesocosms in the Gulf of Mexico - GOM9D Gulf of Mexico (SPAdes) (version 2) | ecosystem: Environmental > Aquatic > Marine > Cold seeps... | reverse complement strand
AAGTTGGCTGGGATACAAGGATTTGAACCTTGGAATGACGGGATCAAAACCCGCTGCCTTACCGCTTGGCTATATCCCAACTGTGAATCGCATAACTTAGCAAGCTAAGTTAAATGGTGCGGAAAGAGAGACTTGAACTCTCACACCCTAAGATACTAGAACCTAAATCTAGCGCGTCTACCAATTCCGCCACTTCCGCATCATGCTATCCGATTAAACATTCTTTATAAAAAGAAACTGCGTTGTCCTCATCAAGTGCGGCGTATTATGCTGATGGAGGAGCCAACCGTCAATAGTTTTTTAGCAGTTTTTTATGACTTTCTTACCGTGTGACGATTTTATAGACACAACGCACACTAATTCAACCGCACTTGCCTATTCTATACCCATGCCACTTGGAAATACGTGATTTCAGCAAAACTAGAATCGTGCCAAGTGCAAGGCATAAAAATAGACGGTGTGGTCATTCCCCATCTCTATTTTATAACGCCGCAATTGGTCGATTAAAGTCTTGCCCTGCGGGAGCTCGGGTAGAAAGCTACTACTGCGTTATGATTCATAATCAGGGAGTGACCATTAATTACAAATATTGCCTTGTATTAGCGTCCTACCCGAGCTCTGAAACCTGCATTTTCAAGTAGCATGGGTATATAGCCCCATCGCGTATTTCATTACTTTATTCTTGCCCCATGATGATTTACCCGCCGCTTTTAGTGCCGCATTACGTAATAGCTTCACTGGCAGCCTGTCGTTACTAAATGAGAGATAAAACAAATCCATCGCTCCTTGCATCAAAAGATTATCACCACGGCGAGCCTTTTGATACTTAGCCAGTGTGTCATGACCCCACCAGCAGTGACCTTGAGTAACAGCGTCGCTGATCACCTGTGATAACGCGACAACATCTTTAAAGCCCAGGTTAACGCCCTGCCCCGCTAACGGATTGATGGTGTGGGCGGCATCGCCAACAATGCACAGATTTTGTTTATAGTAATCTTGCGCATGACGCCTCGTTAATGGAAAGGCGCCGCATGCCTCAACGTCAAATTCACCGAGACGTTGTGGGAAATTTTTAATGATTTGCTGTTTAAGCGCGCTCAATGGCAGGTTAGAGAGAGCCTTTATCGTATCAGGACTGTCGTACCACACCAATGACGCCTTGTTACCGGATAGAGGTAATAAGGCTCTAGGCCCGCTGGGATTAAACTGCTGCCAGGTGATGTCTTGCTGCGCCATCTCCGTAGTAATATTAATGAGCATGGCGTGCTGCGCATAGTCCCATGCGGTGACCCCAATATTGGCGGCTTGACGCACCATAGAGTTAGCTCCGTCTGCGCCGACAAGTAACTTGCAGCTGAGAGAGCTATCTGAGAATTCCACACGATAACCATCTTCTAGTGCGTTCAGTGATCTAATCGACTGGTCAACGATCAGTTCAACGTTATCAAATTGCGCTAAGCGCTGCCACAAGGCCAGTTGAATGAGACGGTTCTCGACAATATGTCCGAGGTAGTCACGGTTCATGTTGTGACTATCGAACACTAAATTAGAACCTGGCCCCTCCCAAGTTTCCAGATAACGATAAGGGCAGGCTCGCATCGCTAATACATCGTGCCATGCACCGACTTGCTCTAGCAGCTGTTGAGACGCGATACTAATGGCGGAAACACGCAGATCCATCGGCTGCTCAGGGGAAAACGGCTGTGGCTTAGTCTTTTCTATCACCGCGATGCTTAAGCCCGTTGGTGCTAATGCACAAGCCAACGCACCTCCAACCATTCCGCCACCGACAATAATCACATCAAAATGCTGCATACTCTTCTCACCAACACATGTCTTTAACGCGGTGCGATCAGCGTCAAAAGCCTGCTCAAAATTTATTTTGGCTAATATTAAGCCCTCTGTGGCGAATTTGCTATGGCTAATGGATAATGGCGCTATAATTTTGTTAATGAACTTGATATGAAACAACCTCAGTTAATTTTAGGCATTGCCTTAGTGCTAGCCTCAGAACTCGCTTTTGCCTTACTGAGTGCACTGGTTCGCCTGCTAAGTGAAGAAGTGTCACAGGTTCAGATCATATTCTTTCGCAATCTTTTTGCATTGCTGCCCTTATTACCATGGCTAATAAACCACAAAAAACAAGCGCTAACGACTAATTATTTACACCTCCACCTCATTCGTGGTTTCACTGGTTTAAGCGCGATGTTTATCTATTTTTATGTCATTGCCAACACCAGTTTGGTCAATGCTGCGATGGTTTTGATGCTCGCCCCATTCTTTATTCCATTGGTGGCACATTGTTGGCTCAAACAACCGCAAAATAGTGCCTCAACTTTTTCCGTAGGTTTAGGGTTTTTAGGCGCTTTTATTTGTCTTAATGCCAAATTTGATGGCGTGGACTCAGCGCTGAGTATCGGCATAGGTTGTCTTATTCTGCTTGGTGCAATGCTAATTGCCGTATCTAAATCGAGCATTAGTAAGATGAGTAGCAGCGAGCCCAGCCAACGAATAGTCTGTTATTTTGCACTTTTTGGTGTCATCGTTTCTGGTGTCCTACTGCCCTTTTACTGGCAACCGTTGTCGTGGCTTAATTGGGGGCTACTCATTCTATTGGGTTGCTGCGCTACCGCCGCCCAAATTATGATGACCAAAGCCTTTAGTTTTGCCGGCGCAACCACCATAGGAATGTTTAGCTACAGCTCCATTTTATTTGCTGCTTTACTTGGTTTTGTTTGGTGGCAGGAAGTGCCGACCCTACAGTGGTTTATGGGGGGAGGTGTGATTATTATGGCCGGTTTCATTGCCATCTTTTATGCCAGAAAGCTCAACAGACCCTAATGGCTCTATACTCATTAGCTACGATGACAGATAAGTTTTAATTCATTGAGAACACTACTTTCGACGCTATGACGCGGATACGCAAGACCTATGGTGCGACTTATTGAGAGGTCGTCAAGCGCCAAAAAACATAGGTCGTCGCGATGCGTTAACGCCTTTAGATTTGGCGTTAACGCAATCCCTACCCCAGCACTCACTAACCCTAATGCGTATTCCACCGTTTGAATACGGGCGCGATTGTGCGTGCTAATGCCGAGTTTTTCGAGTGCATAGAACAGCTGACTCTGCCCCTCACACGACTGACGCGAGACAAATGGCATGCCATTTAAATCAGCTAAGGTTAGCGATGATTTTAACGAGAGCGGATGACCTACAGGCACGGCGATTAAATAACGATCATGCCACATCGGTTCAAAAAATTCATCGTCCAACACCATGTTTTTAGACACAATACGCGCATCATTAATTTCATTGTGATCGACTAAGGTCAGCTCAAGGTTGGCAATGTTGTTGGTAAGCTGTCCCAGCAATTGGCTCATCCGGTCAACCCCGAGTGCTTTGCTTAGCCCCAATCTAAACGAAATAATGGCAGAGGAATGGGCAAATTCGTTGGTTAGCGCATTCGCATCATTAAGTAGTTTCTTAGCTAACGGATAAAGTTTCTTGCCATCACTCGTTGGCGCAACGCCACGGGAGTAACGCTCAAACAACTTACTACTTAGCTGCCGCTCTAGTTGCTTAATTGCAGCGGATAATGAAGGCTGGCTAATAAAGCATTGCCGCGCCGCACCAGAGATGGTTTTATTTTCATAAACGGCTATAAAATAAGATAAAGATCGTAAATCCATAGCTAAGCCCTATATCTAACACAGATAATTAGTATTACACCTTATAGCATTTACAAAATAAGCTGTATCTTTATTAACTTAATTGAGTGATAGCTATGCAAACTCGCGCCGCGAATTTCGATATCCTGTTTAGCAAACGTATTCGCGAGGGGGATTTACCTCCCCCATTAAATTCATTGCGACCGTGCGATGTCGGATTAAGCGATAGCGAACTCGTCGACTTATTTGAGACGCAATTAATCAGTCGACATCTCGATTTGCAGTCGCGCGAGTTGGCGAAAAACAAACAGAGCTATTACACCATCGGTAGTTCTGGTCATGAGGGTAATGCGGTACAAGGCAAGGTGTTTAGACATACCGATATGGCGTTTTTGCACTATCGCTCTGGCGCTTTAATGATCCAACGTAGTAAGCAACTGACCGGACAGACACCGATATATGACATGTTGCTATCTTTTGTCGCGTCCAGTGACGATCCGATATCCGGCGGGCGGCATAAGGTATTGGGCAGCAAATCGCTGTTTATACCACCGCAAACCAGCACTATCGCTAGTCACCTACCCAAAGCCGTTGGCGCCGCCTATTCGATTCCATTAGCTGCAACGCTTAATGTTGACTCCACGATGCCCAAAGATAGTGTGGTGTTGTGTAATTTTGGGGATGCGTCAGCCAATCATTCCACCGCGCAAGGCGCTATAAATGCGGCGGGCTGGACGAGCTATCAAAACATTCCGCTGCCGATTGTCTTGATCTGTGAAGACAATGGTATTGGAATTTCCACCACCACTCCTCACAACTGGATCCACGCTAATTTCAGTCAACGTGGTGGCATAAAGTATATCGCCTGTAATGGGCTAGATTTGCTCGACACCTATAAAAAGACTCTACAAGCTCAACATTATGCTCGAGATTTTCATAAACCCGTATTCTTGCACATGAAAACCGTGCGTCTGTTTGGACATGCTGGCAGCGACGCGGAGAGTTCTTATCGCTCTAAAGAGCAAATAGAGCAGACAGAGGCTGACGATCCGATCTTGCATAGCGCAAGGATCCTACTCGAGCATAATATTCTTAATCCGCAGCAGATTATAACTTTATATCAGCGTATTAAAGAGCAAGTCAGTCACGTAGCACAACAAGTATTAGCGCGGCCTAAACTCACCACGATAGAACAAGTAAAATCCGCTATTGCGCCACAACGTGAGATGTCAACGTCAACCACCTTAGTCGAAGAAACCGCACGCGAGAAGTTATTTAGTAAAGAAAAGTTACCGCTAAGTAAGCCTCAAAATATGGCGAGACTACTGAACTGGACCCTGTGTGATTTGCTCGCACAGCATCCCAATGTATTCATTGCCGGTGAAGATGTTGGCCGCAAAGGCGGTGTTTATGGGGTGACTAAGGGATTGTGTGAAAAGTTTGGTAAGAAGCGTTTGATCAATACCTTGCTCGACGAGCAAAGCATTTTAGGGTTAGGGATAGGCGCCGCACATAACGGGTTCTTACCGATAATCGAAATTCAGTTTCTCGCCTATGTTCACAATGCCGAAGATCAAATCCGTGGCGAAGCCGCTACACTCCCCTTCTTTTCCAATGGCCAATTTAGTAATCCGATGGTCATCAGGATCGCAGGTCTCGGTTATCAAAAGGGGTTTGGTGGTCATTTTCATAACGACAATTCACTGGCCGTGTTTAGAGATATTCCGGGGCTAGTGATCGCCTGTCCCTCTAATGGGCAGGATGCCAGCGAAATGTTACGCAGTTCGGTAGCTTTTGCGCTTGAACAGCAACGGGTGGTGATATTTATTGAGCCTATAGCGCTTTATATGACCAAAGACTTGCATCAGGAGGGCGATGGATTATGGAGTTTCAACTATACCTCGCCCAGACAGTCACAACGTATTGAAGTGGGCGACATCGCCCAACATGGTACCGGTACTGAGTTAGCTATTATTAGTTACGGCAATGGTTTCTATTTATCTTCTCAGGCCGCAAAAATATTAGAGCAGCACGGCATTATGCTACGTCTAATTGATTTACGCTGGCTGGCACCGCTTAAAGAGGAACAAGTCATCGAGGCAATGCGAGGCGTTGAACATATATTAGTGGTGGATGAGTGTCGAGAGACCGCGTCGTTTAGTGAGCAATTGCTGACGTTGATCTATCAACACAAGTTGCCATCACAACAAGTCGCCAGACTTTGTGGCGAAGATTGTTTTGTGCCCCTTGCAGGCGCCGCCACATTAGGCATGCCAAGTAAGGAGCAGATCATCGAGTGCTGCTTAAAATTAGTTAACAAGGAGCCCCAGCATGAGCAATAAACAACGTGCAGTGCTCATCTGTCCCGGGCGGGGCTGTTATAACAAAGAGCAATTGGGCTACTTAGCCCAACATCACCAGAATCAACAGCCGATACTCAAGATTATCGATGATTATCGCGAGCAACAAGGCTATCAAGGCGTATCGCAACTCGATAGCATGGATAAATTTTCCATTGCCCCCCATACCTTGGGCGAAAATGCCGCCGCCTTAATCTATGCGTGCGCAATTAGCGATCAACAAACGATCGATTTAAGCCAATTCGATATTTGCGCTATTACAGGTAATTCGATGGGCTGGTATATTGCGCTGGCTGCCGCGCAAGCGTTATCTCCCCAGCACGCGATTGAACTGATCACCACCATGGGCGCAATGATGACAGACAAGCTTATCGGCGGTCAGCTCATTTACCCAATAAGCGATGACCACTGGCTTACTAGCGCTCAACGTCGGGATCAGGTAATGGCCACTGTCACAAGCATAAACTCGCCGCCAAATATTCAACTTTATTTGTCTATCGACTTGGGCGGCTATCTGGTTATCGCAGGCTGTGACAATGGATTAAAGAGATTTGAACAACAGGTAGAGAAAATTGATCATTATCCTATGCGCCTATTTAACCACGGTGCATTTCATACGCCGATGCTTAAGGAGATAGCGCAACAAGCACAACAACGGCTATCAGAGTCGATGTTTAACGCCCCCAATGTGTCATTAATTGACGGTACAGGTAAAATTTGGTCTCCGAATGCTTGTGATACTAGCGCGCTTCATCGATACACCTTGGATAACCAAGTGTGCGAACCTTATTATTTCAATCGCGCTGTTGATGTCGCCATCAAAGAATTTGCACCTGATGTCTTTATTGTTCTAGGACCAGGCAACAGCCTAAGCTCTAGCATAGCGCAACGACTCATTGCGCTATGCTGGCAAGGCATCAGCAATAAAGCGCAATTTATAGAGCGTCAAAAAAATAATCCAATTATTATCGCGATGGGGATGCCAGGACAACGACAATTGGTTACAATCGATTGATAGTCAAATAATTAGGACATTGGCATGCAGGCTAAATATCGTTGGGGACAGATGATTGGAGCACTTTGCTTGGCGCTAAGCGCCAGCATAGTACAAGCCAAACCAGTCGCATTACAGTGCATAGAAGCGCCCCAGCGCACAACGCCCTGCCCAAACTTGATCTATACCTCAATCACAATCGAAGAGAAATCAACGGTCATCTGTTTATGTAAATCAGATAAGCAGCCATTATTAATACTCATTGCCGACAATGAATCGGCCAAATCAAGAATAGCGCTACGTAAACTCCTAAGCCAGCACCACCTTACTAAGATACAACTGCTCAGTATTGGTAATAATTAACAGTCATTTAACAGCCATAGTTCGTGATAATATGGGCTTTCTGGCGGTAAGCTTGAAAGACTATCCGTCGCTCGTTAAACTATGCTCATTAAAATGAATTGCCGTGTGTTTTACCCGGCGACATAGAATAAAGACTAATTATAATGAAAAAATTAATATCGACTTTAATGCTCACCACGCTAACGGCGTGCACCAGCAATACAGCACTAGATACACCCGCGCCCGTAGTTTCTGCGACTAACGCTCCTACGAATATCATTATGGTGGTAGGCGATGGTATGGGGCCAGCCTACACTGCGGCCTATCGTTATTTTAACGACAACCCTAACACCCCAGAGATAGAAGCTACTGTTTTTGATGACATTTTAGTAGGGCGTGCCAGCACTTACCCAGCTCGCGTCAGTGGCTATGTCACCGATAGTGCTGCATCAGGTACGGCATTGGCCACAGGTCACAAATCATATAATGGCGCCATTGGTGTTGATGCCAATAAGGTCGCCGTACAGAGCGTACTGGAGCATGCAAAAAGCATCGGTAAGGCTACCGGTCTTGTTGTGACCTCACAAATCAATCATGCGACACCGGCTAGCTACGCTGCGCACGCCGAGAGTCGTCGTCAATACGATATTATCGCCGATCAGTATTTTGACAACAAAATCGGACAACAGCATACCGTCGATGTGATGCTAGGTGGTGGCTGGAGTTACTTCATTCGTGACGATCGTGATCTGACTAAGGAGTTTCAACACGATGGTTACCAATACATCAATGATTATGCGCAGCTCGGTAGCATCACCAGTGACAAGGTACTTGGTTTATTTGCCGATACAGGTTTGCCTTGGGCACTCGATGATAAGCAACCACAGCGTCTAAAGCACATGACGATAGCGGCTATCGAACGCTTAGATAACAACGACAATGGCTTTTTTATGCTCATTGAAGGGTCTCAAGTTGACTGGGCCGGCCACAGCAATGATATAGCTTCCGCCATGGCAGAAATGGATGATTTGGCACATACCCTAAGCTGGTTAAAAACCTATGTCGCAGAGCACCCTGATACACTTGTCATTATTACAGCGGATCATTCAACTGGCGGTTTCACTATCGCCGCCAATGGTGAGTATGCTTGGCGTCCACAGTTCATTAAAAGCCTTAGCGCTTCACCACAAGCAATCGCCAAACAGCAAATAAGCGACGGTTTTGATAGCGCGCTGATGAGCCAACAACTGGGCTTTGAGCTAGATAAATCAGAAACAAGCCTACTTAAAGCGGCTCACCAAACTAGTAATAAGGCACTCTACAAAGCGCTAAAGAAAGTGATTGACGTTCGCACTAATACGGGCTGGACGACTGGCGGCCATACCGGAGTGGATGTACCTGTGTTCGCATTCGGTCAAGGTAGCGAATTGTTTAGCGGTCAAATAGACAATACAGATATCGCCAAGCGCATCTTTAAACTACTAGGTAAATAATACCACGTAAAACAGGCTGCGCTTTCAGCGCGCAGCCTGTTATAATCCTCAGCAAATTTCCCGTACAGAGTCTTACCATGGCAACATTATCCAATCCGAGCCAAGTGCTAATCCGTAATATCGAACTATTTAATGATAAGCGCATTTTAGTCGCAGGATTTAGTGACGATGAATTAATTAACCAGTTGATCGACGCTGGCGCCAATCAAGTAACGGCTTTTGGGCTTGATTTTCACAATCACCAGTTTGTTGAAAAAACAATAAACAGCGACAAAATTGAAGTGCAATACGGTGCTTATTTTGAGAATACTCAGAGCCAACCCTGGCAGCAATTGATCTTATATTGGCCTAAATCGAAGCTTCGTGCACAGTACTTTTTGGCCAATCTTTTACCACATCTGACTGAAAATGCAGAGATCTACTTGGTGGGTGATAACAAAGGCGGCGTTAAGTCCGCCGCCAAGCAAATCAGTGAGTTTTGCGACACACCGGTTAAAGTAGACTCAGCTAGACATTGTGCTCTCTATCAGGCCACCACAATAAAAACTGCACCGGCGTTCGATAAAAGCAAATGGATTAAGCGTTATCAAATAGAAGCCGTCGACCGCACAATTAACATCGTCTCGCTGCCCGGCGTCTTTAGTCATGGTGAATTAGATCTTGGTACCAAGCTCTTACTCGAGAACCTCGGACACTTGAAAATGAAGCGGACTTTGGACTTTGGCTGTGGTTGTGGTGTTATTGGCACTTATATCGGCCTCAAACGTGATGGGATCCCCTTAGAACTCGTCGACATTGATGCGCTAGCCATCGAGTCAGCCAAACTAACGCTGGCGGCTAATAACGTAACCGCAAAGGTGTACCCGTCTGATGGCTTTAGCAATACCAGCGGTAAATTTGCCACTATCGTATCAAACCCGCCATTTCATACTGGCATAAAAACCGACTACCGCGTACCTGAGCAATTTATGTCTCAAGCTCCAAAACAACTAATGGACGGTGGTCAATTGCGTATTGTAGCTAATAATTTCTTGCGTTATGAGCCAATATTAGAGCAATACTTTGCTAAAACCGAATCTGTTACAGCAGACAATAAGTTTAAAATACTGTCAGCAAAAACATAATAGCAAGCTAAGTCAACGAACTGAACATTTGCTCGGTTGTTAATTTAACCTATATGGGTGCGTTCCAAAAAAGCGCCCACACAAACAGGTTCAAACATCACACCATCGATAGGGCGACAAGCTAGCAGGTAAAGTTGCCCCTGCTCTATCCAGAATATCGCATTCTGCTGCCATTTTACGCCCAATGCTATCGCTTCTCCTTGTTCACATTCAAATATGAAGCTGGTTTCGACGTAGCTAAAATCTTGATTACCCGCAGCCAATTCGGTAATATCAAAAGCCATCGTTTTCAATTCGTGCGCCAGTTCGCGATTTCGATAAATATTTTGTTCGGGCAAAAGCGCTATTCCGTGTGGATTAAACGCAGTTACAATACATAAGTTTTTGTTTAAATTCGGCAGTTTAGGTATCTTAAACCAGGTTTTTTGGTACGCTGACCACAGATTATTACTCAATTGATGATTCATAACTCTTTTGTCTTTATTGTTAAATTTATTTAAACCGTTTACAATCACGCCGTTTTATATAGTAAAAGCGAATATTGCATATTATATCCTGCTATATAGCGGTCATAAAACAATGAACTAAAGCTGTTTTATAGCGTCTTATTTGCTAACTTATACTTAGCTTAGATAAGTCTTATTATAATCAAAGAGTTCATAGACCATTTAACATTTTAGATAAGTTTTTATTACCATAATTTAACATTTTGGTAGAAATTGAATTAGACTTATCAAGACAACGATAACTTATTAGGTACACAGCATGCAAAGCCCTCACATTTTAATCGTCGAAGATGAATTAGTGACACGTAATACACTGCGCTCAATTTTTGAGGCTGAAGGTTACGTTGTTCATGAAGCCAACGATGGTGATGAAATGAACCGTCTCTTAAAGCAAGAGCCAATCTCCTTGATCATTATGGACATTAACCTACCCGGTAAAAATGGCTTGCTACTTGCGCGCGAAGTACGTGAAAAAGATGATATCGCACTAATTTTTCTAACCGGGCGCGATAATGAAGTTGATAAAATTTTAGGCTTAGAAATTGGCGCTGACGATTACATTACTAAGCCATTTAATCCACGTGAATTAACCATTCGTGCTCGCAACCTGCTTGGCCGTATTCGAGGCAGTAGTGAAGAGAAGGTCCCTAGCACTGTCGAATTGTATAAGTTTAGTGGTTGGCGCCTTGAGGTTAACTCTCGTTCGCTGATAAGCCCGACACAGCAGCAATTTAAATTACCGCGTAGCGAATTTAGAGCGATGATCGAGTTTTTAGAGAATCCAGGTAAGATCTTAACACGCAGCGATTTATTGATGAAGATGACCGGACGTGAACTCAAGCCACATGACCGCACGGTTGATGTGACAATACGCCGTATTCGTAAGCATTTTGAATCACACCCTGAAAGCAGTGAGATCATCACCACTATTCATGGCGAAGGCTACCGTTTTTGCGGTGAGCAAGAAAGTGAATAAACAATAATTTACAGATACAAAAAAGGCCCCCGTAATGATTAATTACGGGGGCCTTTTTATTAAGTCAGCGTTATACGTTTTCGAGGTAATCACGCAGAACGGCAATATCTTTGACATAAGATTGTGCAATCTTAGCAATATATTTAGGGTACTGTTGTTGCCAGTGTTCAGCGTCATCATGCTGAATACATTGCGCCCAAAGCCCAAGTCTCGCTAACCCGATAGCCCCTGCCGCACCTTTCATCTTGTGTCCTTGCGCGGCAACGCCTTTACTATCATCAGCTTGTTGACAAGCCTCTAATTCAGTTAAGTATTGAGGGAATTGCTGCGCGAAGACATCAACACTGCCTAATAACGCTTTACCACCAATTGCTTGGGTATATTGGTCTAGGATATCTAAATCAAGCACCGTTGACGCATCTAACATACTATCGTTGTTCATCATTTCATCTTTATCGTGTGCCAACCGTTGATCGCGTTGCGTAAAAACAACCGACCATAACAAATTGAACAATTAATCAATAACGTGGATTTTACCAGCTTATACCATTGATACCAAGGGTCATGTCCGCGATCTAAATCAAAAACTCTCTCTTTAGCGCCGCGTCAAATCTAGGTTCAAGGCATGGAACGAACAATAAAGTTTAAAGCCGCCGTCAATCTTTAAGCCTCCCATCATCAGATGCGCGTTACGAGGCTTCTCTAACGACAATTTATAACCTTTCTTGCGACCGGCAAACCCTATCCACCGCTTGTCGTCGATTAAGCACGCTTGCTGAGCAAAGCGATAAAAATTATCACTAAAGAATAAATTTTTATAATCTTGAGGTTGGTTTAAGAACGTCGTCACCTTCGTCTTCCAATTTGGATATTCAACCGCAATCTTCTGATCTATAATAGTTAATATATCACCGGTGGTGAAATAACTTATTTTTAAATTATTGAGTTCATGATGTTTTGCCTTTGGGACGGTGATGTCTTGCTGTAACAACGTGACACCCGCAAGCCCTGAGACTTTCAATTTGAGGCCGCTCTCCCCTTGAGCAACTAGTACCGCCGTGTCCTGATCGATGCCCAAACCAAATTGATGACCACTATCCATAGCGACATTAGCTAATCTAGCGAAACGGCCACGTTTAGAGAAGCGAGTATCAATAATGGAAAAGTCGAATAGCCCTATTCCACCTTCGCTGAATATAGTCGCCTTGGGTTGGCACACGAAAGCACCTTGGCAATACAAATTAGTTGATGAAAATTTGTCCGTACCATAAGCCATTACGTTTTCACCACGACCTGCGATAATAACAGGCTGTTGGTTACTGTCTCCAACCATCGCTCTACTCACCGACCCAAGCGCAGCGACAAATAGTTGGTTTTTCTTCACTCTTTGCTTAATGAGTCGTAGTGTCTCACTAATAATTCTGCCATGAATGATTAAGCTATCGCGCAATAACATCGGAGAGTCACCAATAAAAACCACCCCATCGGCTTGCTCAATTAACTGAGTAATTTTTTGGGGTTGGGTACAGTACTGCTGTTGCAGATCAGTTTTATCTCGGTAGATATTTTCTCGTTGAAAACTATTAAGAAATTTCTCTCGATAGCGATCGAGTTTTTCACACTTTGCCTTGTCGACTAATAACGTATTAAGTGCTCTATCTATCGGCAGCCAATCGGTATTAGCGCCAAGGCTGTTAAAGAAAGCGCTGTATGCATCGACTTCTGCGAAGCTATCACGGCTGCCAGCGGTGATCAGTATGATGTTTGGAGTTGTTCTATTATTCTTCAAGCGCGATTGTTCGATGATAATTTTAGCTTGTGCTCGGCTATTGGGGAACTTCGTATCGTCGAAGTTGACATGCTCTTTTAGCCCTCGTCCGAAGCCATCTGATTGCGCGTCTTCAAGGAAGTCAAAGACCATATCATGTTCGTCGTTATTCAAACGTAAAAACAACGTATGACCGCTATAGGTGTTATTCCCTTGCCCAATAGTTAACGACTTCCAACGATTGATTAATTGCTCATAACTCATCGCCGACGTGCCCACTTTCTTGGCAAATTCGGTAAGAAATATATTTAGCTCAAAACGTAATACTTGACGGGAAGAATGCCAATAATCTGCGCTCATCGCCTTATTGATCTGGGCCATCGACAACTTATATAGCTTACTTTGACGAGTAATATCTTTAGAAAACCGAGTAACACTTTCAGGGTTACATTGATTGAGCTGGGTGCTGCGACAAAATTTAAGCTCACTTCCCGTCATCATTAATTCAAATGATGCTTCTTTAGCGTATAAGGGAGAGATAAATAATGCGCCGACCAACCCAATGGTCAAATTGAAACAAAGTTCCCTTCTCATTTAGAACCAATCCTTAGTTAATAACGTATGTACCTGCGCTGCATGGCAATACGTGATTTCAGCATTTCCAAGTAGCACGCGTATAATAATACCTACATTTATAGCAAATAATCAGGCTTATTTACAGTTACACGGCAATAAACCTTGCCACAGTGTGATATTTGATGGTTTAGTCAATGGTTCTACTTGTTAACAACATGCTACATGCTACAATGCCGCCCAATTTTATAGAATGATTTGCTCAGCAATCACTCTGTAACTCATCAATTATTTACGTTGGAGTTGTGATCAATGCCCCACCAAATGCCAGATATTGCCAGCAATTCATCTGCTCAAACCGAAGGCAACATAGACTGGGTAGGAATGAGTCATATTGAAATGCCCATTATGCTTAATTCTGCAGACGAAGCGCCACAACGTGTTTCAGCGAAGATTGAAGCCTTTGTTAATGTGATGGTGCCGCAGGCTAAAGGCATTCATATGTCACGCCTGTTTTTGCGGTTAGACCAGTTATCAACACAAGAGTCGCTATCTCCTGAAAGCTTAAATAACGTGTTGGCGGATTTTATCGGCTCCCATGATGATATTAGCGATCAGGCACAACTTAGCTTTAGCTTTGATTACCATCTTAGGCGCTCATCGTTGTTGAGTAAGAAACAAGGCTGGAAAGCGTATCCTGTGATAATCAAGGCAACAGCTAAAGACAGCAAGATAGTTACCGAACTCACTATCGACGTCGCCTATTCATCGACCTGTCCTTGTTCAGCGGCACTATCACGTCAATTAATACAGCAGTCCTTCAATCAATCCTTTGCCAATGACGAAACGCTTAACAAGCAAGAGATAATGGCGTGGCTGGGTACCAGTGAAGGTATTATAGCGACCCCGCACAGCCAGCGAAGTATTGCGCAAATAAAAGTCGTGCTGACCCAAGGCGAACAAGACTTTACGATTAAGCAGTTAGTTGATCTCATCGAAGATACTATGCAGACTCCTGTGCAGGCTGCGGTAAAGCGTGAAGATGAGCAAGAATTCGCCCGACTCAATGCGGCTAACCTCATGTTCTGCGAAGATGCGGTTCGCAAAGTGAAACATAGTCTCAATAACCATGATTATAGTGATTATTGGGTAAGAATTAATCACTATGAATCGTTACATGCCCATGATGCGGTTGCTGTCGCTGTAAAGGGTGTGAGCGGCGGCTATCGGCCGTAACATTCTTTGCACACTGCCCGGTACCAGAACGAGGTACCGGCTTTTCCCTTCATAAAGAATATAACTAACATTTCCTACCTTTAACACCTCAAATAAATCCAATTAAGAACAGAATAATACTCATTCGAACTATTTTCATGATAATACACCATTGAACCACACAAGAATTTTTATGCACACTAACACGTATAAATATTTAAACACACATTTAAAAATCGGCGTGAACTTCGATTTAAAAACCCAACACAAAACTCACCTTTAAGTAACATTACGCCAACGTAAACTCATATATGTAATTTTATTACAAAAAAACAAAACTTAAATTCGACTTTACGCCGACGTAAAGCGCTGTTTAATGACATCTATTCTCATTTAAAATACAATATTAATAGCTATAAAAACAACAACTTAAAACAGTACAGCAAATAGAAATACGATTAGTCTTTTGGCTGATTGACTTTAGTAAACTTTCACGATAATTTTAGCCATCATTTGTAAAATTATTAGCTTATGCGCAGTAGTGGGCCCAACTACCTTTTTGCATAGCATTTGCATAAACAAGTTTTTAGAGGTAGCAATTATGGCTCTAACCAGTCCTTTATTTGAAAAAGATAATTGTGGTTTCGGACTCATCGCACAGATCGATGGCAATCCGAGTCACAAAATAATTCGTACAGCGATCGAAGGACTCGATCGCATGCAGCACCGTGGTGGTATCGCGTCAGACGGGATCACCGGCGATGGGTGTGGATTGCTAATGCAATCGCCGGATGAGCTGTTTAAATCAGTCGCTAAGGAACTTAACTGGTCGCTATCTAAGAAGTACGCTGTAGGGATGTGCTTTCTCAATACCGATCCGATCTTGGCGCAGCACAGCCGTGACATTTTGAAGGAAGAGCTCGAAAAAGAAACCATGGCAATCGTTGGTTGGCGCGAAGTTCCAATCAATAAAGACGTCCTTGGTCCCATCGCTTTAGATGAATTACCGGTCATAGAGCAAGTGTTTATTAACGCGCCAGCCGGTTGGCTTAGTCGTGATATCGAACGTCGCTTATATATGGCACGTCGTCGTACAGAAAAACGCATCACGGAAGACAGTGAGTTTTACATCGCGAGTTTATCGTCGATGGTTACGATCTATAAAGGCTTAGTTAAGCCAGTCGATTTACCATTATTTTACCTTGACCTTGCTGACTTACGTACCCAGAGTTCGATTTGCTTGTTTCATCAACGCTTCTCGACCAACACCTCCCCCAAATGGCCGCTCGCTCAGCCGTTTCGATTCTTAGCGCACAATGGTGAAATTAATACCATTGCGGGTAATCGTCAATGGGCTAAAGCGCGTTCTTATAAGTTTGCAACACCGCTCATCGGCGATTTACAAGATGCCGCGCCGTTCGTGAGCGAAAGTGGCTCAGATTCATCGTCATTAGATAACATGCTCGAACTGTTATTAATGGGCGGCATGGATTTGTATCGCTCGATGCGAATGCTTATCCCACCAGCGTGGCAATCTAATCCAATCATGGATGACGAATTGCGCGCATTTTATGACTTTAACTCAATGCACATGGAGCCTTGGGATGGCCCAGCAGGCGTCGTGATGACCAATGGCCGTCACGCTGCCTGTGCGGTGGATCGTAATGGTTTGCGTCCTGCGCGTTACGTAGTAACTAAAGATCGCGTGATTACGCTCGCTTCAGAAATCGGCATTTGGGATTACGCGCCAGATGAAGTGCTTGAAAAAGGGCGTGTAGGCCCTGGCGAGTTGTTAGTTATCGATACTTATTCAGGAAAGATCAAGGCGACATTTGACATTGATCATGATTTAAAAAATCGTCACCCTTATAAAGAATGGCTCGAAGGAAATTCAGCCCGTTTGGTGCCTTTTGATGAAAGAGAAGAATCAAACTCAGGAAACCGTAGCTTCGACGATGATGATTTGGCGATATACCATAAGCAATTTAATTACTCGAGAGAAGAAATCCATGACGTGTTAAATGTGATGGCACGTAACGGTCAGGAGGTGACCGCGTCGATGGGTGATGATGCACCGATGGCTGTACTTTCCCAACGCCAACGTAGCGTATATGATTATTTCCGTCAGAAATTTGCCCAGGTAACTAACCCGGCAATCGATCCCTTGCGCGAAGCTCATACGATGTCTCTGGCGACCTGTATTGGCCGTGAGCAAAATCTATTTAGAGAAACTCTGGGACATGCTCATCGCGTGATATTTAAGTCTCCAGTATTAGTCTATAGCGACCTAGAGCAGTTACGTCAGCTCGACAAAGCGCATTATTTGACGATCGAGTTGTCGATGAATTACAGTCCCGATATTGGCTTAGAACAGGCTATTTGGGACTTGTGTGATAAAGCAGAACAAGCGTCTCGCGATGGCGCAGTCATTATTTTGCTCTCAGATCGTCACATTGCCAAACACACCCTGCCGATTCCAGCGGCGATGGCAGCAGGCGCAGTTCAGCAGCGTCTGGTAACAAATAATTTACGTTGTGATACCAATATTATCGTTGAGACGGCGTCAGCTCGTGACCCTCATCAATTTGCAGTATTGTTTGGTTTCGGCGTGACCGCGGTTTATCCGTATCTTGCTTACGAAACACTGCTTGAGCAAATAGAACAAGGTAAGATCAGTCAGTCACCAAAAGAGGCGGTGATTAACTACCGCAAAGCGATCGACAAAGGCTTAATGAAGATCATGTCAAAGATGGGAATTTCGACCATCGCCAGTTATCGCTGTTCACAATTATTTGAGGCGGTCGGTCTGAGTAATGAGGTGGTCGACTTATGTTTCAAAGGTGTCACTAATCGCATCAAGGGCGCTGATTTTGTCGACTTTGCGCAAGACCAAACCATTTTACGCGATAAAGCCTATCGTAAGCGTATCGCGATGGATCACGGTGGCTTGTTAAAATACGATCACCGTGGTGAGTACCACTGTTACAACCCAGATGTCGTTCAGTTGTTACAAAAATCGGTTAAGAGTGGCGTTTACGCGGATTATCAGGCGTTCGCTAAGGCCGTTAATACACGACCGGTGGCGACTATTCGTGACTTGTTCGCGCTTAAAGATGATCAAACGGCCATTGAGATTGACCAAGTCGAATCGGCGGAACAATTATTTCCTCGTTTTGATAGCGCCGCAATGTCTATTGGTGCACTGAGCCCAGAAGCCCACGAAGCGCTAGCCGTAGCGATGAACCGTTTAGGCGGCCAATCAAACTCCGGCGAGGGGGGTGAAGATCCTTCACGCTTTAACAGCGAACGAAACTCTAAGATTAAACAAGTGGCCTCAGGACGTTTTGGGGTAACTGCTCATTACTTGATGAACGCAGAAGTCATTCAGATAAAGGTCGCGCAGGGTGCAAAACCCGGCGAAGGCGGTCAACTACCCGGTGATAAAGTATCGGCTGAAATTGCCGGTCTGCGTTATTCGACACCTGGCGTTACCTTGATTTCACCACCACCACATCATGATATTTATTCGATTGAAGATCTGGCCCAGCTAATTTTCGATCTCAAACAGATTAACCCAAATGCGCTTATCTCGGTAAAATTAGTCTCAGAGCCTGGTATCGGTACTATCGCTACAGGTGTGGCCAAAGCTTATGCCGATTTAATTACCGTTTCTGGTTACGATGGCGGTACAGGCGCCAGTCCGTTAACGTCAGTCAAATATGCCGGTAGCCCGTGGGAACTAGGACTTGCTGAAGTACAGCAAGCATTGGTTGAAAATGGACTGCGCCATAAGGTACGCCTCCAAGTCGATGGCGGCCTAAAAACCGGTCTTGATGTCATAAAAGGCGCTATTTTAGGTGCCGAGAGCTTTGGTTTTGGTACAGCACCAATGGTTGCCTTGGGATGTAAGTATTTGCGTATTTGTCATCTTAATAACTGTGCGACAGGTGTTGCGACCCAAAATCAACAATTACGTGACGAACATTTTAAAGGCTTACCTGAAATGGTCGCCAACTATTTCAAAGCGCTGGCACAAGATATTCGTGAAATACTCGCCGGCCTTGGCATCGAAAAGCTTACCGACTTAATCGGTCGTACTGACCTACTAACGGTTATCGAAGGTCAAACGGCTCGTCAGCGTAAGCTCGATTTATCAGATATTTTATACCAACCCAAAGCGCACGAAGGTTGTGGGGTGTCATGGTCACACAACAATCCAGCTTATGACGCAGGAACGATGAACTACGCGCTGAACAAGCTAGCTAGCGATGCCATTTCAGCTAAGTCTGGCGGCACGTTCAACCTGACCATTCGCAACACCGATCGCTCGGTAGGCGCAGGTCTCAGTGGTATCATTGCTCGTCATCATGGCAATCAAGGCATGAGTGATTCACCAATACAAATTAACTTTACCGGTACGTCCGGCCAAAGTTTTGGCGTGTGGAACGCTGGCGGATTAAACATGACCATCGTTGGCGACGCCAATGATTACGTGGGTAAAGGCATGACTGGTGGCAAGCTAGTTATTCATCCACCACAGGGCATGGCATTTAAGTCACATCAAGCGAGTATTATCGGTAATACCTGTCTCTATGGCGCGACCGGCGGCGAGCTCTATGCCGCAGGCCAGGCTGGCGAACGTTTTGGCGTGCGTAATTCTGGCGCAGTTTCCGTAGTGGAAGGTATGGGCGACAATGGCTGTGAATACATGACTGGTGGTGTGGTCGTTTCTCTGGGCAATACCGGGGTTAACTTTGCGGCGGGAATGACCGGCGGCTTCGCTTACTTGCTTGATGAAGCGGGTAACATCGATGAGCGGATGAATCATGAATGTGCGCAGGCACTGCCGATTGAAATGCCTGCTTATCAAGCGCACTTAAAAGCACTCATTCAAGAACATTTTGATATGACCGGTAGCCAACGTGCCGCGACGATTTTAGCCGATTTTGAGCATTGGTTACCCAAATTTTTATTGGTCAAACCTACAGCGGCAGATATCGCAACCATGTTGCCAAATGCCACCAAAGTCATAAAACTAGCAGTAAACGCGGGGTAGAGAACCATGAATCAGCCAAAAAAAATAGTATCGACCGTGGTTCCTAACGACTTTCAATTCATTGAAGTAGGTCGTCACGATCCGCAAAAGAAAGCAATTGAAAAGCGTAAAGAGCAGTTTATCGAAATTTACAATTTGTTTGAACAACCACAAGTTGAAGAGCAGGCCGACCGTTGTTTAGATTGCGGTAACCCGTATTGTCAGTGGAAATGTCCGCTGCATAACTATATTCCTGACTGGCTAGAATTAGCCAAGCAAGGACGTATCATGGAGGCAGCAGACCTTTGTCATCAAACCAATACGCTACCCGAGGTTTGTGGCCGTGTTTGTCCACAAGATAGATTGTGTGAAGGCTCTTGTACCATCAACGATGAATTTGGTGCAGTTACCATCGGCAATGTTGAAAAATACATTACGGATAAAGCATTAGAGCAAGGCTGGCGCCCCGATTTATCGGCGGTAATTGCCACCGGTAAGAAAGTCGCTGTTATCGGCGCCGGACCTGCTGGTCTTGGCTGTGCCGATATCCTTATTCGTAATGGTGTTACACCTGTTGTCTATGATAAGAACCCTGAGATAGGCGGCTTACTGACATTTGGTATCCCTTCGTTTAAATTAGAGAAATCGGTGATGAGTCAGCGCCGTGAATACTTTGAAAGCTTGGGTGTCGAGTTCAAACTCAACACCACGGTTGGTAAAGATATCGACTTTAGTGAGCTACT